>Ga0209427_10002546_pt1 | contig 21460 bp, 15 predicted proteins | sample DeeMarSWOR136_30_FD_187465 | JGI IMG/M metagenome (GOLD analysis project Ga0209427, IMG submission 187465) | Marine sediment microbial communities from White Oak River estuary, North Carolina - WOR-1-36_30 (SPAdes) (version 2) | ecosystem: Environmental > Aquatic > Marine > Intertidal zone >...
CGGCTTGCGACGTACCGCTTCGGTCAGCACTCCGCCGGCTTCGTAGCCGACATACCCCGGCGGGGCCCCGATCAGCTTGGCCGCCGCGTGTGACTCCATGAACTCTGACATGTCGATACGCACCATGGCGTTCTTGTCATCGAACAGGAACTCGGCCAGTTGCTTGGGCAGGTGGGTTTTGCCGGTGCCCGTCGGGCCGAGGAAGAGGAAGGAGCCGACCGGCCGATGGGCCAGCTTCAGGCCGGCCCGGGCCTTGCGGATGGCGTTAGCCACGCCCTTGATGGCGTTCTCCTGTCCGACGATCTTTCGGGACAGGTGCGCCTCCATTGTGACCAGGCGGTCTTTCTCCGCCGTCATCATCTTCGAGACCGGAATGCCGGTGCGCCGGGCCACTACCGCGGCGACATCGGCATCGTCAACATAATGATTCTCGGGGAGCTGCCCGACAACCTCGCTCAACCTTTTGAAGCGGGCCTTATGCTCCTGGATTTTCGTTTTCAATTGGGCCAGCGGCAGTCGGTCAGTGTTCATGCTGCCCCTCCCGTTTCGGCGACCACCCGGTGGCCCCAGAAGTCGTGAAGGCGGTTAATATCGAGAGCCAGGTCGTCATAAGCGGTGTACAGCTTGTCAAATTCGACCGCGTCTTTGGTCTCGTCTTTGCCCTCGCACGCTTTGAGAAGTTCCTCGATGTCAGCGATCCTGGCAACGATCTTTGGTACCAGTTCGCCCGCGAATTCCTCCTTGACGGCGAATTCCGAGCCGGCTTCGTCTACAATATCGAGGGCAATATCAGGGAGATTCTTCTCACTCAGATAGCGCTGCGCATATTTGACTGACGCCGCCACCGCATCCGGTGTATAGGTGATGCCGTGGTGCTTCTGGTATTTTTCGATTACGCCGCTCACGATCCGTACCGAATCATCGTAATTCGGCTCTTCGACCTTGATTCTCTCAAACCGCCGGTCGAGGGCCTTGTCTTTTTCGAGGTACTTGGTGTATTCCTCTTCGGTCGTGGCTCCGACCAGGCGGATCTGGCCGCGGGCCATGGCCGGCTTGACCAGGTTGGCCCCGTCCATGCCACCGCCGGTGGCTCCGGCCCCGACCAGGGTGTGGATTTCATCGACAAAAAGAATGATCCGGCCGCCCGACTTGACCACTTCGCTGACCAGGCTCTTGAACCGCTCCTCGAACTCGCCCTTATACTTGGCCCCGGCCACCAGAGAACCCATGTCCAGCTCCATGACCTTGACTCCCCGCAGGGCCTTCGGTACCCGGTTCTCGACCACGGCCTGAGCGAACCCTTCCACAATGGCGGTCTTGCCGACACCGGCCCCACCTACCAGAACCGGACTGTTCTTCCGCCGGCGGAGCAGGATCTGGATAACCTGCTGAATCTCCTTGTCCCGACCGATGCAGGGGTCAAATTCGCCGGCCGCCGCCTGGTTGGTGAGATCGATGCAGTAGCGGAGAGTGCCCGCGACTTCCTTGCGCTCGGCTGCCCCTTCGGCGGCGGCCTCACCCGCTGTGGGTGTGGTCATCTCCTGGAGCGACTTGCTTTCGGCGATCGCGTTGTAGATCGCTTCCTTCGAGATGTCGAGTTTCTCGCGCAGATAGCCGGAGAGGGAAGTCTTGGGGTCGAAGACGGCGATGAAGATATGCTCCGGCTCGACTAGGGGGTCGAAAAGTCTGGTTCTCTCCTCCAGAGCCTGAGCGAGCACCCCTTGAACGGCGGGGGAGATGGCCAGGTTCTCCCTGGCCGACGCCTTCGAGCCCTGCTGTTTGAGGAACTCCTCGACCACTGATTCAACCATGCGCGGGCTCTTGTCGAGCTGGTTGAGAATCGACTCGACTTCCGAGCCCTCGTGTCTCACGCAGGCGACCAGGAGGTGCTCGACCGCCACTTCCGGGTGCCGGAAGGTGACTGCTATTTCACGAGCGTTCTTTATGACCGCCCTGGAGTCAGCTGAATACTGGGCAACATCCATAAGAAATGTCTCTGGCTTGGGCTCTTATCTTGTTTGGAGCCACTTGAATAATACTCTTATCACAGGGCATAGGACAATTAAAAAAATGGCTCAATTCCGGCTGCCCGGTCCGCTCTGCACCTCATATGTCCAGATCATCAAGCGGGTCGGGAGGATGTTCTCCGCCCCCGGTGCTCGGCGCTGGAGCCGCCGCCGGGGCGGCTGGCGCCGGCGGCGTGGGAGTCATAGCGTGATCTTCCTCATAGCACTGGTTTGCTACCGGAACCCCCAGCTTGTAGTAAGGCATGGGGCAGCGGACATGACTCCGCATGAGTGACCGGTCATCTTCGTTTTGGACAGTGTTGTAGCCGACGCTGGCGTTAAACAGCCCGCTCGGGCTGTGGTCGTGAATCGAGTCGGAGATGGGGGCGGGGGTCCAGCTCGAAGGCCGATTAGTCCATTCACATTTGCCGTGACCGATCTCATGAAAGGAGGCATTGGCCAGAAAGCGGGCCTGGTGCCGCTGCCAGCCCAGGGTGCCCTCGTCATCCTCAGATACGTCGTCGTACGGCACGACTACTGTGCTGAAGACCTCCGCTATCAACGGGGCCCAGCCGACACCTAACGCCTTGCCGCCTAGGTTCCGCCCGCTGACCGTCCTGATGAAGGTCCGTGCTCTGGAGATATCGGCAGCCGAGAATTCGGCGTAGTGACCGGCCTCCAACTCACTGAGCATGATCAGACTGGGCCGTCGGTTGGGATCGGTCGAACCGGCCGGAAACGTGTTAGTATCTCGCGACACCCAGTAGACGATTGGCTCTCGCCAGTGGACGGTGACACCGCCGAAATCGGGGTTCTGCGGTGCGGTCGATTGGTGCATCAGCCGGTTCACCCGAGCCGTCCAGCCCGAGGGTAGGCAGGTCTGGAAGTGAGCCGTCAGATACTGCTCATACAGACGGATCACTACCGCCCTGGCCGCCTGAGCGGCGGCGTCCTCGCCCTCATTGAGCGAAGTGGCGTCCCCGGTGGTGGCATCGAAAACCGGTACCGGTGTTGGTTTCACTATGAAGTAGTGGACCGTAAAATTCGGCATTATTCCTGCTCCACGAAGGCCTGTATGAAGACGCGGAACCGTCCGGGTGGCATATCCTCAAGGTGAACCTGTCCGTTGGAGTCAAGCCGCCCCTCTTGTTGAGACCCGTCAGCAAGCGTGATTTTGTACTCGGAATCGGCGCATGGGGAACCATCGGCCCGAGCTGCGGTCACCTCGATCCAGTCCTTGAAGGTCAGAAGCCCCGACTCCTGCTCCCGTCCGTACTCCTGATCGCCGATCCGTATCGTAAAGAAGTACTCGGGCGGATTGTAGCCGCCGCCGTAACGCTGCATCTCCGCGTCGGTCGGGATTTCATCCGTATCCTCGTGGTATTCGTACTCCCAGTCGCATTCGAGCCGGTCATTCGTGATGGTGGCCGGGAACTCGACTATCGGGTCATGGAGGCTGTCGCGGTCGTACTCGTAAATCTTGACCATGACTTCCGATCCGCTCCGCACCCCTACGACATCCGCCGACAGAGTGAGAGTATCACCTCGCCGGGCTTCACCGGCACTCCATTGCATATTGCTGACCCGTACCGGGGGCTGAGCCGGAATGCGGTCCGACTCCCCGCTGAGGCCGTTCTTGGAGAGCTTCACTTCGAAGAAGACCTCATCACCGAATTCGATATCCTCCGGGATGTCGAGTTCACCCAGGAAGCGGTTATTCTTGATTACCCCGGTAATCTTGCCCAACTTCGCGCCGTCCTTGCTCTTGCCCTTGATTTCGATTTTGGCCCCGTTGCCCACAAACGCAGTACCAACCTCGACTCTCGCTTTCTGCCCGCCATACGCCACCCCTTTGGTCCAGGTTGCGTAGACCAGGTGCGACGTGAGCTTGATCTCGTGCTCGCTGTCGGTTGACTTGATAAACTTAAGGTCCGGCATCAATCCTCTTCGAGCGGCTCGTAAGTGCCCGGTAGTACGGATTCGATAACGTCTTTCATCTGCTCACCCAGCAGCTTGTGTGACTTTTTGGAGAACGTCGCCGAGAACGTGAATCCCATCCGGTCGGCAATCACGAAGACGTACCGTTGATACAGCTGCACCCCCTCGCCGGGAATCCAGCGGCAGGCGAACTCGTGTGAGGGGTAACAACCCTCAACCGTGGTGTCCTCGTCCTTAAGGACCTCCAGCCCCTGCAGGTTGTCGACGATTGGACTGATCCGGTCGCGGGCGAACGGCTCGATATCATCGTCGACGAGGCGACGGGCAACGGTGAGAGTGAGAATGTGAGGCTGCCCATCGATATCCGGTCCGTTAAAACTGTAAACCGTCTGATCTTCCCAGCCTTTTGGGAGTTCAAAGCGGAATCGGTTTAGCTCGGCATCCATATTCCATTTCCAATCTTCATATTCCCTGTCGGTCTCAGTCTAATTTGGCCAGCTCGGTTTCGGTGGCTACATAGACACTTCCTTCGCTATCAACCGCCGGCGGTGCCGTGATCGATTGTTCCAGCGTGACCGTGAACATTCGGTCGCCGCTACCGCTAACCCGCTCGAGCATTCGGCCCCCTGAGGCCAGAAGGGTGCCGTCGGCCAGAGCCACCGCGTAGTTGTAACCGGGTTCGTCAAGAACGTGCTCCCATGTGAGTGTCCCCTGCTCCAGGGTCAAAATTGAGCCGGCCGACAGCAGATGGACCCTGCCGTTCTTTCCGAGAATGGGCGGCTGGGCAGCGGCCATCACACGATCCGGGACAGAGTCGACCCATCGCCAGACTTCGTTTCCCGCGCTGTCCTGGACTACCAGGCTCACGAGGTCCTCGCTCCGGCCAACGAGATACAGATTGCCAGCGGGGTCAGCGCTGGCAGAGTAGACGGTCGGGAGCGGCATATCAAGGCGACCACTCTCTTTTCCATCGATGGCCCCGATATATGAGATCTTATCGAGGAAGACCACTATCTGCTGCTGCTTTGTGAGCAGGAGCGGCCAAAGGGTCTGGAGCCCATCAATGGTGCTTACCCACTCGGCCATCCGGTTGCCGTAATTGGTCAATTCCACATAGGTCTTCACCGGCAATTCCTGGGGACCACCGTCAAACTGGATAACACTCAGAAAATTGGAATCCTGCGCCTGAAACAGAGAGAGGTGAAAGCGCTTATCGTTGCCGTCCGGAAAATAAGTGGCGTTGATGACCTGCCGGCCTCGACTATTAAGGGCCGACAGCCGGTACCCGGCGTCACGGTAATACATCGTCTGGCCGCGAAAACCAAGCGGCGAGTCGGCGGCCTTGTCCCGGCTCCAGAGGGGACTTCCGTCGCGGTCAAAAGCCGCCACCTGGAGGTTGGCGTCGACCACCACCATCTCGTTCCAGACAAACAGGTGAACCGGCCGGAATCCGGACGGCAGACCCAGTGGTCTGGTCCAGGCTAGCTCCCCGCGGGCGGGCGACGACACCGGCAAAAATGAACTCCGTCGACTGTCGCCGAAGTAGGCTGGGTCATATGTGGTTATCATATTAGTGTCCTTTTCTGAACTCGGCTTGTCTGAGGCGGCGTCACTCCGCTCGTCTCCTGACGAACAGGTTATCGTGGCCGCTGCCAGGACCGCCCAGACGAGGCTGAGCTTTGTACGCCATTCGCGCCTCATTACAGATCCACCAGAGTGAAGGCGGCATTGGCTCGGTTGGCATGCCCTATCCACGTGGCCAATGAATCAAGGTGCGCCCTTTCCACATCGGCATCGATCATGCTCTTGCCGAAAAGACGCCTTATGATCTTCTTATTAACTACGTTGTCACCCACCTTAATGGTCGAACCTGTCACGGTAATCGTGTCGGTGCCGTTTTTGGTTACCTCCAGAGTGTGGTGCGTACCGGCCGGGACCGCGCCGCCGGCCCCGATATGCGCGTCCCAGTGCGGCAGAACCCGCACGTAGACTTTGGCGAAGTCGTGGTTGGCCACCCCGCACCGGAGGAAGAACTTCTTGTCCAGCATGGTCTTGATGTCGGAATTCAGGGCTTCCGCCCACTGGCGGCGTTGACTCCAGTCGGCCCACTTCTTGGCTGCGGTGGCACCGCCGTTTATGAATCGAACGAAGATATTGTGTCTGACAATGAGTATGCCGTTGAAACACTCACCGGCCTTAAGCATGTGCGCGTATTCATCCCCCGTTTTGTAGAGGAACAGGGCGGCGTTGCCACCCGTGTTGAATTCGTGAGGATCGGTCTGATACGCCGGCTTATATGGATTCCGGTAGGTATCGGGCATATAGAAGCTCAGCGGCCCGGGTGCGCCCGGCCGCGGCGGTATCGGGTAAACCAGCTTAAACTGGGTGCCCTTGAGAAAGCCATGGAGCGTACCATCCGGGTTGGGATGAGCCCCGGCTTTAGCTTCGCGGTTGATCCAGTTGACAAAACCCCAGAAATGCCGCAGGCGCAGAGCGTGATTTTCGTTCATCAGAGACATGGTGTCATCATTGTACGGCATGCCGGGGTAGTATTGTCTGTATCTCGGCACGTACATCTCGGCATGATCGTAGGAGTAGTCGTCCTTGATGCCCGAGGCGTGACCCAGTTCATGGGCCACCGTGAGGCATTCGGGACGTCCCCCTCCATAGTCGTCGAAGGTGCAGGGGAATCGGGCGGGCTCGGCCTTGTAAGCACTGTGCCGGAACTCCGCCGTGTCACCGCTGATTGAGCTGCCCGTAGCGTCACTGACCAGCGACACCAGACACCGGTGTGAGCCGCCACGCTTTATCTCAGCTCCGCCTACGTCGTAGTTTTGCTTGGCCTCAAGCAGCGACATGGTCTTGATTACGATGTCCTCGGTCCCGGTCAGTTTCTCCAGATGATAATCCTTGGCCGCGTAGCGATCCATGGCGTTTTTCATGCCGTGCTTGACATAGTTGGTCTTGTCCTGTGCGACCCCGCCCTGAGCACCGTCCACCACAAACCGGCAGGACCAGTACAGGACCAGCGCGCTGTGCAGCTTACCATTGCAAAACCCGCCATCGTGCACATAGTGGAGATTGTACCGGCCGCTGCCCGGCATCAGGTAGTCAGCATTTACATCGGCATTTACCGCTCCGCTAAAGAACCTGGTTCCGCTGACGTCGGTATCATTCAGTTTGGCCGCTCGGGCTCCGAGAATGTGGCCGTCGTTAAAGTTGAAGCCGGCCGCTCGTTCGGTCCGTTTGCCGTAGATATCATAGAATTCGCTGCAGAAGACAACCACGCGGCAGCGGCTGTGAAACTTGCCCATCTGGTCGAGCCAGCAGTCGTGGATCAGGTTCTTCTTGAACCCACCCTCCACGTCGCTGAAAAACGGCTCATCGGACATCGGCTTGTGAATCTTGATCTTGCCCTTGTCAAGTTCGTCCAGGTAGAGGAGCGTCACTCGCGAATGTTCGGACAGATTCTGGGCGGTATCGGTGTCATCCTTGTCCTGAATCGTCTGGCGACCGTGGGTGTCGACCAGGACGATATCGTCCAGCGAAAACACCAGCGGCTTGTCCGCTTTGGCGTTCTCCGAGCCATACGGCTTGAGCCGTTTGCTTCTCACCAGCGGCTCATAGAGATCGCCGGCGTTCACATAGCCGCCGTACCTGGTGTAGTAGTTTCTGGAACCCCACTCGGCGGGTAGATCATAGTACTTGCGCCGGTCCTCCGGCCCGAGAGCGGCAATCTCCGCCGCCGTTTTGGTGACGATTACCGGCGCGGTGTCCTTATCCGCCGTATAAACCCACCGGCGCTGATTGGGATGCGCCGGGTCGGTGGTGTTGAAAGCGAAATAGATGTTATTCCTCTGCGGGTCCTCAGGCACCGTCATCGTATACAGGCCGTCGGCGAACTCCACGGCACAATCGATCTCTCGTTCCTTCCCTCCGACCGTCTGATAATACGCCTTCAGCGGTAACCCGGCGGGTACGTCACAGACGCTGCCGGTCACCGGGTTGTAGAACGCGATCTTGAGATAGTACTTCGCGATTTCCAGGGCGCGATGATCGAAATAGGTGGCTGCCAGGTGATGCTTGTAGAATATGGGACAGAGCTTAGCCGGATGCTTGGCCGCCGTATCGGCCGAACAGAGCAGCCGCATTACTCGACTCACCCGTTTGCCCGGCAGCGCCCTCTCATTGAACAACAGTACTTCGACCCCGCGTCCCGGCTTCGGCTCGTACTTGCTCTTGCCTTTGTCGTCGAGTCCCTCGAGCGGGAAGGACTCCCCGCAGCCCACGAACCGGCGGTTGGTGTCACAGAACCTGAGCTGGTTCTGGCGGCGATTGTTAAGTTGGGTGCGAGTTACTCCCAGCATGCTGCCCAGCGCCCGCTCGTACAGATTGTAAATGCCCTCCCACAGTTGCAACGGCCACCGCTTTTGGCCGTCCCCGTTGATGCTTCGGAGCACTCCCGTAATGGGCACCGAAAAGTCCAGGCTGATGGTTTTCTCGAACTGGTTGTGATTGGTGATAAGATTGCGCGTGGCGTCTTGAGTGGGCTCACCCCATTGGCCGTTGACAGGGCCGGGATCACAACTGACATACTGGGCGAGGCCCGGTCCGAAAAACAACTGCCAGTTGAGAGCGAGGTACTTCAGAATGCGCTGGTAGTCCTCGACCGTATGCTTCTCATAGCAGGCTTGGGCGAAGTCGGCGCGATCACCCCTTAACAGGCCCAGCACGGCCCGGGCGCGAAGAGAAGACAGAGTGAAACGATCTGCAATACCGCCGCTGTTGTCGCTGTCGTCGGCGTAACCGGCGACTACCGCGCGCTTGCGGTTGTCCAATTCTATCTGTTTGAATAGCACCGCCAAAGACCTCAAGCCGTTGGCTTCCAGGGCGGCGTGTTTCAGAGCGTCGGCGTCGTTACCCTCGACCAGCGCGGCCGGAAAGAACGCGCTGCTGTTGGGCCGGAAATAGTCGCTCCCCAGCGTGAGGACGGCCACCGGGGCGCGTCGCCACGAGAATCTGGTTTTCCGATTTGTTGATGCCGGGTGGCTCATGTGGCTAAGAGCAGTCTTGTGGAAAACTCAGTCTCCGGAACTCTCCCGTGGGTCAAAGTCGACGTCTATCCGCCCCGGGGGCAGGTTTTCCTCCTTGGCGTAACCATCCTTGTCCAGATTGCCTTTCCGCACGCCGCCGTCGGGCAGGTGGAGGGTGTATCCGGCTCCGGCCAGCGGCTTGCCATCTTCACCGTCCAGCTGCAGTTCCATCCAGTCCTTATATCTGAGTATACCCGACCGCTGCCGCAGACCGGCAACCTCCACCACGTAGTAGAAACAGGGTGCTGAGTAGCGCTTGCCGTATCGGCCGTCCTGGACCTTCAGAAGTTTCTCATCTATGTGCAGCTCCCAGTCCGCCTCGATCTTGTCGGACTTCACCTCTGCTTTAAGGCTGTCAAGCACGGTATCCGGGAAACTGGCATCCTTGATGAATATCATAAGATCGGCTGACTCACCATCGTCGACCCCGGCCGTCTCTACCTTCAGCTTAATCTTGTCGCCGACTTTTGCATGCGCCTTCGACCATTCCACCTTGGTGATCGCGCGCAATGCGAGCTCGTGGCTGCCTTCTTGGACTCCGGTTTTCTTGACCTGTCCGGTCAGCGGTCCCCGCATGGTCTCATTGGACGGGCCTTTGACATCGTAGTTGACGCCCATGATCGGTTTGCCGCCCTTGTCGACGAACTTCACGTCGAGATAATGCCCTTTCTCGACTTCCTTGGCCTCGGCCTGGGCATCGGCCTTCTTCTCGCCGCTGGCTCCGCCGCCGCCGCCGCCACCGCCGTTGCCGATAAAAACATCCGGGCTGCCCATGATGATCTTGGCCTTGTTGGTCGGCGGTTTCTGGAACGGTCCGCCCTGCGGAATGTGCGGGGGCGTGTTATCGGCCATACTGTCCACCGTGGCGGCCGGCATCCCCATGATTTTGACCGACGTGCTGCAGGCGCTGGTGATGATACCGGCGAACGGATGGGGGAGAGGAGTCGGGATCGGCGGCCCCGGCGGCGCGGGAATCATGATGATATGGGTATCTACGCCCACGATCTGATCGTTCTGCTTGGCCGCCGGCATCTTGTTGATCAGCACCGTGCCGGCCGCAATCACCTTCCCGACCGGCATGTCGGACGGGTCGTTGCAGGTATTGGCTGTATCGCCCATGCGGGCCGCAGGTTTGCCCATGGTAGCTTCCGTGCGACAGGTTTTGTACTAACGACAAAGCATATGATATGGCGCTGAGACCGAATGAGTCAACAAATTGTTGGCGGCCGCTGCGCCCGTCGTATAGATTACCTCCAGCCACTGCCGCCGGGGCTTCGCTCCGCCAACCAGGACCTGACTCAACCTGAAGGAGGCCGCCATGTCGTTAACTGAATTGACCACCCGGGACAGCCTCACTACTATTTGCCTGACGCGAGGTAAGGTCAACGCCCTCAACGAGGAAATGGTGGATCATCTCGTTGAGCAGTTCCGCCATCTCAGAGAGGATCCGGAAACGCGCGCCGTCATTCTCACGGGACAGGGGAGTTTCTTCTCGTTCGGATTCGACGTACCCGAGCTGTATAGCTACTCGCCCGAGGATTTCACCCGCTTCCTGACCAAATTCACCGGCCTGTACCTCGACATTTTCGAGTTCCCCAAGCCGGTGGTGGCGGCGCTCAACGGCCATGCGGTCGCGGGCGGGTTCATGATTGCCACCCCCTGTGACTATCGGGTGATGGCGACCGGGAAGGCGAAAATATCGCTTAACGAAGTCACGTTCGGGTCATCGGTCTTTGCCGGGTCGATCGAGATGCTCCGATCTGTGACCGGCCATGGCAACGCCGAGAAGATCGCCTTAAGCGGTAAGATGTACTCAGCCGAGGAGGCCGGAGCGCTGGGTTTGGTGGACGAGGTCGCCGAGCTGGACACAGTTCTTTCGCGCGCTCAGGCGATAGCGGCCGAGATGGCCGCCCATGATACGGTCGCCTACGCCGCCATCAAGAAGCTGCTTCGCGATCCGGTGGTGGAGCAGATTCGGCGGACCGAGGCCGACTCGATCCGCCGCTTTGTCGAGATCTGGTACTCGCCGTCGACACGTGAGCAGACGAAAGGGATAGTGATAAGGGGGTAATCTTGTAGTCTCACAGGCCGAAACCCCTCTGGTCTCGACGCATTTAGTTCTGTAACATTTCCCCGAATTGGCTGTCATATGGGAAAACCGTCGTTTGGAGAGACCGCCATGATTATCGATCAGGTTAAATCCCTGTTATTGCCGTCCAATCCTGTTTTCGCGAGGGCCCATGAGGGCAAGCGGATTCCGAATGCGCTCGTCGCCGTGCCTGTCTTCTTCCTGCTGTTCATTGTCGCCTTCGGCAGTTCTGCCATTGGCGTAAAAATTGCGACCGGCGACTCCGACCAGGTCGACCGCATGATGGACGGTATGTTCGGCCTCTTTGTGCCGTTCGGGCTGCTCACTCTGCTGGTGCTGCTATGGGCCAGGTTTTTCGAGAAACGCTCGCCGGCCACCCTCGGACTCATCCGCGCCCGCGCCTTCCTCAGCTACCTCAGGGGTTTCGCGCTCGGCCTGCTCTTCATGGGGGTGGTGGTTGGAGTGATGGCCGTGGGCGGCGGCGTGGCGGTCCAGACCGACGGAACCCAGCCCACCGGCTACGCCGCACTCGGGACAGTTCTTATTCTGGTGCTTGCCTTTGTGGTACAGGGAGGGACCGAGGAGGTAATCACGCGAGGCTGGTTCATGCAGGTTCTCGGAGCCCGCTACCGGCCGTGGATCGGGGTAGTGGCCTCCTCGGTTCTGTTTTGCGCCGTTCACATGGCTCTCCAGCCGGTAGCGATCATTAACCTGCTCTTGTTCGGGTTGTTCATGGCCTTCTATTATCTGCGCGAGGGCAGCTTGTGGGGGATATGCGGCTGGCACTCGGCCTGGAACTGGTCGATGATGCATGGGTTGGGCCTGACGGTCAGCGGCCAGCAACCGACCGACGGCGTCCTGTTCGATCTGGAAACGACCGGCCACCCGCTCTGGACCGGCGGCGCCTACGGCCCGGAAGGAAGCCTTATAACTACGGTCGTACTGCTCGCCGGGATCGCATATATCGTGATGACCGGCCGGGTGAAGAAAAACGACAGTCCCAGACAAGAATCACCTGGAAGTCACCCTGAGCCTGTCGAAGGGTGACTTGAAGATTGTCGAATGCGGCCGAAGCGCACGAAGCGGGGGTTCAGAACGGTAGATCATCGTCGTCTGTGGACGTTGGCGGGGCGGCGGATCCGGTCGACTCAGTCCCACTTAAGCTCCCATCGACCGACAACCGGTCTCTACGAGCCTGTATGATGTCGATAGCGTCTTCCTTTTTACGTCTCTGAACGATTACAGGCAAATCCGAATTAACGGCTGTCCCTGCTGCGAGTAGCTGGTACTGGCCGAGATTGGGCAAGATCGCTGCATACTCGTCCCCGTAGTAATTCGCAAGGAATTTCTTGGCAGTGTCGTCGTAGCATGCGTAGCTGAGGGTAGTATTGCACTGATTCAAGATCGTTTTAGAGACGTTCGCGGTTCTCTGGGCGAGAATGGCAAAGCCAATTCCGTACTTCCGCCCCTGCAGCGTTATTTGAGCAATACGGTTGACAATCTTGTCAGCTTTGCCAAAGTCGGCTGGGCTCGATGACTTCTCGGGAATGATAGTGTGTGCTTCCTCAAATACTATTGAGAGTATTTTCCCATCATTTTGCGCTCTCTTGATGTGGAAGATATTCCGCAGCATCATCTGAAATAGCTCGTGAACTGCCGACGTATTTGCTATCTCCTCAAGCTCTACCAGATGCAACATTCGCGCACTCGAAAACATGCTTTTCGTGCAAATAGTGAGTAGATCGTCAATGTCGCTCTCCCATTTGCCAATGCTATCAGGCTTTTGTTCCCACGCTTTCTTGTCTTTTTCGACTTCAATCGACCTCATGGTTTCCCATAACGTTTCGAGGCTAGCTTGCGTGAAGTACTTTTCCCAACTGAGACCCAGCTTGTCAAACATCGCGGCGTAGTCGCCCGTGATGTCGAAACACAAGACTCTGATCCGAGAGGCAATTTTCTTGGTTATCAAATCCAACTCCAGGGTCGTTTTACCGCATCCTGTTACACCCAAGATGCTGTAGTGGTGGGGTACCATTTCATTTAGGTCAACGAATACTGGAAAATCGCTGTGCGGTATATGGCCCAATAAGTAATCGTGATCGGTTCCAGCTGTGTCCGTAGTACCGTCAGGTAGCTTGTCATAGAGGTAGACCACAGTGTTCACCTCTGCTACCCAATCGTGCTTGTGGAAGGTCTTGTCCTCGCCGTTCCAGACCCCAAGTTGGTTGGCTTCAGCGCAAGTGAAGCCAAACTTGTTGGCTTCCTCAAGACTGTCTTCGTCTGTGATGCCTGCCGTTAGCTGATAGTATACAGATTGTCCGTCTTGCTTCTGCCAGTATACAACCTGCCCAACCACAAGAGCCTTGCTTCTGTCGGTGATCTGAATCCTGATCTTATTTACCGTGCTCCGCACATCGACAATTCCGATGATGGAATGTCTGTGCTCGTAAATCTTGCTTTGATCTATCGCATCTCGCTGTTCCTGAGGCAATTGATCGAATGTGACCTTCAGAATGGCTCCGGCTTTGCTGTAGAGCGAACCCGAGTGCCTTGATGGCAGGTCAAGGAGACGTACGTTTGCCCAGTTTACATTATCAAGGAAGAATATGTTGAGAACGATTCCGAAAAGGTCTTTGGACTTTGGCTTCTTCAGTTGCACTTGCACTAGGTCCAGCGCTTTTAGCTCCACGTCTTCGTCTAACTGGCAGAATACAATATCTGGGCTCATCGATCTTACTATTGCGCCTACTTGCTTCGGGGCTGTGGATGGGCGGAAAATGTCCAATATACTCTCGATCTTGGAGCCCATTCCGAGAGGCTCCCAGATCATCACGAAGGCCCAGAATGCAATGAACCAAAAGTATCGCGGCTCAGAGAAAGCATTGTAGTGGAACTCGAATATTCCGTAGAAGAACGTTAGGGAGAACATAACGCGCGCATTGCCGAACAGTATGGCAATCCTCTTTAGGAAGCGCAGCGAGTGGTGCCGCAAGCCGGTAGCGCGACCGTCCTTAGAGCCAAATAGTTGGACGATGAGAGACAACATTAGGACTACGAAGCTGTACCATACCAAAGATATTCGCAGAACCTCGTGGTGGCCCTCTCCCACACCCAACAAAGCTGCTATTACTGCAAGTCCGTTCACGACTACATCGCCGGGTCGGGGAAAATGGCGCTCTATCAAAAAGAACCCCAGACACATTAAAACTAAGCCATAGAGGACGAAGAAAGCATGTTTGTCGAGGAGTAGAGCTGGTTCCCAGGCAAGTTCAAACAGGACATAATAGAGTGCCACAGACAAGGCTGCTGATAGCAGAAAGCAGACGACTTGCACGCGCTTAGACATATTCCGCCCTTGTTTAGAAATTCGATTGTATATCACAATACGGAAAAGAGGGGCCACTTGTCAAGTCTTGAATGTGATTCGGCAGCCATCAGGGAAGGACTTGGGGGACCGGCAGCTACACTCGGCAAAGGGAATGCAAAGCCCGGCAGATGTGGGCATCTACCGGGTTTTTTCGGGACCTTGCCTGTCGAAATCGCCCTAAGCGGGCTGGTCTCAACCTACAACCCTTGGGTCCCCCGGTCAAGCCGGGGGACGACAGTGGAGGGCGCCGGGGGATGACATTGCCAAAACCGCAGGGGTTTCGACCTAGTTAGCACTTCACGTTTCGCAACCGCCAGAGGCGGACTACCCTTGGATCCCCCGGTCAAGCCGGGGGATGACAATGTGGGGCGCGGGGGATGACAGGACATCACTTGGCGCAGGTCGCGGCGCGGAAATACTCCCGGTTCATCTTGGCGATCATCGTCACCTTGATCTCCTTGGGACAAACCGCCTCGCACTCGTACTGATTGGTGCAGCCGCCGAAACCCTCTTTGTCCATCTGGGCGACCATCGCCCGCACCCGGCGCTCGCGCTCCACCCGCCCCTGCGGCAAAAAAGCGAACTGCGACACCTTGGCCGCCACGAAGAGCATGGCCGAGGCGTTCTTGCAGGCCGCCACGCAGGCGCCGCAGCCGATACAGGCGGCGGCGTCCATCGCCCGGTCGGCGTCGTGCTTGGGAATCGGGAGGGCGTTGGCGTCCTGCGGCGCGCCCGCGTTGATCGAGATGAACCCGCCCGCCGCCATGATCCGGTCGAACGCGGTGCGGTCCACCACCAGGTCCTTGATGACCGGGAACGCCTTGGCCCGGAAGGGCTCGATAAAGATCGTATCACCGTCTTTGAAGTGCCGCATGTGAAGCTGACAGGTTGTGGTGGCGTGCTCTTTCCCGTGAGGGACGCCGTCGATCACCAGCGAGCAGGCGCCGCAGATGCCTTCGCGGCAGTCGTGATCGAAATGAATCGGGTCCTGGCCCTTCTGAATCAGCTCCTCGTTGACCACGTCGAGCATCTCGAGGAAGGACATATGTTCGGAGATGTCCTTCGCCTTGTAAGTCTCCAACCGCCCCTTGTCCTGGGCGTTCTTCTGGCGCCAGACTTTGAGTGTGAGATTCATTACTTGTAGCTCCTTGTGGCCAGTTTGACGTTTTCGAACTCCAGCGGTTCCTTGTGCAGTTCCGGTTTCTGGTCAACACCCTTGAATTCCCAGGCGGCGACGTAAGTGAACTTCTCGTCGTTCCGTTTGGCCTCGCCGTCTTCGTACTGGTGTTCGACGCGGAAGTGGGCGCCGCAGGATTCATCGCGGCTGAGCGCATCGTGGCACATCACCTCGGCGAACTCGAGGAAATCCGCCACGCGGGCGGCGGTCTCCAGAGTCGAGTTCATTTCGGTGGCGCTGCCGACCACTTTGACATCCTTCCAGAATTCCTCGCGCAAGGCGGGGATTTCCTGGAGCCCTTTCCTGAGGCCCTGCTCGCTGCGGGTCATGCCGCAGTGTTCCCACATGATCTTGCCCAGCCGCCGGTGGAACGAATCGGGCGTCTGCCTGCCGCCCACCGCCAGCAGCTTGTTGAGCCGCTCCTCGACCTCCTTCTCGACCTCTCTGAATTCCGGCCGATCGGGCGAGATGTTCTGCGCGCCGGCTTGGGCGAAATAGTTGCCGATGGTGTAGGGAATGACAAAGTAGCCGTCGGCCAGCCCCTGCATGAGCGCCGACGCTCCCAGCCGGTTGGCGCCGTGATCCGAGAAATTGGCTTCGCCGATCACGAACAGCCCGGGGATAGTGCTCTGCAAATTGTAGTCGACCCACAGTCCACCCATGGTGTAGTGCGAGGCCGGGTATATCCGCATCGGCACTTCGTACGGGTCTTCGTCGGTGATTCGCTGATACATGTCGAACAGGTTGCCGTAACGCGCTTTGATGACGTCTTTGCCCAGCCGCTTGATGGCGTCGGCAAAGTCGAGATAGACCCCATACCCGCTCGGGCCGACCCCGCGACCCTCGTCGCATACTTCCTTGGCCGACCGCGACGAGATATCACGCGGCGACAGGTTGCCGAAACTGGGGTATTTCCGTTCGAGATAGTAGTCGCGTTCGTCTTCCGGAATTTGATTGGGATGCCGTTTATCCCCCTGCTTCTTCGGCACCCATATGCGGCCGTCGTTGCGGAGCGACTCCGACATGAGAGTCAGTTTCGACTGATACTCACCGGTGTGCGGAATACAGGTCGGGTGAATCTGGGTGAAACAGGGGTTGGCGTAAAACGCGCCCTTGCGATAAGCGCGATAACAGGCGGTTACATTAGCAGCTAATCCCATGGTCGACAGGTAGAATGCGTTCCCGTAGCCGCCGGTGGCCAGCACGACCGCGTCGGCGGCGTGCGACGAAATTTGCCCCGTTACGAGATCGCGGACCACGATTCCCTTGGCGTGGCCGTCGATCAGGACGACGTCGAGCATCTCGGTCCGCGGATACATCTTGACCTGGCCGATCCCGATCTGGCGTGACAGGGAAGAGTACGCGCCGAGCAGCAGCTGCTGACCGGTCTGACCGCGGGCGTAGAACGTGCGCGAGACCTGCGCGCCGCCGAACGAACGGTTGTCCAGCAAGCCGCCGTATTCGCGGGCGAATGGAACGCCCTGCGCCACGCACTGGTCGATGATATTCACCGAGACCTGCGCCAGGCGGTAGACGTTGGCTTCGCGCGAGCGGAAATCGCCGCCCTTGACCGTGTCATAGAACAGCCGCCAGATCGAGTCGCCGTCGTTCTGGTAGTTCTTTGCCGCGTTGATGCCGCCCTGCGCGGAGATTGAATGAGCCCGTCGGGCGCTGTCCTGGAAGCAGAACGCCTTGACGTTGTATCCCAGTTCGGCCATACTGGAGGCGGCCGAGGCTCCCGCCAGTCCGGTGCCGACCACGATGGCGGAGTATTTTCTCTTGTTGGCCGGATTGACCAGCTTCATCTCGAAGCGGTGCTTGTCCCATGTCTTTTCAATCGGGCCGGACGGAATCTTGCTTTCGAATGTCATCTTAGTTTCCTCCTGGCACCAACTGGGTGCAGCCCGTTATTACGGCCAGCGGGATTGACGTATAGCCGAGGAACAACAAAACCGTGACGACCCACGCGATCTTATCCAGTCGCTCCTGCCACTTCTCCGAATTCAAACCGAGAGACTGAAACATGCTGGCTACACCGTGAGTCAGGTGGTAGCTCAGCAGGCCCACGCCTATAATGTAGACGATCGAAACCGCAGTGTTGGAGAAGCCCAGAATGACCATTCCGTAGACATCCGGACGCCCCAGTGCGTCGGTCAGGGTCGCGAACTCCGGGTTGGTTACCCTGATTGTGTAGTGGAGCAGGTGGTAGACCAGGAAGGTCAGGATAATGAGCCCGGTCCAGATCATGGTGCGCGACGCCAGGGTGGCTTTCACCGTGTCGGCGTTCCGATAGCTGATCGGACGCGCGGCCCAGTTCTCAAGCTTGAGCTTGATGCCGTACCAGACATGGATGACGAACGAGATGAACAGGAAGAGCCTGATCGCCCAGAGCGCCGGACCCAGCGACTGGAGCTTCTCGGCGTAACTGTTCATCTGGTCCTGGCCGATGAATACCTGCAGATTGCCCAGCATGTGCCCACACACAAAGCCAAAGGCGATAAATCCGGTCACTGCCATCAGGATTTTCTGGCCTATGGAGATGTCTAATAGATGGGCGGGAAAGCTGGCGGGTGGTTTACTGGTGACACTAATATTCATAAATATCCGTACCCTTTCCCTTGCGGTTGTCCGGCGAAAATAGTCCGTCAACCGGGGGCAGTCAAACGAAAAAATGGGCAAGTTCCGTCGGTTGATCGTCAAAGGCTCGGGGCGACCGTCCAGTTTGATTGGGCCCTGTCCGCCGATAATATGTATAACACGGAACGATATTTGGGTGTATCCTTTGTCGCGGAGGAACCGATTCGGGTACCTAAATCAACCGGTTGACAGCCGAAGGCTGATTTGATATCTTTTAAGGTTATTTTGAGGCAGGAAAGAAGCGCTTAACCATAAATGTGGCAGGAGAAGACAATGATCTATCTGCGTATTCTGGTGTTAGCCCTCGGTGCGAGCGTGCTGATCGCCGCTGCGGCAACCGCTGAGACCAGCATCACGATGGCCATTTCCGGCCCGGGTGCGGTCAATGACAGCACCATCAAAGTCGGCCAGCCGGTGTCGGTGGATATCTACTGGGCGAACGAGGATGAAGATCGGCGTGGTTTCACCACCGGATTCAAAATCACGTCGGAGACAATCAAGACCATCGTTCATGTCGCCGACAGCGGCAACGGTATTAACGACGCGGGCGATATCAAGGCCTACGGCGGCTGGGAAGGGACCAAGGCCTGGGATTTCACCGGTATACGGGCGGTACCGGTGGACTGGAACGGCAATCTGCCGGATACCCTCGGCTTCGGCGGTTTGCGGGCCAAGATCGAGTACGGTCCCCATCCCAAGAAAAAGGTCTTGTCCTGGACCATGGTAGTCCCTCAGGCGGGCATGATACAGATCGATTCGACCTTCTTCCGTCCGGGCGGGGTCTGGGCGGTTGTCGGACCCGAGGGCGTGGAAGTCCCCCCGGTCTGGGGTGGCCCCTACGAGTTCAAAGTTGTAGAATAGCGGTTTGCTGAGCCCGCCGCCCGGCGGGCTCTTTTCTTTTTGCTTATAATCGTGATGTCCGTTCTATTTCTGCGAGTGGCCCTTGTCCTTGCTTTGTTGGCGGCGACTCTGGCGTTTGCATCGGCCGCCGGTGACGATGAGGCGGTCAGCACGCCATCGAGCATCGCGGATAGAAGTGTCATGGCCGATAGCGCGGCCGCGCTGATACCTGCGGAGCCGTGGTGCCGCGTGCAGATTGGTTCTCTGCTGGTCGAGGACATGAAGCTTGACGACACGCTCGATCTGCTGATTGAGTCCCATCAGGTCGACATCGCCGGCTTTGTGCTGAAGCTCGCGGTAGCCAGTGGCTATGTTGACATCGTTGAGATCCTGCCGGGCGAGATCATTGACTCCTGCCGGTGGGAGATGTTCACTGCACGTCAGATCGCGGCTCAGAATCCCGAGGACGCCCCGCGTGAGCTCTGGCAGATCACCGCTCTGGCACAGGGGGTGTCGGGAACGAAAGTGCCCCTCTGTTTTGGCTTCGGCCGTCCGGCCACCCTTGCCCGCCTGGTGCTGTCGAGCACGCATCTGTCGCTGGTTCCGGACACCACCGCGGCGATCTTCCTCTACTGGGAATCGTGTCGCGACAACGTCATCTCCGATCGCGAGGGTGCCTCAATACTCGTTTCTGACACGGTTATCGACCAATTCCCGGCTGCGTTCGAAACGGAATGTGATCGATTCCCCACGCGGTGTGGCACACCGCAGGAGTGTATCAGTCCGCGCGCCGCCGACCCGCCCCGCCGGCTGGTTGAGTTTCACAACGGGGGGGTGGAATTCAGATTCAGGCTCGACGGTCCAGCGGCAGACAGCCCGTCGGTGGCAGACTGAGCGAGGAGCTAGCCCCGCGCGGTCATAGTCGGCGGATTATCTCAACAATACCATCTTGATCAAGCTTGATTCGACTGGCGAAGCCAGGCGGGCAAAATAGACACCGCTGGCCACTTGCCGGCCCCGGTGATCGGCTCCATTCCACCGCGCGGCGAACGTGCCGGCCGAGGTCTCGGCGTCGTGCAATACGGTGACTTCTTGTCCGAGTATGTTGTAAACCTTCAGCGTCAGGTGCTGGCGGGTGTTGTTGCTGATTCTCATCACCGTCTCGTCGTTGAAGGGGTTGGGGTAATTTTGGGCCAGTTCGAAGCTCAGGGGGAGAATCGACTCTTCGTCGTTCTCGACTTCGGTCGGGGTCTCGAATTGATAGACGAAGATAGTGTCATAGCTGCGCCCGACCAGGTTGAGAACGGACGGGTCAGAACCAGTTTCAAAGAAAGCCGTTGCCGTCAGATGCCGGTCAAGATCAATTGAATCGCACAACTGCCCGTTCCAGTAATTGAGCGCGATCACCTTGTTTGCCCCCCGCATACCCGCAACATAGTGCTGCGGTTTGTAGACGTGCTCAGGAGTGACACCCGACAGCGGTGTATACCATATTTCCTCGGGTTCACCGGAAGCAAAGCTGTAGCAGGCGGCGTGCCAGGTGCACGGTACATGCTGATTATTCAGGTCATCGAGCTGACCGTAGCAGATCAGCGCATCGTAATCACTGGCCGGGATAAAGCGATCCACGAACACTCCGCCCGGTAAGCCCCCGTTTGTCCGGTCAATAGCCAGGGTCGAGCCCAATGACACGGCGACCTTCACTTCTACGTAATTCCAGAAGCTGGGTGGGGGGTCCCAGGGGTCGTTATAGTAATAGGCACCGTGGCTCCAGTCGACGGCAACATACTCACTGGTCTCATCGCCGTAGAGATTGCCATACTGGATATCGGCGAGGAGCCAAGCTCTCGCACTGCCTACAATCGTGCGGTCAAAAATCTCACAAGTACCGCGGTAATCGTAACCATATCCTATGGTCACATCCAACAAGTCGATTCTCGCACGTCCACGTATGACGACCGACGGTCCGAACCTGCCAAGGTCATCCAGCCGGATTGTCCATCGTTCCTGCTCAGGCATCTCGTACAACGGGACCGAATCTACTGATAGTGAGCCTTGGCTCCATACAAGACGATACACGGCTCGGGCAAGGCAGTATATGGTCAAGGAATCCTCGCTGAAGGCCGAGACAGTGCTCACCGGCGGGGAGCCAATTGTCCAGGTGACCAGTGAGTCCGAGTCCAGATAGTCGATCAGTATTCGGTGACTCGCCGAGTCAGAGTAGACAAATGCATCGAGAACGCCGGGGGACCGTATCACTGCGCTGATATCAGCATACCCTTCCGCCCCGTCAATCCTCTCCTGATAGACAAT
>Ga0209427_10002547_pt1 | contig 21455 bp, 25 predicted proteins | sample DeeMarSWOR136_30_FD_187465 | JGI IMG/M metagenome (GOLD analysis project Ga0209427, IMG submission 187465) | Marine sediment microbial communities from White Oak River estuary, North Carolina - WOR-1-36_30 (SPAdes) (version 2) | ecosystem: Environmental > Aquatic > Marine > Intertidal zone >...
AGGCAGAGAAGGCTTATGAAATGGTGGGGGATAAAGTAAAATGGCATTTCATCGGGCATCTCCAGAAAAACAAGGTGAAAAAGGCAGTTGACATATTTGACATGATAGAAACCGTTGATTCCGTTGAAATAGCAAAGGAGATAGATAAGCGCTGTGAGCAAATTGGTAAGGTAATGTCTGTGTTAGTTGAGGTCAATAGTGGCCAAGAGAAGCAAAAGTCGGGTGTATCTCCCAGAGATGCCGAACAGCTAATCAAGGAGATTTCAAGCTTCAAGAATATAAACGTGGTGGGGTTGATGACTATGGGGCCTCGTTTTGGCAATCCTGAGGATTCAAGACCCTACTTCATCAAAACGAGGGAGATCTTTGATAAAGTTAAAAGGCTTTGCTTGCCCAATGTGGAGATGAAATATCTTTCTATGGGGATGACGAATTCCTATAAAATTGCCGTGGAAGAGCGTGCCAACATAGTGAGGATAGGGACCAAGCTTTTCGGGGAACGAGATTATATGAAGGATAGGTGAATACTGTGACGACTGAAGAACAGATAAAACAAGCTCTGGAAGGTGTATTTGTTCCTGGGGTGGTGCGCAGTCTTCCCAAAATGAATCTAGTCCGGAAGATTACCGTTTCCGACCAGAGTGTGAGCATCACCCTGGCTTCAACAGCTTTAGGTTCTGATGCTCAGCAGTTTGTCAGGGAAAAGGTCATCGAAGTTATTAAGAAGCTTCCCGCGGTGAGCGAGGTATCTGTTGACTTTGTAGAAGCTAAGCCTAAGGAAGTCAATGATATTCATTACGTGGTTGCTGTGATGAGTGGCAAAGGTGGGGTGGGCAAATCGCTGGTGGCAGCGCTTCTCGGTATTGAACTTGTCCGAGAGGGCAAAGAAGTAGGCATACTTGATGCTGATATCACCGGTCCCAGCGTTCCCAGGATGTTTGGTTTGGGTAGTGTTCGTCCCTCTGGTAGTGAAAGCGGAATTTTGCCCGTTTTATCTAGTTCAGGCATTGAGATTATGTCCATTAATCTTATGCTGCCTCAAGAGGATGATGCTGTCATCTGGCGGGGTCCATTGATATCCAGAGCTATTACGCAATTCTGGGAAGAGGTATTGTGGGGCAAGCTTGATTATCTTGTCGTTGACTTGCCTCCGGGCACTGCCGATGCTCCGTTGACGGTAATGCAGACCTTGCCGGTGTCTGGTGTGGTCATGGTGTTTAGCCCTCAGGAATTGGCGGCAATGGTGGTGAGGAAGGCAATTAAGATGACTCAAAAAATGAATGTCCCTATCTTAGGTGTGGTGGAGAATATGAGCTATCTCGTTTTGCCCGATAGCGGCAAGAAGATAGAAATTTTTGGTAATAGTAAGGGGCAAGAAATGGCGAAGGCGTCGGGAAGGCCTCTTCTGGCCCAAATTCCAATTGACCCTCGGTTGGCGCAGCTCTGCGATGAAGGCAATATTGAGCGTTATGATTCAGACATTCTCAAGACTTTTGTTGCCAATTTTCTTCAGGCACTATGAGTGAAAGCAAAGTCAGTATAAGGCGAAATTTGGTAATTGAGCAGTACAACCAGGTAGCCCAGAAAGCCAGGTATAGCTCACTGAAGGAGTGGAAGCGAAAAGAAGGAGCAACGGGTGAGTCGAGATAAAAAAAGAGCTCTGGTGATAGGTGGGGTAGCTGCCGGGATGAGTGCCGCCAGTCGTATCAGGAGAAATAAGCCTGACTGGGAGGTCACCGTCCTGGAGAGGGGGAAGTTTGTTTCCTATGGCTCTTGCGGGCTGCCTTATTTTGTGTCGGACCTGGTCAAAAATGTTCAAGGATTGGTAGTTTATAGCGCTGATTTCTTTCGTGAAAACAGGGGGATTGATGTCCGGCTAAGACATGAAGCTACCAGGATAGACCTTGAAGGTAAGTTAATTTTTACTCAAGACCTTGACCGTAGTCAAGAAATGAAGCTGCCTTATGATAAGCTGGTAATATGTACCGGAGCTTCTCCCTCGCGTCCTGATTTTCCCGGCATCAAGCTTAGGAATATATTTGTTATCAGGACTGCCGAAGACGGATTAGCTCTAAAAAATTTCATAACGGAGGAAGCTCCTCGGAAAGTAGCCATAATTGGTGCTGGCCTTATCGGATTGGAGATGGCTGAAGCTTTCAAAACGAGAGGTCTCGAAGTAGCAGTGATAAAAAGGCCTGGCAGTATTTTAAAGATGTTTGACGATGACATGGTCAAGTTGGTTGAACGGGAGCTTGAAGATAAAAAAGTCGAGCTTATCAAAAATGCCATTATTCAAGGATTTGAGGGAGAATCGGATGGCAGGGTCAGATCTGTAGCACTTGCTGATAGGAGCTTGGAAGTTGACTTTGTTTTACTGGCGGCGGGAGCGAAACCTAACTCAGACCTGGCTAAACAAGCAGGGCTTAAAGTTAGCTTGAATGGAACCATCGCTGTTGACGAAAGAATGCAGACCAGCAATCCCGAGGTCTTTGCTGCTGGTGATTGTGTAGGGCAGAGACATCTTATTACCGGGAAGGAAGTTTATATTCCTCGTGGCACTACCGCTAATAAACAGGGAAGGGTCGCTGGAGAGAATGCTTCTGGTGGAAATGATGTTTTTGAAGGCATTGTGGGCACTGCGGTATCCAAGATTTTTGACCTGACCGTTGCTCGCACCGGATTAAGTTCCGTTGAGATAGCTAATGAAGGCTATGATTTCATCACTTCCAAGGTAGCTCATCCTTCACATGGTCATACTTATCCTAACCCTCCGGCTGAAGATATAACCGTTAAGCTAATGGTAGAAAAACCAACCGGAAAATTACTTGGTGCGCAGATGATAGGCAAGATGGGTGTGGCTAAGCGGATAGATGTCTTTGCTACTGCACTCCAGAATAACATGACAGTCGATGATATAACGAGGCTGGATTTAAGCTATTCACCGCCATTTGCTCCTTTCTGGGATTCCATTTTAGTGGCGGCAAATGTGGCGTTAAGAAAACTTGCTCGATAAAGCAATATTCAAGGGGGTTTTTGAGATGAGCAATGAAAGCGAAGAGCCTAGGGTAGTGGGTGTACATGAAGTCGTCGTTGCTGCGGAGGATGCAAATCAGGTAGCAGCGTTGTATCACGATTTATTTGGTTTGAAGTTTGACCTTGAATGGAGCATGCCTAACGAAAATATGAATGTCAAAGCTGCTACCATAGGGGAGACTCTATTTCAGGTAATAGAGCCAACGGGTCTTGAAGGGGTGGTGGCGAAGTTCATTAAAAACAAGGGAGAAGGATTGAACCATGTTGCCTTCAAGGTAACTAACTTGCCCAAAATGATAGCTAAACTGAAAGCAAAAGGAGCGAGACTTGTTCCTGAACAGCCTGTGGTTATAGGTCCAGTTTCATACATCTTCGTTCATCCTAAATCCACCCATGGCGTGCTGGTAGAGCTGATCGAATCTAAGAGTCAACCGCAGTGAGTTCCGTTATCTATGGCCCGGTTCCATCGTGGCGGCTGGGCAAGTCATTAGGGATAGACCTTCTTCCCCCTGAAGGCAAGACCTGCTCTTTTGATTGCGTTTACTGTCAGTTAGGGCGAACTCCCCATCTCTTAACTGAGCGGGCGCAGTTTATTCCTCTCGAGCGCTTAGCTGAAGATCTGGAGTTGGTAAAAGGATTAGACATTGATTATGTTACCTTCTCCGGTATGGGAGAACCAACCTTAGCTAGCAATTTAGGCAAAGCCATAGAGTTAGTCAAATCCACTTTGCCTTTTCCAGTAGCCGTGCTTACAGGTTCATCGCTAGTGATGAACAAACAAGTGAGAGGGGAACTAGCTTTGGCTGATACCGTGGTGGCTAAGCTGGATGCTCCAAATGAGGAATTGTTCCGTAAAATCAACAGACCTGCTTCGAGCTTAAGGTTAAAGGATATAGTGAGTGGCATCAGGAAATTCAGGCAGGAATACAGAGGAAGACTGGTGCTCCAGATAATGTTCGTTGCTGCCAATATGCGCTATGTTGGTGAGCTAGCGAAAATAGCGGAATCCTTATCCCCGGAGGAAGTTGAGCTAAACACTCCGTTGCGTCCTTGTGGTGTGCCGCCGTTGCCGCCGCAGGATATGGAAGTTATTGAAGGGCAATTTGCCAGGCTTAAAGCAGTAAACGTCTACAAGTCTTGGAAACCAGAGGTCAAGCCACTTGACATAAAGGAAACGTTGAGAAGAAGACCAAAGCTATAATATTAAATGGAAAAGCAAAGTAAAGGTAAACAAAGCCGTTTATTTAAAGTAAGGCGGGAATTATGTGTTGGTTGTGGACTTTGTGCTCAGAGTTGTCCTAAAGATGCTATCTCATTCCTTTGGGGGAAAGCGGAAATAGACCAGAGGAGATGCGTCTATTGTGGCTTATGTGTGAAAATCTGTCCTCAAGGGGCTATCGTCGAGAGGGTGGTTATCTCGCCCAAGGTTTTAGAGAAGGAAGTACAAAGCTTGCAGACGCAGGTGGAAGCTATCTTAGGAAGGCTCGATAGATTAACTGGAGTGAAGTAGTGAAAGGCGGCTATGTGTTATTTATGGAACTTGAAAAAGGGCAGGAGATCTCCGTAGGAAGCTTGGGAAGAAGTTACTTTCCTGCGGGCTTCTATGCTTACTGTGGCTCAGCCTTGGCTGGCTTCAAGGCAAGGCTGAATCGGCATTTAACTAAAAACAAAAAGCCGAGGTGGCATATCGATTATCTTGTCCAGGAGGCGGAAATTCGAGAGATAATTCTTTGCCAGACTGGAAAAAGGTTGGAGTGCCTCTTATCGCAAGCTCTGGGCGGTGAATTAACCTATATCCCTGATTTTGGCTGTAGTGACTGCCACTGCAAGAGCCACTTATTCTTCTCCACCGATAAGGATAGCTTGGTAGAAACGATTATTGCTTCTATTACCAAGCTTGGACTTAGTCCTCAAAGCTATCCTGCAGGCTCATTGATGCCTGACTATGTATCCAGCCAAGCCTGAAAACGCGCGACATCCTTTTCCATACGCGCCGCTTGCCTACATAAATTAACCAGCGAACGTTGAAGCCCTTAAGAAACTTTGCTGGCTTGCTTCTCAGCCCAGTCGCCTACCAAGGGCACCTTCCACATATTACCAGACCCTGCCTGGATCAGCAGGATGATCCATAAGATAAAGCCCAAAGTTACGATGAGCCAGCCTAGAACCCCACCGATAATAGGAATCCAGAATAGAATAAAATAAGCTCCAGTTAACGGAGCAAAGGTGATAATGGATTGCCAGGCATGGAATTTCACAAATGTGCTCTTCTGCTCAATTACCACGAAAACTATGCCTGTTACCCAAAAAGCGACATAACAAAGAAGCCCAGCTATGTTGGACTGCAAACCAATACTGGTCTCAGCTGGTGGTGTAACTGGAGTTTCAGTTCCTCCGACGGGAGCTCCAAGTTCAGCACCACACTTGGAGCAGAACTTAGCACCCTCGGGATTTTCAGTGCCACATTTGGGACAAAACATTTTCTGCCTCCTCTTTCTATTTTGCCCGTGTAGTGTAACATAGGGTGTAGCATTGTCAATGGGTTGTGCTCGTTCATATGATTGGTGACACATTGCTCCAGGTGATACAATTCCCAAAGCCTAATGGGAGAGCAAGATATTATTAAATTGAAACCTGTAGGGATAATCCATTCTCCCTATCATGCTGGGCAGGCACCATACCAGGGGTGTGGGCGGGAGGAAATCTGTCATGTAGAGGTGTTCGACCAGTTTGCAGAAGGCTTAAAGGACATAGAAGGATTTTCCCATATTGTCTTGATATACTGGCTCCACAAATCAAAAGGGTATTCCCTTATGGTCACAACTCCCTGGGATACAAAGCCACATGGGCTTTTCACCACGAGGTCGCCGAACAGGCCCTGCCCGTTGGGGTTATCGGTGGTAAGGCTGGTAGCCAGGGAGAAGAATATCCTGAAGGTAAAAGACCTTGACGCTTTAGACGGCACTCCTCTTCTGGATATCAAGCCTTATATTCCCACGATAGATGAAAAGACAGATATCAAAATCGGCTGGTTTGAAAATAAGCTGAGAGTAGAGCGAAGCTGACAGCGATTAATATCGTTATATTATTAGCCACTGGCATAGGTGTTGGTTTTGCCAGTGGATTGCTTGGGGTTGGCGGTGCTTTTATCACTGTCCCGATTACTTACTGGGTAATTGTGGATATGGGCATTCCTGCCGATATAGCGATAAAGACAGCCTTTGGGACAAATTTACTGGTAATTCTAGCCACGGTGATAAGCGGCGCTTTAGGGCATAATAAGAGGGGGGCAGTTCGGTGGAAAGTGGCTTTAGCGTTGGGCTTGTGTGGCTCAATCGGAGCTCTGGTCGGGGCTACTCTGGCAGTTCATCTCCCTGGTGAGGCGCTGAGAGTTGGTTTTGGCGGGTTGGTTCTTGCCGTGGCTTTGTGGATGGGTCTGGATACGACACTGCACTTAACAAAGGAGAGGGGAGAGCAAAAGGAGAGCTTGTTTCTTTTAGCGCTCTGTGGCTTCCCCATAGGCATGATAACCGGGCTAACCAGCATTGGTGGTGGCATATTAGCGGTTCCCTTGCTGGTACTGGCATTTGGTTTTTCCACGCATCTAGCTGTAGGCACCTCCACGGCAATGATAATATTTACCAGCCTTGGCGGCGTTATTGGATATGCAGTAAACGGTCCTGGAGTGCCTGAGCTTCTTCCACATTCAATAGGATACGTAAATTTACCCATCTGGCTATGTTTGGCGGCTACCAGCGTGCCTATGGCGCAAGTTGGTGCGAAGGTGGCACATGCTCTGCCGGCAAAGCGGCTTATGTATGTCTTTATCGCTGTTATGGTCTATGTTGGCCTGAAGATGCTTGGCGTGGTCTAGTTTCGACTTTCCCGCCAGGTCCAGTAATCAGCAAGCTTCCTGATGCAATTTGCTGCCATTGCGGGGTCTCTATGAAGATATTCAAGGCAATCTCTTCCACGGCTGTGGCTAGTATTCTTCCTCTAATGTTACCTTTATTTCGTCTCCGATTGTGGTATTGAGGAAGTCAGCGGCGCTTCCGTTTTTAAGTGCTATTTCCAGGTAGCCACTGCTGCCGATGATTGCCATCAACTCTTCGCCTTCAGCATAGTAATCAGTTATACCCTGGATGAGACGCCCGGCTACCTCGATAGGGATGTCTTTGCCTGGCAGGTCAGACTTCTTGATGTTGGTAATCAAGTTGCCGAAGTGGTCAACATATAGAACAGTCCCCGTTAGCTTACTTTGATAGTCAATGAGCGGCTTCAGGATGGGAAAAACGTGAAGGGACGTTATTTTCTCTCCCAGTTCATAGGGTGATATGTCGAGGGCCAGTGCGGCGGCGACGGGGGCGAAGATATCCCTTCCATGGAATGTGGAGCTAACCGGTTGTCTCCAGAAGCGCGGCTCAGTTATGGCTACAGCTTCGAAACCCTTTCCCAGGGTCACTAAGTCCTGGTCTGGAGAATATTGAGCCACTGAACCTTTAGCTGAGGACAATTCATCGATTACATAGCTGAGGATACCGTTGTCCGGGGCAACAAACAAAGCTGAAGGCGTCTTCAGGATTACTCCGTGTCGCTCACTACCCACACCAGGGTCAACAATAGCTACGTGGACGGTTTTCTTGGGGAAATAGCGATAGGTGTAACCAAGGATGAAAGCGGCTTGGTAAACATTCTGGGGCTCGACGGAGTGAGTAATGTCGACGATGTTGACTTCAGGATTGGTGCTCAAGATGACGCCCTTCATAACGGCAACATAAGCATCATCGGCACCAAAGTCGGTGGTCAAGGTTATTACTGAGTTCACGTTAAGATTAAATTATGTAGAAGATTTAGCAATCAATACTGCCATGACAATGAAAGCAATAATCAAAATGATAGTAAGGTTAAGCAGGGTTTTTTCCACTCCTCGCCGTGAACGGTAAACAGAATCAGCTTGTCCAAAAATACCCCCGAGGCCACCACCATGTAGTTGAAAAAAGATAGTGACAATTAAAGCTATGGCTAATAACAATTGGGCAACACCAAGATAAATAGGCAATTTATCCTCCTCCTAACTGTTGCATAAGGATTTTCGTTACCACTGATGGGTTAGCTGCTCCCCTGGTCGCTTTCATCACCTGTCCAGTAAGAAAAGTCAAAGCTTGTTGTTTGCCAACTTTATAGTCTGCCACTGCTTTGGCATTATTAGCAAGCACCTGCTCCACTATTGTTCTTAGCTCGGTGATATCGCTGATTTGACTTAGTTTCCTTTCAGCCACAATGTCGCTGGCTTTCTTCCCAGTATAAAACATTTCTTCAAAAACTGCTTTAGCAACAGGGCCACTGATAGTCCCTTTGTCCACTAAATCGAGCATTTCTACTAGAAGGCTTGGGCTTACCCTGCTATTTTCAATATCACTGTTGGTAGCATTAAGCAATCGGCTGAAGTCGCCTAACAGCCAATTGCTCACCATTTTTGCCTTGTTAAGGCTTGTTAACTTCAAGCACTCTTCGAAGTAATCGGCCATTGCCTTGGAACCTGTTAAGATATTAGCATCATATAGAGGCAAGCCGTATTGTGCCATGACCCGCTCTTTTCTAGCTTCGGGTAATTCAGGTAATTTCGCTTCAATTTCCTCTATCCACGCTCTCTCGAAAAGCAAGGGGGGCAGGTCAGGCTCAGGGAAATAGCGATAATCATCAGCATATTCCTTGCTTCTCTGGCTAACGGTAACACCTTTCTCATCCAGCCAGCCTCTTGTTTCCTGAACTAGATTGCCTCCTTTATCAAGGACTTTTCTTTGTCTTTCCGACTCATATTGCAAGGCTTGATACACCGCCTTAAAGCTGTTCATGTTCTTAACCTCAATCTTTGACAGCAATTCTTTGCTGCCTGACGGGCGAATGCTTATATTTGCATCGCATCGGAAGCTGCCATCCTCCATATTGCCGGTAGATACTCCCAAATAGCGGAGGATAGTGCGTAATTTGATAAGGTAATCTCGTGCCTCTTCAGCAGAACTGATTTCGGGCTCGCTGACAGTCTCCATTAGTGGAACTCCAGAGCGATTAACATCCACCAGGCTATAATTTCCTCTATGCCACAGTTTGGCCACATCCTCCTCAAGGTGAACCCTGGTGATATTGACTTTTTTCTGGCGTCCATCGCTGTCAATGGCTAGCCAACCGCGCTCCCCAATAGGGGCATCATACTGAGAAATTTGGTAATTTTTCATCATATCAGGGTAGAAGTAATTCTTACGGTCGAATTTGCTATATTCAGCAATGGTGCAGTTTAGAGCCAGGGCAGTCATTATGGTGTATTCCACTGCTTTCTTATTGATAACCGGGAGCGTGCCGGGCATACCCAGGCAAATAGGACAAACATGAGTATTGGGTGGAGCATCAACGTATTCGGTACTGCAGGAGCAGAACATCTTGCTCCTGGTTAATAATTGAGCATGGACCTCCAGGCCAATGACTGTCTCGTAATCCATAAAGCTGGTGTAGTATACCAACCTGTCTCGGTGGTAGCAAATATTCCCTCCCTTATTAAAAATCAAACATAAAAAGTCAAAATGACAAACTAAAATGTAAAAACCTTCCTTATTTTGATCTTTAACTTCTGACTTATTCTTGCCCTTTGATTTTTGAGTTTTGCTTTCCTAAGATTGCCACGCCTTCGCCTCGCAATGACAATGAAAAACGGCGCAGTGACAATAAGGAAGCTCGTAATGACAGGTAAGGGTTATTTCTTCTTGGCATAGACATATGAGTTAAAATAAGTATTATGGAGCGAATTATCGAGCTACTGGAGAAGGAGTATGGCAAGCGAGAATGGCATCCTGATGGGAAGCCGCTTGCTGGCCTGGTGCGAACCATACTTTCTCAAAATACCTCGGATACAAATTCGGGGCGTGCCTTCAATGTGTTGATGTCTACCTTTGGTAGCTGGCAGGCTATCGCCTCTGCTCCTGTGCAGGAAATTGCCTATGCTATCAGGGTGGGTGGCTTATCTAGAATTAAGGCGGTGAGGATAAAGCAGATACTCAATGAAATCGAGGAAGAGCATGGGTGTATTGGCCTTGATTTCCTCAGCTCGCTGAATGCACCTGAGGCTAAGGATTATTTGATGCGGTTGCCCGGAGTAGGAGAAAAGACAGCTAACTGCGTGTTGCTTTTTTCGCTGGGTAGTCCCTGCCTGCCGGTGGACACTCATGTTTTTCGGGTAGCTAAACGCCTGGGGCTGATTGACGCTGAAGTATCGATAGATAAGGCGCACTACCTGCTGCAACAGCAGGTCCCACCATCAAAGGTTTATCAATTCCATATCCACATGATAGAGCATGGCAGGAAGGTATGCCATGCTAGAAATCCTCAATGTGATAGCTGTATATTGAGGAATGACTGCCCCAGTTCGTCCGCCCATTAAAGGTAAGTGGTATAATCTTTGCCATGGCACAGATACTGCAGAGTAAGAATCTAGCCACCAAATTCCAGATATTGCTGGAAATAGCAGCAAGTCAACCGAATATACAGCAGAAAAATATCGCTGAAAAGCTGAATATCACCCCGCAGGCAGTCTCTGAATATGCTAAAGAGTTAATAAGCGATGGCTGGCTTGCCTCTCAAGGTCGCTCTAGATATAAGGTGACCAAGGAGGGTGTGGACTGGATTTTGCAAATGGCGCGGCAGCTGCAAAGCTACTGCTCATTTGTGAACAAGGTAGTGAGCGATATATCGGTTTCTACGGCAATAGCTGCTGATAATTTATCCAGTGGTCAACCAGTTTCATTATATATGAAGGACGGCTTGTTATTTGCCTCCGGTGCACTAAGTAAGGGAGAGGCAAGGGGGATAGCTGTGCTCGATGCCGCGAAGGGTGAGGATGTGGGTATCTCTCAGATAGAAGGGGTAATAGAACTGGAGATGGGCGAGGTAATTATTTGCAAGGTACCAAATGTGCGGGAGGGAGGGTCACGGAATGTTGACTCAGCTCGACTAAAGGAGGAGCTGGATAAAAGCAGGTTGGTTGGGGCTACTGGTAACGAGGCCTTGATTACCTTAAATAGCATAGGTGTAAAGCCAGATTATCGCTATGGAGTTAAAGAGGCGATGGTGGAGGCAGCATCCTGTGGGCAATCATTCCTGGTGGTTTCTACTGAGGATGCAGCTTCAGAGATAGTTCGAAGACTGGAAGAAGAGGATCTGGAATATAAAATTGTTGATCTGGCGCGAAATAAGCGGTCTATCAGCATCTGATTGCTGCATAAATACCATCAAATATTTCCTTCCTGACATTTAAGCGCGCTCACAAAAAATTCACAATCTCCGGTTGAGGTATTGACAGTTCATTACAGGGTTGTTTACACTATTGCAATCAAGTACACTTGTCTAGAATAAAGTAGCCTTGTTTACGAAGTGAAAGGAGGGCTCGAAATGGCTGATATCACAAAGAGAATCGTTGCTTTTCTTGGCAGTTTATTGTTAATTTTTGCGCTTATATTAACTATTTTGCCTATACCCATAGTTGCCTATTCTGATTATCCTTTATCATCCAGTGATACTGAAATAGCCAGTGCTTTAGATTACTTGCGTAACAACCAGACAATTCAAGGTGATATCGGAGGTTTTGGTACTTCAGCATGGGCGACTATGGCAGTAGCTGCTGCTGGAGAAGACCCACATGATTGGAAAGCAGGAGGTGATTCTATTGTCGATTATCTCGCTGCTAATGCGGGGGATGCCACTTCAGTTACCGACTATGCCAGGATGACTCTAGCTATAATTGCTGCCGATGAAGACCCAACGAGCTTTGGGGGCAGAGACTTTGTAAATCTGTTGAAAGGGCAATACAACAGCGGTCAGATTGGTGACACGTCCTTGCTCAATGATGATTTCTGGGGTGTGATGGGGCTTATCTCCGCTGGGGAAAGCCCGAGTTCAGAGATTATCGCTAATTCAGTGGCTTTTATTAAGAATAATCAAAACGGTGATGACGGTTGGAGTTGGGGAGTAGGGCAAGATAGCGATGTCGATGATACTGCCTGCGCTGTGATGGTTTTGATTGCTGCTGGGGAAAGTTCAGGCTCAAATGCTATTACAAATGGCCTAAATTATATTAAATCTCAGCAGGCGGATAATGGTGGCTTTCTCTCCTGGGGAGCAACTAATGCAGATACAGATTCCTGGGCAATTGACGCAATCGTGGCTGTGGGGCAAGACCCAGTGAGTGCTAACTGGACTAAGAATGATAGCACCCCAGTTGACGACTTATTGAGCTTTCAGCAGCCTGATGGTTCATTTTACTGGCAGAATGGCACTCCAGGGATGAGTGTGCCCAAGACCACTGCCTCGGCAATACTGGCTCTTCTGGGCAAGCTGTATCCAGTCAAAATTCTGGAACCTGAGGAAGGGATGCAGGTCTATGTAAGGATTGAAGGACAATCCAGCAATATCTGGAGTGGGAATGTAACTGTTACCGAGTCTGATATTACGGCTGATAATAGTGGTACCACTTATCATCTATCAGACCCCACTGCGCTGGGAGCTCTGGATGAAGCTTCCAACCATGAGGAGAGGTTCTCGTATTATGTGACCGATGAATATGGAGGACTATATGCAGAATCGATAGCCGGTGAACAGCCGAGTGGAGCAAATGGTTGGATGTATCGGGTAGATTACTATAGCCCTAGCGTTGGCGCTGACCAATTTATATTTGCTGAGACAACACCTCCGGCTCCTCCACATGAGGAAGTGCTTTTTTATTATGGAGCTTGGACTGACCTTCCCTTAAAGACATCTGTAAACAAAACTGCAGTGGCTAAGGGTGAAGAATTCAGTGTCACGGTGAGCGTATATAATGATACTGCTCACGATTGGTCAACTTGCGAAAATGCTACTGTCTATGTTGACCACGATTACACCACTGGCAGTGATGGCAAGGTAAACATCACTATAGATAGGGATGACACCTTTAAGCTCTTTGCTGAAAAAAGCGGCTGCATCCGAAGTAATGAGGTTTCAGTCAAAGTGGGGACAGGAGTGAGTTCTCAAGCACAGGTCAGTTTATCTGTCACAATTACCCCGGCAATCTCTATTGAGGTAACTCCTAATAGTATCGATTTTGGTGATCTGACACCAGGGTATACTAGCAATGCCTGTGGTATAACTATCGACAATAAAGGGGGTATGTCAGTTACGGTTACTGCTGAAACAACTGATCAAGCACAAGGCTTGTTTGTCAATGGACTAAAACTGGATAATAATTCGTGGCGTTCGTTTAGTAAGACAATAGATGCTAATGACAATTTACAAACTCAAGCTAAACTGGCTGTTTCCCTGAACTATGCTGGTGTGGGACAAAAGGCAGGGACTCTGATCTTCTGGGCAGAGGAAGCAAGTTAGCATGCAAGGCAGATGGCTGCTCACTTCTTTTTGTCTGGTGATTGCCGTCATCCTTTTGTTTCCTGTTTCACTGTTGGCAGCAGGGGTGGGAATTGCTCCGAAGGAGCTAGAATTCAATGCTTACCCTGGCCGTTCAGCCAGCGAAACTCTCTATGTGATCAACACAGGGGATAGCGAGGCGGAGTATAGAGTCTACGCAGAGGAAAAGTATAAAAATTGGTTCGACATTACACCGAGTGAATTTACCTTAACTCCGAGTGAGGTTAAAGAAGTGCAGATAACCGTCTCTCCTCCCTTGCTTTCAGTTGGTGACCATGCTGATTACATCTATGTAGCTGCCACAAATCCGTCTCCACAGCTTGGTATGGGAGCGGGGATCAAGGTGCCCGTTCACCTTCATATCGCTAGCTGGCCGTTGTATGTGGCGATTGGCATGGTTGTTTTGCTTGCAGCTCTAGCAGTGTTTTTCGTCTGGAGAAGGAGCAGAGTTCGTTAACATTATGTTATTGGGAGCAAAGCGAAGCAATCTCTTAAGACTTGTTGTAATTGCGGTTATTGTTGCTTGCCTGCTTGCCATTCCGTTAGGCGGCTGCCAGTCAACGCCATCAGGGCAAATTGAAGTAAGGGTAATCGTTACCCAGGACAACAGCACTCTAATGCTGGATGAACTGGTCAAGTTGGACAATGGTTCCACTGCTATGGACGCATTACAGCGGGTGGCTACCGTGGAAACCAGGTATGTAGGAGGGTTTGTAGAGGCGATAAATGGCGTCCGCTCTCAGTATCCAGGAACAAATAAGGACTGGTTCTATTATGTTAATGAGGCATCACCAAATGTCGGAGCTGCTGCCTACATACTCCATGATGGTGATGTAGTGCATTGGGACTTCCACGAATGGTAAGCTACAAATATAGTGACAAAGGCACGGTCATCCACAGGCTTAATCCGTGGTGTAAGTTGGCCTGGATTGTCAGTGTTTGTATCCTTGCGCTACTGTTCGATAACCCCATTTATCTTCTTCTACTATCTTTATCTACATTACCGGTAATTTTGGCAACCAGGGCATGGAAAGAATGGCTTTCGGTGATGAAGTTCGCCTTCTTTTTATGCTTATTAATCATAGTCATCAATGCCTTGGTAAGCAATCAAGGTTCTCACGTCCTGTACCAATTCCCCGTTACCATTCCCATAGCCGGTGCCCCTCGAATAACTCTGGAAGGGATACTCTGGGGGGTGGGGAATAGCTTGAGATTACTGGCGATAATCTCCGCTTTCACTGTCCTTATGTTTGCCATTCATCCTGATGACCTTATGTTGGCTATGGTGAAGGCGAAATTACCTTGTAAATCAGTTATGGTGACAAGCTTGTCCACCAAATTTGTTCCTACTTTGATTGATGATGCTCAGTGTATCGCTGATGCTAAGAAGAGCAGGGGCCTGGAGCTCGATAAGGGAGGGCGTATCCAAAGAGTCAAAAGCTATGCCTCTATCGCTATTCCACTGTTATCTAACTCCCTGGATCGCGCTGTCCAGGTGGCTGAAGCAATGGAGTCACGGGCGTTTGGCTCGGGGGGAAAGAGAACTTTTTATAAGGAGTTGAAACTAAGTAAAGTTGACATAACTATTTTATCGTTCGTTTTTTTCTCTATTGCCTTTGGAATCTTTTTGCGCTGTTCAGGGCAAGGAGGATACCAATATTATCCCATTGTCGAAGCTGTCAGCCTTACTGCTTCAGAATGGGCTATGTTATTTGTTTTACTTCTCTTGGTTAATGCCATGCCTATACTGGCTTTACTAAAAAGGAAGGTGTCTCTTGATTAGCATAAAGAATCTGACCTTTTACTATAGCGGCGGTGATAAGCCGTCTCTTCGCGACATCGACCTTGAAATTCACGATGGTGAATTTGTGTTGCTTACCGGTCCCTCTGGAGGGGGAAAGTCGAGCCTGTGTCGCTGTCTAAACGGGCTAATACCCCATTTTTACGGTGGGAAGATAACCGGCAAGGTGGAGGTTAATGGTCTTGATGTAACCAAGCATTCCACCAAGGAACTGGCTACCATGGTGGGGATGGTATTTCAAGACCCCGAAAACCAGTTGGTGACTGTGGATGTGGATAGGGAACTTGCCTTTGGATTGGAAAATCTCACTTTTGCCAAAGAGGTAATCGCCAGGAGAGTAGAAGAGGCACTGGATACAGTGGGTATTGCCAGCTTACGACATCGAGCAACAAGTGAACTTTCCGGTGGTGAAAAGCAGAGAGTGGCGATAGCCTCCGTGCTGGCGCTTTACCCCGATATCCTGGTATTGGATGAGCCTACTTCGGAATTAGACCCCAAAGGTGCTGAAGATGTCCTTAATGTAGTCGAGCGGCTAAATGATGAGCTGGGCATCACGGTGATATTGGTGGAGCACAGATTGGATAGGGTAGTAGCGCACTCCGATAGGGTTATTGTGCTGGAGAAGGGCATGATTACCGCTGACGGAGATCCAAGGTCAATTCTCAGCGATGGAAGGGTTTGCCAAAGTGGCGTTGGTATACCTCCCATAATTAAGCTTGCTCAAGCTGTGAAGAGCAAAGACAACCTCATTGATAACACTCCACTGACGGTCAAGGAAGGCAGAATAACATTAGCTAAAACTCTTCGTCATTCTAAGCCCTTCGCCTCTCGGCATTCCGAGCATCCTTCATTGTCATTGCGAGCCGAAGGCGTGGCAATCCCGAGACCCTTCGCTATCGCTCAGGGTGACAATAAAGAATCTGTCATTGCGAGTGAAACGAAGCAATCTCATCTTAAGCCTCTAATTGAGGTGAAGAAGTTGTGGCATGTTTATCCTGATGGCTTCGTTGCCGTAAAGGGTATAGATTTGAAGGTATGCCCCGGGGAATTTGTCGCCATTATGGGACGGAATGCCTCAGGGAAGACCACGTTGGTCAAGCACTTCAATGGCTTGCTTAAACCGACAAAGGGCGATGTTGTTCTTGATGACATCAATACTAAGGAAGCGACTGTGGCTGAATTATCTAGAAAAGTGGGCTATGTTTTTCAAAATCCCAACGACCATTTATTTTGCAATACGGTGGAAGAGGAGCTTGCTTTCACCTTGAATAACCTGGAAGTCCAGGGTGAAGAAGCTAAGCCATTGATTAAGCAAACGCTGGAAAGATTTGATCTGATGCAGTATAGATACCAATATCCCCGCTTCTTGAGTGGTGGAGAGAAACAAAGAGTGGCTTTGGCTTCTATCCTGGTAGCTCAGCCCCAGGTAATTATCCTTGATGAGCCTACCAGGGGGATGGAGTACCGGCTAAAGGCTGAGTTAATGAAATTTCTGGACCAATATCGAATAGATGGCAGAGCGGTAATTCTGGTGACTCAGGATGTGGAGATAGCGGCTGAGTTTAGCGACAGAGTAGTATTGCTCAGCGAGGGAAAAATCGTGGTGGATGGTCCCAAGCGGGAAGTGTTATCACGGGCGTTGTTATTCTCGCCCCAGATAAACCGCCTGGCACAGGCTCTTAGAAGTTATGGCATTCCCGGAGATATATTGACTGCTGACGAGATGATTGAGGCGTTAGCATGAATAAAAGATATTTCCCTCTGGCATTGATGATATTTCTTGGCGTGGGTCTTTCTATTTGCTTTGTGTTAATGCCTTCGTTAAATACCCTGGTGAACTGGGCGTTAATGGCGACCCTGCTTGCTATCCTGGTCATACTGGCCTTCTTCTTCAGTTTTGAGTCAGTTACCCAGAGCTCCAAGGAGATAGCTTTGATTTCCATGTTAGCCACTATGTCGGCGGTGTTGAGAATTCCTTTTGGTGCCATTCCCAGCTTTCAGCCATGCACCTTCTTGATAATTTGCTCTGGATATGTCTTTGGTCCTGTATCTGGCTTTATGGTGGGAGCGATGACGCCGCTCATCTCCAATTTCTTTTTAGGGCAGGGTCCCTGGACGCTATACCAGATGCTTGCCTGGGGGTTGGTAGGGTGTGGTGCTGGCTATCTGGGGCGATTCATGCGTCGTTCCACTCCAGAGTATGTCATTGCGGTGAGCCAGAGCCCTGAGTGTAGCGAGGGGACAGCGGAGCAATCTTGCAGCACTCAGGGGAGCTTCCGCGAAGCAATCGCATTAACTGGAAAATGGCTGGTAAGCTTTGGCATTATCTCTGCCTTTATCTTTGGATTTATAATGAATATCTATTTCTGGCTCTACTTTGCTGGCCCTCTGACGCTTAGCACTCTGCTCTTCGCCGAGCTTAGCAGCTTCTGGTTTGATGTTTCCCACGCTGTGGGTAACGCTATCTTCCTGGGATTGTTTGGCACCAGGACCATAGCCATAATGGAAAGATACAAGAAGCGATTCACCTGGGCCTATCAGACTGAATAACCATTAGCGGCATCGGAATTTCAAACCCGTTAAGTAGAAAATGGTTGGTGGGCTTTGGCATTGTATCCGCCTTTATCTTCGGACTTATAATGAAAATCTATTCTGAGTATACTTTGCCTATGCTTGCAAGTAGCACCTCGCTCTTAACTGAACTTAGTAGCTTTTAGCTTAATGTTTCCCACGCTGTGGGTAACGCTATCTTCCTGGGATTGTCTCGCACCAGAACCATAGCCTGCTGAGGTCGAAGAAGCCAGACCGGGATAAGTGGAGAATCACGAAGCAACATACCATTCTATCGGAGCATAAATCTTGGTATACTGTCCCTATTGATATACTTCCTTGTTGGAATAATAATATATAATATATGTGGTAATGTAGGACCGAGGTGAAAATAACAAAAATGGCTGGTAGCCAGGGTTGCAGGCCTTCAACTAGGCAGAGAACTAAGATGTCAGTGGAGAAACTACGTTGGGTTTACCGGGACGGTCTTACTGCAGTTAGAGTAACCAGTCCCGGAAGGGAGTTGAGGGTTGTTGCAGCTATGGAGGCATTAGCATGCAAATAGATGAACTTCTTCGCTTAATGGTAGAAAATGATGCCTCAGATTTACATCTGAGGGTTCCAAGCCCACCGGTGCTGCGTATCGATGGTGTGCTCATACCGCAGGAAGATTTAGGACCAGTTACACACACAGATATTAAAGAGGCTTTTGAGCATATTACTGTTGAAAGTCAACGGAAGGCTTTTGACCAAAAACTGGAGTTAGATTTAGCCTATAGTATTCCTGAGTTAGCTGGATTTCGAGTAAACGTATTAAATCAAAGAAGGACAATGAGCATCGCCTTCCGCCGGATACCATCCACAGTTCCAACTATTGATGAACTCGAGTTACCCCAGATTTGCAAGGAGCTTATTCTTATGCCCAGGGGGCTTATCCTGGTTACCGGGCCTACCGGGAGTGGTAAGAGCACCACTCTAGCCGCAATGATGGACCATCTTAATGAGAATGAAAGACGGAATGTCATCACTATTGAGGACCCCATTGAATACTTGCATCAAAACAAGAAATGCATCATCGCCCAGCGAGAACTGGGTGATGATACTAAGTCATTCGCCGATGGATTGATGCATGTTCCCCGTCATGACCCTGATGTGATTCTCGTGGGCGAGATGCGTGACCTGGCGACCATAGGCGCAGCTATCACTGCAGCGGAAGCAGGACAGCTAGTGCTGGCAACATTACACACCATTGATGCTGTCCAGAGTGTTGACCGCATAATTGATGTCTTCCCTCCTGACCAGCAACGCCAGATTAGGTTACAGCTATCCCAGATAATAGAAGCGGTGCTGTCGCAGACTCTGTTGCCACGGGCTGGAGGCAAAGGAAGAATAGCGGCTTTTGAGATTTTAATTGCTACCCCTGCTGTTAGAAACTTAATTCGCACTAGCAGAACATTTGAATTGCCCGGTATTATGCAAATTGGTGCTAAAGACGGTCTACAGACTTTGAACCAATCATTAGCTTACCTGGTGAAAAACCACAAGGTCACCGCTAAAGAAGCTATGGCGAAAAGCAGCAACCCGGAGCAACTTAAGAAGTTGATTCATGGGCACTGATGCATCTGCCTCTTAGATGTCAGCTTCAACGTCTGGGTCCAGTTAACCAAGCTACAGAAGCTCGGTCCGGTAATGTACATTTCGCTCAGGGTGACAAAAAAGGATGTCAGTGTGTCCCCCTTTTATGTCATTGCGAGTGAAGCGAAGCAATCCCGCTCGAAATAGCCACCCATAAATTGTTGAACACCGTGGCTTATTTCGTGCGCATCACGGCGTTAAAAACCCTGGCCAGGGTTTCTAAACCTGGCCAGGGTAAACCGCCCCTTCGACTGCCCGCGCAATCAAAGGCTTAAGTCCAGGTTCGCTGGTTAGCCTACTTGAAAATTGGGCGACCAACTGGCAGAATCACTCTTCCAAAGCCCGTAAGCAGCCCTACGGCCATACCAAGGTAGAGCATTATCAGCCCACCTATAAAGATGAACCAGCCAGCTATTTTCCCTATCAGTGGCCATATCCCCATTGGCGGGAAACCCTGCATGAGGTAAACGGCCATTATGAATATACCAATCACAATTGTGAACAGGGCCAAAAATGGTATCCAGCTCGTCCGTCCCATGACTGGCACAAAAGTCGCCAGAACTATTCCCAGTATGATGAATACGTATCCGTTGACAATTGTGGTGGGGATACCAGGATAGCCAAGCGCCAGTAACGGCATCCCGCCCCACAGCAGAAATACGTAGGTCAGTGCCGGGGTAGCGAAGAAGAGTACTCCGAAACATAAATTCAGGACTCCGTTAATTGTATCTCCATTTCTCAGGCCTATCAGCCCGACGATGGTTAGGATTACCCCTGCCGCCAGAAGCCAGGCAATGAAGATGGACACATCTGTGATTGCTATCCTCTCTGTCAAGATTGCCCAAACGGCAGTGTTGCCAGCCGCTACGGCAAACAAGCCCGCCATCGTGGGGTCGCCCCAAGTTGACCCTTGCTGAGCCATTTGTCACCTCCTTTGTCACATATTCGTTGGGGAACTACTATATAATAGAGTGTGGTGCTGTTGTCAATACCTTGTGCGCATCCAGTTGCCTGGTAAGACATTGCCTCATTTAGCTGTTTCCCTTCTTTAGCCTTTCAAACAGCGGGGCACGGCATCAGGAGTTATCCGCCTCTATTCCCAAATATGATAAGATAAGGCGGCATTCTAGTCCTGGCAGTGGCTATTCCAAACGCCGGAATGAGATTACACGAAAGGCAGATAGGGAGACGTGAAATGATGAAAAGGTTTTCCCTGAAGAAGTTCTTCCTGATGGTGGGTACATCCATTAGAAGATTCTTCACTTTTGAAGAAAGTGCTGAAGGCAGGAGGAGACGAAAGGAACTATTTGTACTGGCAGGGATATTTTGTGCCCTGGTGATAGGCGCTATTCTCGTTGGGGTTAGCGATAATCTGCCTGGCATAGTTCTGTGCTACCTGGCAACCATCACCTTGATCGTCGCGGTAACACGCACCTGGAAAAGAACGAAGATGTTCTTAATCTTGCTGGGAGCATCACTGGTCGGGTTCATTGTCTTTGTTGTGCTGCATAATGTCTTTTATGCCCTGACCATACTCACCAGCCACATCACCGCATTGAGCCATCTGCTGGAGGTCTTTCATGTGGCGTTCTTCATTATTGCTGTTTTCCTGTGCCCCGCCGCTTTTCTAGTAGGGGCTGTAGGCAGCATAGTCCTCGCTATCAAGGGGCGCAGAGGACAAGCAACGGGATAATTGTAGCTTGCCTGGGGCAAGCTGTGTGCGCTTTGTTCTTCACCGAGCTTGGCAGTTTCTGGTTTGATGCCTCCCATGCTAAGGAGTACTCATGAAGCATAGCTGCGATTCAGACTATAATCAGCACAGAAGCGTTCAATCTCTTTTGCTAAATGACTAGAGCACGATAATCAAGGATGGGGAAATTTATGAGGCCAAAGCCCTGTTTGGCTCGGGGACACGTGGGCGTGATTCAGCATGAGCGAGCACTGGCACCTTGCCAATGAGCCTTTCCACTTCCTCTCTATCATTACAAAA
>Ga0209427_10002548_pt1 | contig 21454 bp, 23 predicted proteins | sample DeeMarSWOR136_30_FD_187465 | JGI IMG/M metagenome (GOLD analysis project Ga0209427, IMG submission 187465) | Marine sediment microbial communities from White Oak River estuary, North Carolina - WOR-1-36_30 (SPAdes) (version 2) | ecosystem: Environmental > Aquatic > Marine > Intertidal zone >...
GTTCCGGTCCAGGCAGGGTGAGTACGACACCCTCCTATTCACGTACCACGAGAGCATAACCAGCTACCAGCTCTGGATCTCAAGCATCCCCAGCATCCTCAACATAAACTATGGCGTCGACGAGGAAGACGTATACTTCTACTCGAGCACGGCCTACTTCAGCAACCAGCTCATGATCAAGTACAACCCCAGCACCGGCATAAACCTCATAGAGAGGGACTTCAAGAGGAACGGTGGCGTCAAGCTGAGGGGCTACGATCTGGACCAGCTGGACCTCGACATAATGAGGTGCCTCGTGAACGGGAAAGGCATAAAGACGAACCACACGATGCTCTGCGAGAAGACAGGCCTCCACAGGAAGACCATCGAGAAACGTATCAACACGCTCATCACCGCACGCCTCCTCAGCGAGCCTGTTTGCAGGTTCCCCAACTTCTTCGTCCCGCCCAACTACCTCCTCACCTACGTTCTCGTCCAGTTCAAGAAGCTAGATGAGCGCGTCATCAACGAACTCATCATCGACCCGAACATCCCCATAGCCATACAGACCATCCACGGCAAGTACAACATGCTGCTGTTCGGTAACCACACGAGCCTCGACGACCACCTCCAGTGGGAGGAGAGGTACAGGGAGCTGTTCCCGGATAGCTTCGGCAGCGCCGAGATCACGTACCTGTCACCCGAGATGACGATTAACTTCAACCAGCAGGTCGTCGCCCTCAGCTACATCAGGAGCAGGCTGGGTGCGCCCACCGAGATGGACTTGGGCAGGACGATAAGGCAGCTTGAGAGGGCGCGGGCAAGAGTCCTCTACAACCTCCCAAAACCCACATCGCAGGCGTGAGACTAAGCAGGCGAGTGTAGGGCGCATACGAGTCCTGTGCCTACATCTTCTTCTCCACATAGTCCACTATGGACCTGAAGAATGGGTAGCCGTCGCCGTATTCGGGTGGCCGCCTTTCTCTGGTCCACTCAGGCATCAAGTACCCATAGTAGGCGCGCTCAGGGTGAGGCATGAGCCCCAATACGGTTCCCTCCGGGTTACAGATGCCAGCGATGTCGTGGTACGCCCCGTTGGGGTTCTCGGGCCAGTCGAGCCCGGCGAAGGAGCCGTCCGCCTTCACGTACCGCCACACGAGCATGTCCATATCGTAGAGCCGCTCCAGCATCTCCTCACACCGCTCAGGCGGGAAGATGAAACGCCCCTCGCCGTGGGCCACCGGGCACCGAAGCACGTAGCCGGGGTCCAACCCCGCCATCATGCCGCAGCTGCCCCCGCCAACGTACCTCATCCTAATCCACCTGTTCTGGTAGCCTCTGGTGCTGTTCCCCAGCGCCGCCTCCGGGTACCTGCTCCGCCCTTCCCAGCCTGGCAGGAACCCCATCTCCACAAGCTGCTGGAACCCGTTGCATATGCCGATCACCGGCTTCCCCTCGCTGACGAAGGCCTCCAGCTCCCTGCCTATCCTGTACTCGCACTCCTTCGCCCAGATGGCGCCGCTCCGCACGTAGTCTCCGTAGCTGAAGCCCCCCGGGAAAACGAGCACGTCGTAGTCCTCCAGGTTCCTATCCCAAAATATCCTCTGGGTGTGGACCAGGTGCACCTGGACGCCCTGGTCCCTGAACGCCCTCACCGTCTCCGTGTCGCAGTTGGTACCTGGGGCACGCATCAGCAACACCTTGATGTCCTTGCGCTTCATCGCTTGGTCTCCAGCGGCGTCTTCCACGCCCCGATCAGCGTCTCTAGGTCTACCTCGAACAGGGGCTCGCCGTCATTGGTAACCGTCAGCGCCTTCTCCTCCTTCACAGCTCCCACGCAGGCGTAGGCCGTGTCTCCCATCGCCTCGATGAACCCCGCGGTAGCGGCTGGCGGCACCTCAACCAGCAGCCTCCCGTTGCTCTCGCTGAACAGCAGTATATCGTCCCTCATCCTCTCGGAGACTGGCACCTTGCCGACGTCCAAGTCGACTCCATGGTCGCCCGTGAACGCCATCTCAGCCACGGCGACGGCCAACCCGCCCTCGCTGCAGTCGTGGCACGCCCGCACCATCCCCGCGTCCATCGCCTTCAGCACACGCCTGTAAGCCTCGATGTTTCTCTCCGCGTCCACCCGGGGCACGGAGCCGCCGAGCTCCCCGTGGAGCCGGAGGTACTCGCTGCCCCCCAGCTCAGGCTTGGTGACGCCCACCAGGAAAAGGGTGTTCCCCGGCTCCTTGAGCTCCATGCTCACAGCCTTCCTGATGTCAGGCACGACGCCGAGGCTGGTCACCAGCAGCGTGGGCGCCACAGGCCCCAGCGGGCTCTCGTTGTAGAGGCTGTCCTTGCCCGACACGAAGGGCGCGCCGTACGCCTTGGCCGTGTCGTAGCAGCCGCGGCAGGCGTACACCAGGCCGCCCAGACGGTCCTCGTACTCAGGGTTGCCCCAAGTGAAGTTGTCCAGCAGTGCCCACCGGCGGCCGCCCACGCACACGCTGTTCCGCACGGCCTCGTCCACGACGCTCGCCGCCATCCAGTATGGGTCGATCTTCCCGTACCTTGGGTTAACGCCGCTCGCGACGCTGACTCCCCTCCACTCCTCGTCCAGCGGCTTCAGCACCGAGGCGTCGCTCGGCCCCGCCTTCCAGCCCTGCAGCGGCTTGATCACCGTCTGGCCTTTGACTTCTTGATCGTATCGCCTCACCACCTTCTCCTTACTGCAGACGGCATAGCTGCTCAACAGCTTGAGAAGGAACTCGCCCAGGTCCACAGGCTCAGGGATCTCCGGGTCCTCGATCTCCGGCGGCGCCCACACCGTCTCTCGCTCCAGCCGCGGTGGGTTGAACAGCGCCTCCAGCACGATGTTACCAACTTCGACGCTGTGGTAGTTGAGCCTTGCGACGCCCGACTCGTCGTACACGCCGAGGACCGTTGCCTCCACCTGCTCATCGCCGAAGATCTGCAGCACCTTCTCTAGGTTCCCCGGCGGCACCGCCAGCAGCATCCGCTCCTGGCTCTCGCTTATCCATATCTCCCACGGCGTCATCCCCTCAGCCTTCAGCGGTATCCTGTCGAGGTGCACTTCGACGCCGAGCCCGTAACGGTCAGCGGTCTCGCAGACCCCGCAGCTCAGGCCCCCGCCTCCGATGTCCGTGATGCCTGACCCGAGTTTCTGGTCGCTGATCTGCTTCACCGCCCGCTTGATCTTCTCCTCCTCGATGGGGTTCGCGATCTGCACCGCCGGCCTGCTTACCTCCTCGCTCTCCTCCGTGAGCTCGGCTGACGCGAAGGTGACGCCGTGGATGCCGTCGAGCCCTGTCCTCCCGCCGGCGAGCACAACGTAGTCTCCGGCGTTCACGTCCCTGATGTACTGGTCCTTGGGTAGCACCCCCAGGCAACCGCAGTACACCACGACGTTACCAGTGTAGTCATCGTCGAACACCGTCGCCCCGTTCACCGTCGGGATCCCCATGCTGTTCCCGTAGCTCCCAATCCCGTCAACGACGCCCCTATACAAGTAGAGGGGGTGCTTCACCCCCTCCGGAAGCTTCTCGTAAGGAAAGTCCAGGGGCCCGAAGCAGAGCACGTCTGTGTTAGCGATGGGGTGCGCCCAGACGCCCAGGATGTCCCTGATGACGCCGCCCAGCCCAGTCGCAGCGCCCCCGAAAGGCTCTATCGCCGAAGGATGATTATGGGTCTCCACCTTAATGGCTATCGCCACGTCGTCTGTCAGATCCACGATGCCGGCGTTGTCCTCGAAGACGCTGAAACACCAGTCAGGCTTCAACTCGTCTATGAGACTCCTGAAGTAAGTCCTCAGCAGCCCGTCCACGGTGCCCTCTGGTGTGTGTATCACACCCTTGAACGTTTTATGGCTGCAGTGCTCCGACATGGTCTGGTCGAAGGTCTGGAGCTCGATGTCCGTGGCCTTCCTCTCCCGGAGCACGTAGTGGTCGGCGATGTACCTGAACTCCTCCAGCGAAAGCCCCAGCCCCAGCGCCTCGGTAAGGCCCCGGAGCTCCTCGTCCGAGGCGTTGAGGAGATCCACCTCGTGGTGGCTGAAGGGATGCCCCAACTCGGTAATCCTGCTCATCACGCTTCACTTAGCTCGTACCTGTAGTTGTCCTTCGTGGGGTTCGTCAGCAGCCGCCTGCACATCTCGTCTATCAGTGCATCCGCTGCCGCCCTGTTCTTCGCCTCGAAGGTGACGTGGTACGCCTTGCTCGCCCTAACCCTCTCAATCCCGTAGCCTAGGCCCCTGAGGGCCTCTGCCGTGGCGTCGCCCTCGGGGTCGCTGTACCCAGACTTGAGGGAAACATAAACAAATGCCTTGAACTTCATACGCCGTCACAGTTAACTTGGTTCCTGCGGATGCACACGGTTACAGTGGGCACCGGCACTCGCTATTTAATGAAAGTGTAAATATATAAAACATTAATCACCAATTATTGCATCATATAAATAATTTTCATGGTTGTTCACGTCGATAGAATAACATATTTTTAAAAATAGAATGGGAGAGTCGCCGTCGAACGGACTATCCGCTCAACAGTATGGCGACGATCAGCCCATAGATAGCGAGGCCCTCACCGAGCGCAACGAAGAGAAGAGACCAGATGCTAAGCTCCGGCCTCTCCACCAGCATCTCTGCGCCCGCCTTTGCCGCGACCATGATACAAAGAGCAGACGCGAAGGCCGCTCCGATCATCGTCATGGCAGCTGTGAGAACACCCCATGCTTCTGCTGGAATCAGGTCACCTTCACCTCCTCCGCCGAATAATAGGATGATTGACAACAACAGGTTTATGACAATTGTAAACCCACCGAAGGCATTAAGCGCGACACCCCACACCGGAGTGCTCTTGCCCTCAACCTCTGCCGCCGCGTTGACCATGGCTCCCTGAGCCATAGTCCATGCACCGGCGATGGCGAAGATCACTGGGGCAAAAACCTCGTACATCTTAGCGCCTCCTTTGTGAACACAGCTGTCTTCGATAAGTCGAGTTCACTTTTGACTCACCTTTGTCCTCCCTAAATCATCTCGTGAACATATATATCTTTTCAAAACGAAAATGAAGAAAAAAGGTGGAACCTCCTACTGGGCGTTCCTTATTCTGAAGGGCCTGAAGGGTATCCCGTCGCCGTGGAAGAACTTGCCCATGAACTCGTAGTACAGCAGCCGCAGAGACTGTACGCTGCTTGAGACGAACTCGAAGCTAAGGGCGATTATGTTCATGATGACCAACGCCGCTATAGGACTGTGAATGGCGTGCCCCATAGCCTCGCTTGCCCCAGCGAGGCTCGCGTGAGCCAGTGCGAACGCGGCGATCCTGAGGAAGCTGAACAGGTTGGCCAGCCCCTCAACGAAAGTCATGAGCAGGCCGCCTATCCCCTCTCCGATTGACTCGATGCTCACGCCGTGCCCATGCTGGACCGAGTGTAGCACCGGTTCGGCGAAGCTCAATCCCATGCCGGCTAGCATCAGCTTGAACGGCCAGTTGCCCACCAGCTCTACGACGTTGATTCCCTCGGTGAACATCGTGCCGGCTGACAAGTATAGTCCCAGCACGTAGAGTCCCATGCCGAAGCCGTGCTCTCCAATCATTCCTACATAGTTCTTCTCTTTGAAGGCGTTGTAGGCTCCGAGGATGGCACCGAATATCACTTCGACGCTTCCCACCATGAATATGAGGTTCATCAGCTCGCCGACCTCGTGGACCGGGTTCGGCATTATCGGGTATTTGAACGGCAGATCTATGTGTGCTGCGTGCAGCCAGTTGCTGATGGCGTGCTCAACTAGGAACATCGAGTCGTACATGAACCCGAAGATGATCGCCGCTGCCCCCATCGGTATGAACAGGTTCGTGAGATACCTCATCATCCCGGACTCGAACCTGTTACGCATGGCAAGCCCGATGGCGAGGAAGACCAGCCCCTGTCCGATGTCCCCGAACATCAAGCCAAACTGGAAGCAGAAAATAAGAACCGAGACATAACCCGGGTTAAACTCATGAGCTGAGGGCCAGCCCCTGAGTCTCGTGAGTATCCACGCAGGCTCCAAGGCTCCAGGCATATCTAGGGCCGGAGTGGGCGCGTGCTCGTCTTCATGGCCCAGGTCGCTTACCTCAACGAAAAGGTTCTCCCCGATCTCGCCCTCAACCTCTTTGATAGCTTCCCTTAGCTTGGGAACCATACTCTCGGGTGTGTAGCCCTGCAACACGCTGATGACCATGCCTCGGAGGACGTGGACCCTCCTATGTGACAAAATCTTTAGCAAGTCAACGAAGTAGTCTATTTTTCCGATCTTCTCGCTTTGTTCATTAATTAACTCGGCTATCTCTTTCCGATGGGTCTCTTCGTTTTCCTTGATTTTCATGTCGTATTTGTTTCTCAGCTCAGTAAGATGCTGCCTGTTATTACTTTCAAGCTCCGCGACCTTTTCCCTGATTTTGCTCTCTTCATCAGCCTCGTCGTCGGCGCCTGTCTCATCACTCTGCCTCTTAAGCTGAGCCCTGTACTTCTCTATAGCCTCCGCCCTCTTCGACGGGTCCAGCACGAGAAGAAGGTCCCGAGAGTCCAAGGCATCGAAAATATCCTTGATGTCAAAGACGAGGAACAGCGCCTCTACCCATCTACGAGTTTCCTCGGTCCCGAAAACGAAAATGAAGCTTTCATCCTCTGATATTGAAGCTGTTCTGTAATACGTTCCTTCATACCTTCTCAGGTACTCTGCTACACTTGGGATGAGGTCACTCTTCATGACACCGACGGCAAAGGAGCTCTTAAACTGTTCCGGCTCGAGGGCTTGAATGGATTCAAGTCTGGTAGAGAGGATGACTCTGTCAGCAAGCTTACCAACAAGCTTTCCCTTCTCTTTCTCAAACTCATCCTTCGCTACATCTAGCTCGGCTTGAAGCTCCTTAACTAACCTATTGTTTTCGAGGTGCAGTCGCTCCTGCTTCCCCTTGACATCCTCGATCAAAGAGGTTGCTTCATCGATGACAGCGTCTACCTTTCCCTCTGGGCTGAGCGTAAATTCTCTAAGTTCTTCGATGCTAGGCGTCTTTCGTTCGATAACAACGTCTCCCATCTTGAGGAGCTCTTCGTAACGATTGTTTATCTTGCTGTAAAGAAGTTTATAATCAGTGGCTTCTTCAGAAGGGTCCTTTAAAGCCTCATACTCCGCGCCAGTGACTTTCTTGAATTGGATGACCTGCGATCTACCGAGGGACTCTAGTACAAGTCCCTCGTATTCAGGCGGAGTGATGATAGTGACCTTCTTCATCAAAGTGAATCATCATAATGCTTCTCTATTTGATAAAAAGGTTTCCGGGAGCCACCCCATTACGAATTATCCCAACGAAAAAGGTTTGAAAATAAACTGATCCGTTATCTTCTCCTGAGAAGAGTGCTGAACTGGGTCAGCGACGAGATGGTGACGGCGTTGATCATGTCGTACTCGGAGACTATGCCCACAAGCTTCTCACCGTCGCTCACAAGGAGGCGGCGAACCTTCCTTTGCCTAAGCTCTCTCATCGCGTCGAGGATGGGTGTGTTTTTATTTATGGAGATAAGGGGGCTCGACATAATGTCGCCTATCTTGCACTCCCTCGGATCCCTGCATTCGACTATGACCCTGCTTAGAAGATCACTCTTAGTCACTATCCCGACGGGCTTGCCATCTTCTGTGATCACGATGCTCCCTATACCTTTCTTAAGCATTTTCTCGGCCGCCTCCTTGACTGACAATGAGCTTTCAATCGTGACTAGCTCCTTCATTATGTCGTAGACGACTGAAGGGAACTTCTCCAACACTACTCACCTACTGTTCCTTCGGGAAGTCTGCGTGGATAAGTGTCGTCGTGGCTTCTACGCCTTCTATGGTCCTCAATTTGTGGAAAACGAACTCGTCCAGTCTCTCAAGGCTGTCGACTTTTACCTTTATGATGATGTCGTACTCGCCGTAGGTGGTTATCACTTCCTCGACCTCGGGGAGATCCTTTATCTTGTAGTAGACCTGGACATCCTTCGCTGGCTGAACCCTTGCTAGAGTATAGCTTACAACCAACTCGATCCATCCTCTATGTTCCATTAGAATAATGTATAAAGAAAATTTAGGTTTATAGGTTCTTCACGGCTACAGTGAGCTCCTGGAGCCCCAAGTCGTCCATTACTTTGACGACAGCTGCGGAGTCCACCTGAACCGCTGCTTTGACCAGCGTCTCGATGCCCGTCGGAGAGGCGAGCATGTCTTGTCTCCACAGGTAGATGATCTTCTTGGTCATCTCAGCTGACACAGCGTCCCTGTCCTCGGAGTCGAGGATTATGGACACCAGCTTGTCTGACAGAGTCTTGTAGAGAGACACTGGCACATTCTTTATGGCTTCCATCTGTACCACGATAGTATTTACAATGCTTACAGAATATATGACGTTTCATTAAGAAATTTATAGAATAAATCAGAAAAATTATGGATTCATCAGAAAAGATTTATTATTTCTATACTTTCTTTAAAGATATTTTTATGTGTTTATCTATTTATATAAATATTGAATAAATATGAGATGTATTTTAACATGGATTTGTATATTTAGGAGGTGTCCAAAAATATCTTTAATTTATTTTAAGAAATAAATAATTAGATTGAAGAAAACCACAATGACATTAAAGGAACCTAAAAATTTTTCAACTAGTAAACCCATTAGAATAATGTCATGTCTCTGGACATCCTCGATATGAAGATCATAAAGTGCCTCACCGACGACGGACGATGCACGTACAAGAAAATATCAGAGGAAGCGGGAGTAAGCGAGGCCACCGTCAAGAACAGGATCGACAAGCTCCAAGAAGAGGGCATAATAAAGAAGTTCACGGTCATAATGGACTACCACAAGCTCGGTAGAGCCATCAAGGCTTTCATCGGCCTCAGGGTTCAGCCTGCGAAACTCTCATCAATCGTCATGGACATAGAGAAGAACCCTGACGTCCACGTCCTCTATCGAACCAGCGGCGACGTCGACCTCCTCATAGAGGTCATATTCGAGCAGATGGAGGACCTCAATGCCTTCCTTGAGAGGGAGCTAGCCCTAGAAGGGATACTCGGGACGGTGGTAACCATCGTGATAGGGCCCTACAAGAGGTGCCCATGGACGGGGCTCTAGAGCCACGCGTCCTCCCTTGGCTTGGCCACTCTGAACACGATCAGGTCCTGAATGTTGGTGCGGTGCTCCTCCAAGGTCACCTTGAACATGGTCTCGAGGTAGCCCTTGAGGTACTGGGGCGGCACCGCCATGTTCTCTATTTTTATCTCGTCCTCGACCTTCTCGAAGGTCCCCCAACCCAGGTTCTGTAGCTCGTTGAGCACCAGCGGCCAGTTCGCCTTCTTCGTCAGGTTGATGTCCCTGAACTCTGGTTTCAGCACCTTCCGTTTGAGGGCCGTCATGCTCCCCGCCCTGTAAGTCTCATACTCCGTGAGACTCTCGAATAAGTCAAGGAGCATGCCCCTGTCCATTATGATGACGCGGTTCTCGCCAATGCGGTAGATGTCTGGGAGCCAGTCGTGCATGCTGAGCCTCCTGAAGAGGAGCAACGCCTTGTGGAGGGCCTCGTTCTTGTTTCTGATGTAGCGTGTACGCTCGAGGAACTCAAGGTAGTTATACAGATCGTCGTCTATCTCGACCTTTACCTCCTTCATCGGGTCTCCTCCTCTTCACCCAGATCCTCTTTTAACTCCCTAAGGGCATGAGTCTTTCTCTCACCAGCCACGCTGTCAAGTCTCTTGATGAAGAAATAGACGGTGAGCCCATATTGGACCATAAGGAAGAATATGACGCCGATGGCGATGTACATGTTGCTGGGCTTCCTGTACCAGATGAGCCCTATGGCTATCGTCATGCCGAGGTATGGTGTGGCCAGCAGTGCGTAAATGAACCTTCGGTTCGCGTCCAGTACCTCCGCGATGCTGGGCTTCTCCTCGGCCAAAACTATCTCACCTAGAAAGAATAAGTAAGAAAAAAGGTTTATGATCTTCTATTTTGCCACGCTGCCCCTATGAAGCTATGTGGAGACTATTCCATAATCTGATGTATCTCCTTTTCAAGTGTGTCTGGCAGCGACTTCAGCGTGGCCTCTAGGCCCCTAAGCCTATTTCGTAGAGTGACCTCCGTGGTGCCAGCCGCCTCTGCGACGTCCTTCTGTATCCTCTTATCGTTGTTGTCGATGCACGCCATGTACAGCGCCGCCGCGGCGACTCCCCTCGGATCCTTGCCGGTGAGCCCATGCCTATCCTTGGCTCTCCTTAGTATGTCTATGGCGTACTGCTCGGTGTCCCTCCTCAGGTTGAGCTTCGACGCGATGCTAGGGATGAACTTCATGGGGTCGTCAACTGGCATCTTCAGCTTCATCTCCCTGATGAGGAGTCTGTAGGTGCGCGCCACCTCGCTGTGCTCTCGGATGGATGTTTTCGTGATCTCCTTGAGGGGCCTTGGTACCTTTAACTGTCTGCACGCCGCGTACATCGACGCAGCGACGAAGGCGTCGATGCTACGGCCCCTTATTAGGTCCATCTTGAGGGCTCTGCGGTAGATAAGGGCCGCCTGCTCCTTGACGCTCTGGGGCAAGTGAAGGGCCGCCGCCACGCGATCAAGCTCCGCCATGGCTATACTCAGGTTTCGTCTCCAAGTCTCATCGAACTTGCTGCGGTTGTCGTACTTGCGTAGCCTGTCCATCTTGATACGGGTCTCGTCCTTAAGCCTGTTCCCCTGAGCGTCTCTGTACCCGTTGAAGACCGTAGACAACCCCTTGTCGTAGAGGGTGTAGCTCATGCCGAGCCCTGTGCGGGTCCGGCTCTGCTTCTCGTCGGCCGTGAATGCCCTCCACTCTGGCCCTCTGTCAATGAGCTCCTCTTCCACCACTAGGCCACAGTTGGCGCAGACCATCTCGCCGTTCTCCGGGTCGTTTACGATATTGGTGCTCCCGCATCTGGGACATTTGTTATGAATTTTTTCCTCTTTCACTCTAACTCTATCCCTCGTGATTTATACTAGAGAAACGTATATGGATATTTTACCCATACGTAAATTATAAATAAACCGGCTTTTATATAAGCGTTTCGAGGGTAGCCCTATGCCTAAACCAAAGGGGACATGCGGCGCGACGAAGATGAAGATACTGGCAGTCATATGCAACGACTGCGAGAACGACAAAGAGTCCTACGGTTACAGCATATGGCAGCAGCTCAAAACAAGCTTCTACGTCTACATGAACGACAACGACATAAGGAACGTCTACCACCACCTCAACGACCTCTGCGCACTGGGCTACATAATTAAAAGCGAAGGTCCCGAGGACTGCACTAAATGCTTCTACGATCTGACGCCGCAGGGACACGGAATAAGGCACCGCTACCAGAAATTCATAGAAATACTAAACATAAGCTAATCTAGTCCTCCAAAGACACGTGTAAAAGCACCACATCACCGACCTCCTTGACGGCGCCGACCCTAGGCAGCGAGAACTTTAATGGCTCATCTCTCATCTCGACGATGTACTCCACATGGTCTCCTTTCTCAGCCGCGTCGAGGACGGTGCCTTGGACCTGTATCTCCCAGAGAGAGGCCTCAGAGACTTCGTCCATCATTATCCTGAACATCTCAAAGTCCTTGACGTACCGTCTCCCCAGCTCCGTTATCTCGGTGCTTCCCCCTCCGTGTCTCCCCCCCTTCGTGGCAGATATGAGGGGCTCCCCCAGCTTCTCTTCCGCCTTCTTTATGAGGCCCCACGCGTACCTGTAGCTCATGTCTAGGGAAGCGGCGGCTTCCTTGAGGGTCCCCTTCTCCTGTATCTTCCTGAGGAGGCTGTAGACGCCTGGGCCAAAGACGTGGCCTTCGTCGGTCTCCAGCCAGAGCTTGTAGGCCGGTCTTGCTCTCCGCACCATGATCATGGCTATCTGGGCGGCGTCGATTGATAACCTTTGGCTCAGGCACTAACTGTTGTTTATGGAGTCTACATACATTTTCTTAATAAAGCAGTACGGGAAGTGCTCTCCAAACCTAGGTAACTGGTGTTGGTATAATAATGAAGACCATGTCCAAGTCAAGACGAGCCATGACCGGTCTAGAGACCGCCATAATCCTCGTCGCCTTCGTAATCACCGCCGCGGCGTTCGCCTTCGTCATACTAAACATGGGGTTCCTGACGGCCGAGAAGGCCCAGTCAGTGATCTCTGCCGGCATTAGCGAGGCCAGCAGCTCCATGCTCATTGACAGTGGCCTTGTCGCGTTCTTCTCTAACACAACTGTCCCTGGGGCACAGCAGGCAGACATCTGCTTAACGAAAGTCGTCTTCTACATGAAGCTGAGTCAGGGGCATGAGCCGGTCGACTGCGATGACAACAGGTTGGTAGCCACCTTTACGAACGACGTATGCCACGGCGAGATCTATAACACTAACGGGACGGTCATGACCATCTCTACTGCCAATGGGGACACTGACACCCTGCTCGAGACGGGGGAGAAGTTCAAGGTGACAATCGACTTCACCGAGCTGCCGTTAACGGACCTCGACCCGATCCCAGCTAGCAGGCCCCAAATGTACACTCACCCATACGAGAACTTTAGAATAGAGATAAGGCCGAGCCAAGGCGCAGTGATGACAATAGAGCGTCAACTACCCGCCGTATACACCCCCGTGATGGTAATAGAGTAGCCCCCATTCTTTTCACCCCTTCTTTGAAACCGCTTTTATAGCGTAATCGTCCGTATCTTTCTCTATGCTTGACGGTGATGTATTCCTCGGCGTGAGAGTTCTGGATCTGAGCAGGGTCTTGGCGGGGCCCTTCTGCGGGATGCTGCTGGCTGACATGGGGGCCGAGGTTATAAAGCTGGAGATCCCAGGCAGGGGCGACGACTCCAGGCAGTTCCCCCCCTTCCTGGGAGGGGAGAGCATGTACTACGTCAACCTGAACAGGGGAAAGCGAAGCATTACTGTGAACCTCAAGGCCGACGAGGGCAAGCGGCTCTTCCTTGAACTGGTGAAGAGATGCGACGTCCTCCTCGAGAACTTCAGGCCGGGCACCATGGAGCGTCTAGGACTGGGCTACGAGGAGCTCAGGAAGGCGAACCCGGGGCTGGTCTACGCCGCCATCTCGGGGTTCGGCCAGTACGGCCCCTACAGGGAGAGGCCTGGGTACGACATCATTGGCCAGGCCATGGGAGGGCTCCTCAGCATCACCGGTTGGCCTGATGGCCCGCCCACGCGGTCAGGGACAGCGATAGGCGACATACTGAGCTCGCTGTTCTGCTGCGTGGGCATCCTCGCCGCCCTCAACGTTAGGGAGAGGACGGGGGAGGGGCAGATGGTGGATGTCTCGCTGGTGGACAGCGTCTTCGCGGCGCTGGAGAACATCCCCCAACGGTTCTACGTCGACGGCCAGATCCCGGGGCGGATCGGGAACCGCTACGAGTTCGTCTACCCCTACGACACCTTCCGGGCGATGGACGGCTGGGTCGTCATAGGCATAGCCAACGACGCCATCTGGGACAGGTTCACCGAGGTGACAGGCCTCACGGGGCTCGGCGAGGACCCCAGGTTCGCGTCCAACGTACTCAGGGTCGAGAACCATGGGGCGCTGAAGCCCCTAATCGAGGAATGGACGACGAGCCACGGAAAGGACGCCATCGTAGAGCTGCTCAACATGCACAGGGTTCCCTCGTGCCCGATCTACGACGTCAGGGAGACGTCAGAGGACGAGCATATCGGAGGCGTCAGAGGCATGGTTGTGGAGCTGGAGCAGCCCGGCGTCGGAGCCGTCAGGGTGCAGGGCAACCCCGTCAAGATGTCCGAGACTAGACCCATCCCCAGGGGGCCGGCACCGTCGCTTGGCGGAGACACATATGAGGTGCTCCGAGAGCTTTTAAGCGTGTGCCCTGAGGAGTACGAGAGGCTCAAGGAGCGGGGGGTGGTGTAGTGTACCACTCGACGGATGATGCCAAGACGAGGCGCATGGACGCCATCAGAGACAGGGCCGAGTCCTGCAGGCGTTGTGCGTTGTGGGAGTCACGGACGAACCCCGTGGTCGGGTCTGGGTGCCTCGACGCCGAGATCGTGCTCGTAGGGGAGGCGCCGGGCAGAACCGAGGACGAGTTGAGTTTACCCTTCGTCGGTAGAGCCGGTAAGCTTCTGGACGAAATGCTGGGGAAGGCTGGTCTCTCCAGGGACGACGTGTTCATCATGAACGTCGTCAAATGCAGGCCGCCGAACAACCGTCGCCCCAAGAAGGGTGAGATGGACGCCTGCGATCGGTTCATCGCGGAGCAGCTCGACATCATCAGGCCCAGGGTAGTGGCCCCCATGGGGAACAGTTCGATAAGCTACTTCTTCGAGAAGCATGGACTGGGGAAGGCCGTGGTTGGGGAAGTCCATGGAGTGGAGTACGAGATAGAGGCTTGCTGGGGCGTGTTTAGGCTGGTGCCGCTGTACCACCCCGCGGCCGCCATCTACAACAGGCGGCTCGTCGAGGAGCTCGAACAAGACATGAAGAGACTAGCTGGGCTCGAGGGTCCTTAGCGCCCTAAGCCTCTTCACCATGTTCGGGTGGGTGCTGAACAACTCGAGGAAGCTCTCAAGCCCAGACACCGGCCTTGCGGCCATCTTGTCCAAGAACGCGGAGTCGCTCATGAACCCAATCTCGTTCATCTCCTCGAGGTCCCTGCGGGCCCTGTCGGGGTCTGAGATGAACAGCGCCTTGAAGCTCCCAGAGCCCGCTTGCCTCGGGGCAAGCATCTGGGTGCGGTAGGTTGCCTGGCTTATCCTCGCCAGCGCCTCCCCCATCTTTCGGGCGCCTCCAGGCGTGAGGCCGGCGCTGTGCATGTCCGCGTAGTACTCCCGCGTCCTGCTGAGGCTCAGGTTCGCGAGGCTGAGCACGAAGTATACTAGGAGGCTGGTAGCTCCCACGAGCCCGGTGCTTCCCCTTTCCCTGTCGCGGCTGAACATGGTGGACCGGGCGACTATGTAGAAGAGGCTGGGCAGGAAGCTGGCCATCATCATTAGTTGCATGTCCCTGTGCTTGATGTGGCCCAGCTCGTGGCCGACGACGGCGTTCACCTGTTCCTCGTCGAGGGCGTCCAGGAGCCCCCGGGTCACAGCCACGTGGCTTCCAGTGAGGGGGGAGCCGTAGGCGAAGGCGTTGGGTATCGGGAGGCTTGACACCATGAGCCTGGGGGTCTTGATGCCTGAGCGTCTGCTGAGTTCCTCGAGGCTGCTGTGGAGCCCCGGATTCTGGTCGGGGCTCAAGGGTTTGACGCGGTAGGTGAAGTTGATGAGGTAGGGGGCGAGGAGCCACTGGAGGAGGTTGAACCCCGCCGACAGGATTATCAGCGAAGTGAGGTTCAGCGTCCCAAGGCTGGACATTATCAACGCGAGCCCTAGGGTGGACGCGCCTATGATCACCGCCGCGGTTCCGGCCATCGATAGTCTCAACTTGTTCAGGCTCATTCTTGCAGCCTCAATAGTCTGCGAAACGGCCCGGAATATAAAGAGATTGGGTTCTATTACATCCGTTCAGGCGCCTCGATGCCCAGCACCTGTAGGGCGTTCCGGAGGGTTATCCTCGTGGCGTCCACAAGCGCCAGCCTGGCGCCTATGAGCCTCTCGGTTTCGGCGTCGATGACCCTCTGGGTGGCGTAGAAGCTGTTGAACCTGTCCGCCAGGTTGTTCGCGTACGCGGTCACGTCCCCGGGCTTCAACTCCTCGGCGGCCCTCTCGTAAACCTCGGGGAAGTGGGCTATGAGGTTCACGAGCTCTATCTCCTTGACGTCCGAGAGCTGAGTGTAGTCGGGGTCGGGCGTCGTCTCTGCTCGCTTGAGTATGTTGCACGTCCGGGCGTGGCTGTACTGTATGAAGGGAGCGCTGTTGGTCTCAAAATTGAGGGCCCTCTCCCAGTCAAAGACCACCTGCTTCATGGGGTCCACGCTGAGGAGCGTGTGCTTGACGGCGCCGAAGCCCACCATCCGGGCGATGTCCCTCTTGACGGCCTCGCCGAGACCGGGGTTCCGTTTGTCGACCTCCACGTAGGCTAGCTCCACCGCCTTGTCCAGCACCTCGTTTAGGGTGACGTACCTGCCGAGGCGTCCACTCATCTTCACGCCGGGCAGCTTGACGAACTCGTAGCTGTAGTGGAGGAGGTTGTCCCCCATCCACTGGTTGCCCATGGCGGCCAGCGCTATCCTGAGCTGCAGCTGGGCCAGGTTCTGCTCCATGCCTATGACGTTGATGACCCTGTCCACGAAGCTGAACTTCCAGATGTGGTACGCCATGTCCCTCAGCGTGTATAGGGTGGTGCCGTCGCCGCGTACCAGCACGAGGCGAGGTATCTCGTGCTCCGGGTGTAGGCCCCACTTCTCCTTGAGGCCGAGGTCCCTGGCTATCCAGTCGCAGTCCAGTATCTGGGCTCCCATGTCCTTAATGACGTACCCTGACTCGTTCAGCGCCTTCAGGACGTCGTCTGCGGCCCGCTTCCAGACCAGATCGCTCTCGTAGTCGAAGCTGTCGAACCCTATCCCAAGCTGCCCCAGGATGGCCTCGAAGCCGTCCAGGCAGTACCGGACCACCTGCCGCACGTCCTTTACGGCGTCGGGCTCGTTGTTCTCGTAGGCGGTGTTCAGAGCCACTATCTCCGCCGTGGGGTCCTCGACTCGTGGTAGCGTCTTGGCTAGGCTCTCGTAGAGCCCGGGGAACCTACCCTTGAGGTCATCCGCGGCGGTCTCATACTTCTCAAGCTCGTCTCTCGCCTCCTGGGCCTCGTAGACCCAGCCATGTTCCTCCGCCTCCTTGAGGTCAGCCTTGAACCTGTTTAACTCGGTGATGACGTTGACGGAGGCGTAGATGGTGCCCACCCACAGCTCCGCGGGTGTCTCGGGCTCGGGCTTCCCCATGAGCCTCCACCCGTACGTGGCCATGGCCACTTGGCGGCCCATGTCGTTCACCAGGAAGTGCCTCACGACGTAGTGTCCCCGCTTCTCCAGGAGCTTGGCGAGGCTGTCGCCCAGGATGCTGTTCCTGGCGTTGCCTATGTGGAGGGGGCTGTTGGGGTTGGCGCTGGTGTGCTCTACCATCACCTTCTTGGGCTCCCCGGTCTTGAGGAACCCATAATCTTCGTCGCCCTCGACGGCCGCCTTCAGCACCAGCTCGGCGTACCTACCTGCGTCGGTGTGAAAGTTGATGTACCCGTTCACCGCCTCAGCCGAGGCCACCACGCCGCCCTTCCCCGGCTTGACGTGCTGCACTAGGTTCTCGGCAATCTTGGCTGGGGCCTGCCTGAGTATCCTCGCGAGCTGGAAGCACGCCGGCGATGATATGGCCCCCATCTCGGGGGACGGGGGCTCGCTGTACTTGGCTTGGGGCAGCTCTGTCCCGGAGTACGCAGCCTCTAGGGCGTCCACGAGGAGCCTCTCACACTCCGCTCTTAGCTCTGCGAGGGGGTCCATTTTTTGTCTCCTGTTTGACGGTTTCATTGTATTGGAGGGGGGCTTATAAGTTTGTTATTGGGGTCCGGTGGCGGTAACTAGGTTCAATTTTTCTCAGGCGGATGGGATGGGGTGTGAGGCGTTGGGAAGTTTTATGATGATATTGTGTGTTCTTGTTTGTATGATACCTGATCTCAGGATCACTGTTTTACGGGCTTTTCACCCGGATGAGGTGTTCGGTGACGAATACCCAATAGAGAAACAGGAATGGATGGGACCCTGCTACATGCATACTGTGGGGCAGGAGTTTATTGTGCACGAGGGAGAGATTCCTGAGGGCTTCTGTAGCGGTGCCTGGGTGGCTATCTATCCTCATCTACGGATGCTGTTGATGGGTGGGAACATGCCTGGGACCGAGCCGGGTATCGCTTTGGGCTCCTGTAACGATGGGCTCAGGCCCGTCGTGTTCAAGCTTGAGAGAATCTAGAGTGGCGGGCCCGGCAGGATTCGAACCCGCGATCTCCGGCTCCGGAGGCCGGTGCATTATCCACTATGCTACGGGCCCGCACACAAATAGGCGAGATGGACGCGATTAAAGAGTTTCCGGTGACTCCTAGGATGGCTTCTCGGCTCCGCAGAGCGCTATGTAAGACTCGTGGAGCAGCCGCTGGGCGTTCTCGACTATGACGGGGCCCACGCCTTTTACGTCCGCCAGGGGGCCTAGGAGCCTCTTGGTTTTACCGCTCTTGCTAACCCGGACTTCAGCCTTGGCGAACTCCTCTATCACCCTGTAGGGAGTGTCGTATGCATTAAGCAGCTCTTGGGCGAGGGTTGTGCCTATCTGGGGGAGCCCCGAGAGTAAGAACACCTGTTGGTCGTGAAGGGGGAGGCTTCTGTTCAGGCTGCGAAGCTGTATGGTCCGCTCCTCCTTAGCCTGCTCCCTGAAGACGAGCCTGTGGAGGAGTACGGCGGTGGACTCGGGGCTATCCGTGGGTATGATGTTGACGCCGTAGTCGAGGGCCAGGCTGCTGAGGGCGCCGTAGACGCTGACGGGCCTCATGGCGCTGCGTTTTAAGGCGCGGCTGAGCTGCCCTTCGAGGATGACGATGGGCCGCTCGTACAGCGCGGCCATGTCTCGTGCCTGGTTGAAGAGGCGGCCGTCCTTCATGCTACCGAGGAAATCGGTGGCGTCTTTGCGTTCGACGCCGACGCGGTCGCTGACGACGTAGTCGCAGACGTCGAGCTTCTTGATGTCGACCTCGACACCGTTCCACATCATGTAGTTGACTATGTCGCGACGGCTGGACGCCTCGTTGCTGTCTATGCAGATGTGTAAGGCTTCACTCATCGTCGTCGACCTCGAAGGCTATCTCGACTCTGCGGGGGCTGTCTCCGCCTTTGAGGCTTCGGATGAAGCCGAGGAGCATGCCTTTGAAGGCCCGCTGGACGAAGCCACCTAGGGGCACGGGCTCGTCGTTAACTCGGAGGGTGAACTCGACGCTGTTCCTGACGCATTGTCTGGCCTGTGCTTCGCCGCCTAGTATGGCCTGGCCTAGGCTTCGGCAGTCCTGGTAGCCGCATCCGTGGCAGTTAACGCCTGGGAGCATGGAGTAGGCCTTTTCCTCGACGATGTCTGCGAGGGTCATGGCGTCTGCGAGGTTCACGACAGGTAGGTCGGTGTCTCCCATGAACGTTGAGCCGTGTATCTTCACGGCGGCTATCTCCAGCCCGTTGCTGAGCTTGGGGATGTCGTCGTCCTCAAGCGGGACTAGTATCCTGGCGTGAGTGTCCAAGGTCTTGAAGCCTTCGATCACAAGGATGTCGAGGCCCCCGAGGGCCTTTGCCGCGTCCCCGACTTTAACGTGGTCGTCTATGAATATGGCGGCGGCGTTTTGGTGGAGTATGGCAGTAGACATGGCCCCGGCTTCTCTGTGCCGGGCCGTGTCCTTGCCTGGCGTGTCGAACTCGATGTTCTCGGCGGTATGCTTTACTGTGCCCACAATGTGGCCTCTTCGGGTGAGCTCAGCTACGAGGGCCTCCACAACCCTCGTCTTCCCGGAGTTCTTGAAGCCGACGACAGCGACTGTCTTTGGGGAGGTCATGGTGATATCCACGGCCTCGCTTTATTTATCCTCATGGTTTCCTGGGGATAGGTTTAATTTCCACCAGTTTAGTTTGGGGATGCTTGTTGAGGTCGTGGGTTTGGGGCAGACGGGCGCGCTGAGGAGGATCTTCTCTCCGGACCTGCCTAGGGTCTACTATGAACTCCTGTTCGTGGGGTTCAGCATAATGATGGGGATGAGCCTATCGTCATCCTTCCTACCTTTACTGGCGAACGAACTGGATCCGTCGGGGGTGATGGTGGGCATGGTGGTCTCCGCCTGGTTCCTGTCCAGGATCTTCATGGAGCTGCCCGCAGGGATCATCAGCGACAGAGTGGGCCGCCGCAGGCTCCTCGTCACGGGGCTTGGGCTGAGTCTCGTGGGGCCTCTTCTCTGCAGTCAAGCCACCCACGTATACATTCTGATCCTGGGGCGAGCCATCTGGGGTATGGGTACGGCTCTCTACTTCATGAGCAACATGGCTCTCCTGATGGACATCCTGCCCCAGTCCACGAGGGGCAGGGCCTTGGGGGTATTCCAGGGGATCGAGTTCCTTGGGAGCTTCGTGGGGGCGCCTATAGGCGCCTTCTTGGCCGTGTACCTTAGTTTCACCCAGGTCTTCTATTTCACCCTCATGTTCACCCTCTTTAGCTTCACGGTGGCCATGAGGTCCAGAGACATCAGGGGCTTGGAGGGGGGCGGCTCTTCTAAGCCCAGGCTCACCCTAAGGCAGATATCTGGTAGCCTCAGGAACTGGGGCATCATCGCTGTCTGTTTCTCGACGCTCCTCAGGACGCTGGTGATACAGGGCGTCTTCCAGACTGTGCTGCAGCTGTTCCTGAACCAGCAGGTAGGGCTCACTGTGGCGGGCATCGGCTGGGTGGTGAGCATGAAGGTCCTGGGCCAAGTGCTGTCGCTTCTCGTTGCGGGGATGCTGTCCGACAGGTTCGGCAGGAAGCCTGTGCTGGTTGTGGGCTTCTTCATCAGCGGGCTGTCGGTGTTCATGTTCACCCTCACGAGGAGCCTGCCCTTCCTTTTGTTGTCTGGGTTCGTCGCCGGTGTGGGTGAGGGCCTCGACATGACCACCATTTTGGCTCTGCTGACGGATATTGCTCCCCCCAACGCGAGGGGGGGCGCCGTGGGGCTGTACCGGACCTTCATGGACGTGGGCGGGTTCCTTGGCCCCATGGTGTTCATGCTGGTCTACACCAGGTATGGTCCGCTTACGCCCTTCTACGTGGGTGTGGCGGTCAACCTTTTCAACGCTGTGTTAATCTCGATGGCTCGTATCAGGCGCGTCGCCTGATTTATATGAGAACAAGCGGCATTCTCCATTGGCATGGTGTCTTTAACCTTCTACGGCGGGGTCAACGAGATCGGGGGCAATAAGATTCTGCTGGCAGACGGTGACACGAAGGTATGGTTCGACTTCGGGCAAAGCTTCACCATGGGCACCGACTACTATGTGAACTGGCTTCAGCCTCGTAGCTGCCTCAGGGACTACTTCGAGTTTGGTTTGCTGCCGGAGCTGGAGGGGCTTTACAGCGAGGAGATGTTGATAGGGACGCCGCTAGGGTACTGTGAGGCGGAGTACCGGGCTGTGTTCATCACCCACGCCCACAGCGACCATGTGAGCCACATCAGGTTCATCGACCCATGCATCCCGGTGTACACGGGGAAGGGGACCAGGCTGTTCATGGATGCCTTGGAGAGGACCAGCGCATGGAGCAACTACGGGGAGCACGAGTACAGGGGCTTCAGAACGGGTGACGTGGTGAGGGTTGACGGGGTCGAGGTGGAGCCCATTCATGTTGATCACAGCATCCCCGCTTCGTATGGGTATGTTATTCGTCACAGCGAGGGCAGCCTCGTCTATACGGGGGATATGCGTGTCCATGGGCCCAGGGCGGATAT
>Ga0209427_10002549_pt1 | contig 21451 bp, 29 predicted proteins | sample DeeMarSWOR136_30_FD_187465 | JGI IMG/M metagenome (GOLD analysis project Ga0209427, IMG submission 187465) | Marine sediment microbial communities from White Oak River estuary, North Carolina - WOR-1-36_30 (SPAdes) (version 2) | ecosystem: Environmental > Aquatic > Marine > Intertidal zone >...
GGTTGCCGAGAGGGTCCTGGAGCTCAACGGCATGAGCTCCTATTTCACATCGGTCGTGGGCCGCAGGCCGGATCTGCCTATGAAGCCCCACCCCGCCCCCATATTGAAGTGCCTGGAGGAGATGCACATTGACCCAGGGGAGGGCGTGATGGTAGGCGACAGCCCAAGGGACATCGAGGCGGCCAAGTCCGCTGGGGTGTACGCCATAGCGATTCCCTCGCCTTTCAGCAAGATCGAGGCGATACTGGAGGCTGGGGCCGACAGTGTCATCGGCTCCCTCGAGGAGCTGCCGACGCTGATCGAGGGCCTGCGCCTCAGGTGAGCCCCAGGTAGACCCCCAGTAGATAGATGAGGGCCAGCACCGCGAGGGCAATTATCAGGCCCTTCATCGCCCTCCTCTGGTCGATGGCGAAGGCGCAGACGCAGCCGAAGACGAAGCCGCTCAGGTGCGCGTCGTGGGCTATCCCGGGGTCGGCCGCCATCCAGAAGGAGGAGAGCTCGAACAGGCTCAGCATCAGCCCCACGACGATCGAGGGGAGGGGCACTATGAGGGCGAAGGTCATCTTGAAGGGCATCAGCAGGAAGAGGACGGCGATGATGCCGAAGATGGCCCCCGATGCCCCCACCAGGGGTATGCTGGAGGCGGGGTTGAGGTAGCTATGGAAGAGGCCTGCCACCGCCCCCGAGAGGACGAAGACCATCAGGAACCTGAGGTGGCCTATGTCCCTCTCCACGATGGCGCCCGCCCCGTATAGTGCTACGCCATTAACGAAGAGGTGCATCCAGTTGCCGTGGAGGAAGGCGTAGGTGAACACGCTCTCCAGGGCGACGCCGTCGAAGAAGCGGACGGGTATCAGCGAGTAGGTCTCGTAGAACTCCAGTATAGTCGCCTGGTTGGAGAACGTCAGCGCGAGCTGGATCAGGGTCATCAGGCCCAGCAGGATGTATGTGAAGAAGGGAGTGGGCTCCTCCCTCGACTCGGCCTCCACTGGGATCTCCATGCGCTCCTATGGATAGAAACCGACACGGGTTTAAACGTGACGACACGAGCCGACATTTTCTCGTCGATGTTGAGAATAACTTTTTAGTTGATGGCATTATAAGATGCTCGAAAACCTGATAGGAGTCGTGCGGCTTGGCGAATAGGAGGAGATCGAGACCGGACATCATCGGCAGGGGGACCTGGTACGACAAGATGGCTGAGGAGCTGCTGGCGAGGGAGAAGAAGCTCGGCAGGAGCCTCGACCTCATCAGGACGGAGAGCGGCCTCGGTGCCTCGGGCTTCCCCCACATCGGTAGCCTGGGGGACGCGCTCAGGAACTACGCCATAGCCATGGCCGTCAGGGACAGTGGATACAATGCGGAGCTCATCGCCTTCTCCGACGACAAGGACGGCCTCAGGAAGGTGCCCGCCGGCCTCCCGGAGGAGATGGAGAGGTGGCTGGGCTACCCCGTCTCCTCAATACCCGACAACTTCGGGGACTGCCACGCCAGCTTCGGCGCCCACATGACCTCCCTCCTGCTGGAGGCCCTGGACGAGAGCGGCGCAGATTACAGGTTCATGTCGGGGACGAAGGTCTACGAGGAGGGCATCCTCAACGACGAGATAGTCACCCTGCTGGAGAACTCTGAGAAGATCGGCGCCATAATACAGGAGGAGATCGGCCAGGAGAAGTACGTGGAGACCCTCCCCTACTTCGCCGTCTGCGAGGAGTGCGGCAGGATATACACCACCAACGCCTACGAGTACGTCCCCGAGGAGCACAAGATCCTCTACCGCTGCGAGGGCATGGAGGTCAGGGGGAACGTCCTCGAGGGATGCGGCCACGAAGGCGAGGTCGACGTCCTCTCCGGGAAGGGAAAACTGAGCTGGAAGGTGGAGTTCGCCGCCAGGTGGAAGGCCCTCGACATCCGCTTCGAGGCCTACGGGAAGGACATCAGCGACTCCGTCAGGGTGAACGACAGGATCTGCAGGGAGGTCCTGGGCTGGGAGCCGCCCATGCACGTCCAGTACGAGATGTTCCTGGACCGCGGGGGAAGGAAGATCTCCAAGTCCGCAGGCAACGTCTTCACACCCCAGGTCTGGTACAGGTACGCCTCCCCCCAGTCCCTCAACCTCCTCATCTTCAAGCGCTTCGTCGGCACCAAGAGCGGCTCCGTCGAGGACATACCACCCCACATGGACGAGCTGGACGACCTGGAGGACGTCTACTTCGGCAGGAGGAAGGTGAGGGACGAGATGGAGAGGGCGAAGCTCACAGGCCTCTACGAGTACTGCTGGATGCTCAAGCCCCCGGAGAAGCCCAGCGTCCACGTCCCCTACAACCTGATGATCAACTTAGCCAGAGTCGCACCCAGTGGGGCGGAGGCCGACTTCATAGAGGAGAAGCTCGACTCCTACGGATACCTCAAACAAGGATCAAGAGGCCTGGAAAAGAGGATAACCAACGCTCTGAACTGGGTCGAGGACTTCGGAGAGCCAGAGATTGAACGACAGAAGCTCTCAGAAGAGGAGGCCAGGGCCATCGGTAAGGTAGTTGAGCTCCTGAAGGTGGCTGAAGACGAGGAAGGCTACCAGGGAACAGTGTTCGAGACCTCCAGGATCCTGGGCATGCGCGCGGGCAACCTCTTCCGACTGCTCTACGAACTATTGCTGGGTAGACCTCACGGGCCGAGATTCGGACCTTATGTCGTGGCTGTCGGCAAGGAGGACGTCATCAAGGAACTTGAGAGGTCCCTGATAGAGTAGCCTCTACTTGGTATCCTCGTCTGACATCTCATATTTCGATTCAGCCAGGATGGGTGCTGAGTGCACTGGCGTATCCATTTTATGGCCCCTCATCTTTCCGAGGTCAATCTTCCATCTGCGTAGGACCTCTCGTGCGTTCTCAATCATGCCATCAAGGTCGTACTCCCACTCCCCGTCTTTGAAGTGCTGATATGGTATCGTTTCCCGATAGACGCTGAACATATCCTCGAAAACGTAGTGGTAGTCCATGAGTAGCCCCTTGTTGATAAGATCTCCCAAAGATCCGATGAATTTCCTGAACTCCCACTTGGGAAGGTAGAACTGGGCCATCATAGCGTTCTCCCCTATCACCTTTCCCATCCAGATTGGGAATGGTTTGTCGTGCAGAGAGAGTGCGAACCTCTTGAATCTCTCGTGGCAGTGGAATTCGAACTTGAAGAAGACGTACTCCGAGATCAGGGAGGGGTAGCGATATATCTCTATTTGATATCCCTCGATGAGCTGCCTTTTTGAGACGTGCTCACGGAAGTGATATTTTATAGTCTCCAACGGCTTCTTCAATCTATTCGAGATCTCCGTCAGGGATCTCTTCCCATCTATCTCCAGTTCCTTTATGATGAGAAGATCGTCGAAATCCACCCTAATCGGCCAGTCATCGGGCTCCACCATTGTCCAGGGGAGTTCTCCATCGATGGTCTCAACCTCCCTCGCCCACTCATCCCAGTCGAAGTTCCACGTTCTATCGACTGAGTCGTACCACCTAGTCTGGACGGGTATTCCCTCGTGACACGTCGTCCAGTTTATCTCGAGGTAGTTTGCTACGCCAAAATCCAGCAGGCTTTGCATGAATTGATTGAACTCGTGGACGTTGTCGCGAGGTATGGTCCAGGTCCCGCCGACGCCTTCGTAGGGTCCATAGAGCCTGTATATTGATATCCAGTAATCGTTCACTCGCATGCAGTCCAGTAGTACGTCCTCATGTCCAGGTACGGCTTCAGCAAAAACCACTGCCTTCCTTAAACCCATGTTTGTGTGGAAGGGGTTTAGGTGTAAAAATAGGATGGATTGATCCAGCATCCTCTTGACGCGATAGCGGACCGTTGTGGTCGGCATTCCCAGGTATTCGGCGATCAGGGAGAGGTTCCTTGGGCCCAAGAGAGAGAGCCCTTCGAGGATCTTGACGTCAGTATCGTCGATCTTACCATACACAGAGTACGCGTCTCTTACTCTTGCATCTATACTCTCTTTACTAGGACGCCCCATCAGTGTTATAGCGATTGATTTGTTTTTATTTTAAACTTTCCAATCCTCTTGAAGTTATCTCCCTCATCGCCTCAGTGGTTTGGGACCCGATCAATTGTCTCCTCCGCCTCCTCCTCCGCCTGGCACTGGGTCAGCGAGTGCAACGAAGGGGACACCACACGCCTCGAAGAATGCAAAGAGGCCCTCAGGCACCATTGCGAATTCCAGAGTGGCAAGAGGCGATGTAACATAGAACGAACCGGCGATGACGACGAACAATAAGAGGAAGGCTACAGTCTTCTTTCTCACCTACTTTCACCTCCTACTCACAGAGCAAATCTAACAAATCATCAAAAATATTAATAATTTGTTGCTGTTACAGTTAAAGATCCAAGGCACAGCGGAGGCTATAGTCGAGTTGGACCCCATACAGGTGGTAAAGAAGGAGCTGAACCTGAATGAGATGTACGACTACTTTATCGACGAGGGAAAGGTCGACAGGAATACACTGAACAAGATCCTCCAGGAGAGCGTGAGCATTGCCCTCAAGATGGCCTTCGGAGAGAAGCTTGTGGACGTCGTTGAGGAGATCCTCGACATCTTCGACCCCGACGTCTCGGGCGCGATTGAGACCCGAGAGTTTGAGGAGAAGCTTGAGAACCTGTTCGGAGCTGAAGCTCGAGCAATAGAGATGATGATCAAGGGCCAGCTGATGACGAGATACTACCAGCAGGAATTCAACAGTAAGATGGCCATACCCCTGGCCTAGGGGCCTCGCAGCCTGAAATCAGCTTCGTGATAAATGTGGCGGGCTCTATACTCAAGATCCTCATCATGGATCAGATGGGCAAAGCTATCATCGCCCGCCGGGAATACTCTCTCAGGTGGGCTGAAAAGGGTTGTGCAGGCATGGACTCGACGAATGTGACTCGCAGTCCGTCAGCCCGAGACGTGGAAGATGGCCGCCGAGAAATATGTGAAGGCCTGGAGCGCCAGGCCCAGCCAGACAGGGCTCTCCCACCCGGGCAACTGGGACAACAGGAAGAGGGCGGCACACAGAACGACGATGGCGACAAAGGCCAGATCAATCCATCTCTCGACACTGGTCGGGTCTCCTAAACCTCGACTCGGGAGCACTTCACCTTCGCTCAGAAGGATGAGGCGCCTCATGTCCCCGTTCTTGTGAGCTCTGGTGCGCGACCTCAAAGAGAGAGCGGCGAGAAGCGAAGATAAGACCGCGAGGCTCAACAGCCCGATGAACCACCACTGACAACTGAGTGCGCTCACAGGTGTGCACCTTCAGATCCTGAAGCCAGAACCTGAAGCACGGAAAAGATAAAAGATGATTATGGAGTAAAACTCAGTATCCTATACAACTGATAAAAAACTAAGTCTATAGTTGAAAACAATGTTATGGTCATTTAGTTATTTTCGGAGTAAGTTAACAAGCGGTGTAAATTCCCTGATGAACGAGAAACTCACACTTGTAGTATAAAGACTCGATGCGCATCCCTTTTATCCGCCAGCCGATACTCAGATGCGCGATAGTGCCCCCGAGATGCAGACGATAAGCACAGTCTTCACAGACAAAGGCGTCGTCGTCCCCACGAGGAACGAGGCGGACAGCCTCTACCAGGACGGCTTCGGCTCCAGGCTGACCGACAGCCGGCTTCTGGTCTTGGGGCCGGTCGAGGTCCTCTTCCTGGTCGAGAGGCTGAAGATAGCTGTCATAGACGAGGGGAGGCGCGAGAAGATCGTCTTCAGGGAGCTGCTCCTCAGGTTCTCCGAGGAAGATCCGCTCATCTGGACCAGATACATCGTCTACAGGGACCTCAGGACCAGGGGCTTCGTCGTTAAAAGTGGCGAAGGGGAGGGGGTCAACTTCCTCGCCTACGAGAGGGGAGCCTACGGCAAGAGGAAGCCGAGGTACTATATCCACGCGATATGGGAGGGCTCCCCTGAGCCCATAAGGAGGCTCACGGAGACGCTTTCAGAGGCCGAGGCTAGCGACAGGATTCTGAGGCTGGCCGTCGTGGACAGGAGGGGCGAGGTCGTCTACTACACCCTCTCGGAGATGGACTTCTCGGAATCAGGGGGCGCCTGAGCTCAGATCTCAGCCGCCAGCTTCCCTAGTTCGACCTTGCGCTGCTCGGAGGTCATCATGTCCCGTAGGGTGACGCACCCCTCTGAGAGCTCTCGCTCCCCCACGATCACGACCTTTCTGATCCCCTTCCTGTTGGCGATGTCCAGCTGCTTCCTGAGGCCCCTCTCCAGCAGGTCGAGGTCCGTCGCGACGCCCGCCCGCCTCAGCTCCTGGGCGATCTCGATGGCCCTCCCGATCAGGCTCTTCTGTGCGTAGGCGACTAGGACTCGGGGGCCGAGGCTCTTGTCCTTGAAGACACCCATCGTCTCCACGAGGGGCACGATCCTCTCGATGCCGAGGGAGATGCCGGTCATCGGCGTCGGCTCCCCGCCCAGGACCTGGACGAGCTCGTCGTACCTCCCCCCGCCTGCGATGCTCCCGTACTCCTCGTAGCCCTTCGCGTATAATTCGAAGACGGGCCCAGTGTAGTAGTCAAGCCCCCTCGCCAGGCTCGTGTCTATCTCGATGTAGGGCTGTATCCCGAAGTCCCCCGAGTACTCCACGATCTTGGAGAGGGTGTCGCAAGCTTCTTGGCCGAGCGGACTTTCGGAGAGAGCCTCTCTCGCGGCGTCTAGGACATCTGCTGGCTCCCCCCTCATTGATATGGATTCGAGGAGCTTCTCCGAGGACTCCAACGAGGCCCCCAGCTTTCCCAGCTCTTCCAGCACCCCCTCCATGCCTATCTTGTCGAGCTTATCCACCGCCCTGAAGACGTCGAGGGATCTGTCCGCGGGCATGCCTGAGATCTGGATGAAGGCCTCGAGGAGCCGCCTGTCGTTCAGTCTTATCAGGAAGTCCTCGAACCCGAGCCTCCTAAGGCAGTCGACGGCCACGGCGAGGACCTCGGCGTCCGCGATGGGGTCGGACACGCCGACTATGTCGACGTCGGTCTGCCAGAACTCCCTCCGGCTCTTCTCGGAGGGGCGCTCGTACCTCCAGACGGGCCCCATCGCGAAGCGCTTGAAGGGCATCGGCAGCTCCCTGTGGATGGAGACGACCCTGGCCAGGGAGGCGGTCCACTCGAAGCGGAGGCCGAGCTCCCTGTCCGACTTGTCCTTGAAGAAGTAGATCTGGTTGATGGCGTCCTCCCCGCTCTTTATCTTGAGCATGTCCCAGCTCTCGAAGGCCGGCGTCCCCAGGGGCTCGTACCCATATGCCTCGAACACCGCCCTGATGCTATCTAGGGCCCAGTTGCGCCTGCGCATCTCCTCGGGGAGGAAATCCCTTGTTCCTCTAGCTGGTTGAAACATTCAGCAAACACCTGTCAAGGGCGTACATAGAGAGATGATCGTAGAGAGCGGATAAATGTAGCTGCAGAACACATTTGATTCTATCTTAGAGACATAAGGTCGTTGAGATATGAAGTTTTTAGGGTACACTGGGGGTAGCTCTAGTCTGGAGATGAACGCAGTCGCCTCTGGTGAATGCTATCCCTCACTTTACACCACTTGTAGAGACTAGGCTCTGTCGCGTTCATATTAATCTTACGGAGTTGGCAGTCGTACAACTTTGCTGTAACTAACGTCGTCACTCAATCGACGACGAGGCTGGTCTCGACCCTCTCCTTGCCCTTCCCGGGGTTCTTCCTCTTCAGCCTGACCCTGCCTATCTCTCCCGTGTTCCTGACGTGGGTTCCTCCGCAGTGCATCTCGATGCCTGCGCACCTCCAGGTCCGGATGCCGTTGTCGTCCTCCTCGACGCTTATCTCGTGCCCCTCGGAGAGGAAGGCGTTCGTGTCCTCCTCCACCTTCTTCAGCTCCTCCGCGGGCAACTTTCCCTCATAGGTATAGTCGGCCCTGTCCTTGGCGTCGTCGACGAAGGAGCCCAGCCTGTCTATGTGCCCGAGCTTCTTCCAGAGGAAGTGCTCCATGATGTGGGCTGCGGAGTGGAGCCTCATGATCCTGTGCCTCCTCTCCCAGTCGATGGCGCACTCCAGCTCCTCGCCCTGCGTGAAGCCCGGCTCGGACTCCATCACGTGGATGATCGCGTCGTCGTTCTTCCGGGTGTCTAGGACCCTTATGCCGTCGATCGCGCCGGTATCCCCCGCCTGGCCGCCGCTCTCCGGGTAGAAGGCCGTCTGGTCGAGCTCCAGCTCGTTGCCCTCGATCGCGACGACCATCGCCTGAAAAGATCTGAGATACGGGTCCTTGTCGTAGAGTTTCACGGTGCGGGGCATCAGCGGAAGGCCCCTCTCAGGAACGGGTAGAGGTCCTCCACCTGCTCCTGCACCATGGTCTGGTAGTACTGGTAGAGTATGCTGACGCATAGGAGCGCCCCCATGCCCGAGCCGAAGACACCGAAGAACTCGGAGATCGCCGCGAGGGCCCCGACGATGAAGCCGCCTATGACCGTGATCGTGGGTATGTAGCGGTTTAGGAGGTTCTCGATGGGCCTCCTGCTCCTTCTGAAGCCGGGGACCTGCATCCCCGAGCCCAGGAGCTGGTCAGCCATGTTCGAGGCGCCCAGGCCGCCGATCTCCAGCCAGGTGAGTGAGAAGACGACGCATATCCCGATGACTATGCAGGCGTAGACTATCGCCCTAACGGGTGCCGCCACGACGGCGTCGAGGCTCCCAGGCGAGGAGACATAGTAGGCGAGGCCCCCGATCGGGGCTCCCGTCGTGCTGTTGTAGACGCCCAGTAGGTTGAATATCTTGTTCGTGTTATCGGGGTTCCACCGGGTCCAGACGAGCTGGCCGAAGAGCTGGACGTTGGCGAAGAGGGCGTAGGCGAGTATGACTGGTATGTTGGAGACGTAGAGGAGCTTGATGGGCATCTTGCCCCTGAAGCCCCTGAACATGGCGTGGCTTATGGGCAGCTCCACCCTCATCCCCTCGACGTAGATAACGAAGGCGAAGACGGCTATCGTCGTCAGGAAGCCTATCATGCTGGGCAGCCTCTGAGGCCTGTAGAACCAGCTCCAGACAGGCTCCCTCCTCAGGATCGACTCTATAAAGGCGAGGATGGCGCCCATCCTCTTCCCGTCCGCCATCGTGAAGTAGCTGAAGGAGCTCCACCAGATGTCCTTGGTAATACCGGCTACGATGAAGAGGCTGATTCCGCTCCCAATTCCCCAGCCCTTCTGGACGAGCTCGTCGAGCATCATGATCACGAGGCCCGCCGCCAGGAGCTGGCCGAAGAGGATTATGGAGGTCCCGAAGTCGACGTTCCCCAGGGTCCCGCTGATGATGTAGAGGGAGGCTTGGAGGATCACCATGAGGAGCGAGAAGACCTTGCTCGCCGTCGTGAAGAGGGCCCTGTGCTCCGGGTCCGTGTTGTCGAACTCGATTATGTCTGAGCCAGCCAGGAGCTGGATGATCAGCCCCGCGGTTACTATGGGTCCTATACCGAGTTGGAGCAAGGTTCCCTGCGACTGGGCGAATATGACCCTCATCGTGTAGAGGGCTTCGTTCTGGGCCACCTTGGGTATGCCGTAGAGGGGGGTCTCCGCCATGATCAGGTAGATTATCAGGGCTATGAGAGTCCACATTATCCTCTGGTTGAAGCTGACCTTCCTCTCCGGCGGCTTGACCTCCGGTATGAAACGGGAGATCGGCCTGAAGAGCTCTAGGAAGCGCCCCATCCCAAATCACTCGAACTCTAGGATCTCTCCACCTGCGCCCTCGATCTTCTCAAGGGCCCTCGATGTGTACTCGGATACCCTGACCTTGATGGGCAAGGCGATCTTACCTCGCCCGAGGAGCTTATCGTACCCCAGGGTTCCGAGATCTAGTTTCAGCTCCTCACCCCCGGCCTCGATCTTCTCAGAACCTAAAGTCCTGAGAGCGAGCGTCTCCAGCTCACCGACGTTTATTGTGTCGCCCCTGGGCTCCAGGGCTGAAGGGGGCTTGAATCCGACGTTCTTGTACCTGTCGGGCTCATACTTCACCGTCCTGATCCATTTATGCTTGCGGCCGCCTGCTTTGCCCTTGCCGCCCCTCATGCCGGCCTTCCTGTGCTGACCAACCTGACCCCAGCCGCAGTACCTTGAGCCTCTCTGTTTCCTTGACTTCTTCAGCCTAGTGGGCAAGTCTCACACCTTCAACTTTCAATACGGAGGATTTCCATGATAAATGCGATGTACACCTATAGCTTTGATGCATTGTAATTACCTTATCCGCCGTTCCTCGTTAAAGCATGAGTACGCTTAGATAAACCTTTTTCTTGCCCCTTTTGCGAGAATAGAAAATGTTGTCCTCCGAGATTGGGATATGATCCCATATTTAGATTACTTTAGAGAGCGTTAGCTCACCCATTTCTTGTTATGTTCCTCCTATTCCTTCATCGCATGAGTATTTGATAGCTGTGAAATAAAGTATCTTCAACGGGAGTCATAAATTGATAGATTCGCGAATTTTAATATGAAAATATTATCTGAAATTTACAATACTTTTTACGTGTATTTTGTTTCAATTAGATCGAAAATTAAATATATTTAAGTAAAGACCATGAATGAGTTCCCGGAAACCTAAAAGGCATCGATAGTGGTCTTCCATCTATCCGTTAGATTCTCCCCCGGGAACTCAGATATCCCAAAGTGAATATCTATCCCTCACTTGGGAAGGTATATAAACATGGAGGACTGACGAGCCTTTTCCTCATTAGAATGGGAGTTAAGGAGAATTGAACTAATTGTGATGAGATATCGCTCATAATCGATTAAAAGCGCTTCCTCTTTACTCTAGTACCTTTCCCAGTGGATTACCTCTTGCAGCGTCTTCTTGTCCTTGCTGGGCCACTCAGTTGGAACGCCGACCGGGATCAAGGTGAACAAGCGCTTCTCCTCGGGAATGCCCAGGAGAGCCTTGAACTCCTCCTCGTAGGGCAGCATGTTCCCCTGCACCCAACAGGAGCCATAGCCCATGGCTGTGCAGGCGATGAGCATGTTCTCCGCCGCCGCGGAGCCGTCCTCTCGCCACCACCGGGAAGAGGGGTCCATCACGACTGCTATTATGGCTCCCGCCTTGTCCATCCACCGGGTGCAGGCTTTCAACTCGTTGATCAGGCTCCGGTCGGTGACGACTATGAAGTCCCATGGCTGACCATTGTGTCCAGACGCAGCCAGCCTTCCCGCGTCCACGATTGTCTCCAGGTCCTCTCGTGGTATTGTTTCTCCCGTGAACTTCCTCACGCTTCTCCTCTTCCGGATTGCCTCCAATGCCTCCATACTGCTCGGGCCTCAGTCAACATGACTTGATGTTTGTGACATAATAATTTCGCCTGCGTTTGTGGAACATGTGGTTCATGAATTGAACACCTAGGGGCTTTGAAGACAGGCATTGAGTTCCAGAGTGATGATGCGTTTTGGATTCATAATCTATATTAGTGTAATTCCTGTGGTCGTCTCTGATGGCCATGAATTTCATCATTCCAGAGTATCCGTTGAACTGGGACGACATTCGCAGAGAAGTCTTGGAATTGGATCACCACACGTGTCAGAAGTGTGGCAGTAAGTCTAAGCAATTATATTTACATCACATTATCCCTCTTTCAGAGAGAGGCTCTAACGACGCCCACAACTTGGTGACGCTATGCGAAGAGTGCTTCAAAGCCAGACAGCCAGACAGCACACCAAAAAACAAGAGACATTCTAGCTATCTCTACTGTGAGAGATGTGATGAAAAATATGACCACGAGACGGGATTATACTATTGTCCAGACTGTGAGTCCTTCTTGAAGACACGCATCGGACCTGAAAGTGGAAATGTCGATCATGGTAATTCAGATCTCGTTGTTCAACATGATGGGCCGCACACGCAGGCACCGTCAAGTTAGAGCGTAGAGATTGAGTAATGCTCGCAGATTAGAGAGAGTCGCTAAAACTAGGTTTGAAAAAAAACAGTTAATTGAGTAACCCTTTGGGCTCAGCACATGCGTTTGGCTAGCTCGTTGATGTCCTCGCCCCTGTAGCCCAGCTCCCCCTTGCTCCTGTAGGGGCGCTTCACCGTCCTCTTGAACCCCTTGGTCGGCGGGTGGAGCCTGAAGAAGGGCTTCACACCCTCCAACTTGTGGAGCTCGGCCGATCCCTCCTGCAGCGCCTCGGCGAGGGCGCCCAGGTCCGCGTATCCGAGTTCCTTCAGCACCTCCTCGGTTATCGGGTGGTCTCCAGCCAGCCTGCCCCTCTTCTCTAGGAGCAGCTTGATCGTCTCCGTCGTGGGCTCGCCCCAGGTCACGAAGTCCTTCGCCCTCTGGAGCATCCCTCTGTACTCGGGCCTGTCGTCGAGGAGGGTGGCCGTGTTGGTTCTGTCCATCCTGAGCATCCGGAGGTTGTCCTCGTTCCTCCTGGAGACGTTGAGGCCGCCTCTGATCCTAATCGCTAGAAAGCTCTTGCGTTCCATCTCAGGTCGCCCAGTCCCTGGGTGTCATAACCTTAACTGTGTTCTTCAGGGCATCGAAGGTCGCGGATGAGAATGATGTGGCCGTGCGCGTCTGCCCCGTCGACTTCGACCAGCAGTCCTTGACGCCGGCGAGGGTGAGGACGCTCTTCGCCGTGTCCCCCGCGACGACTCCCAGCCCCTTGGGGCCGGGTATGAGGGTGACCTCGACGCTTCCGCTCTTGCCCGTCACCTTGAAGGGTATCGTGTGGGGCTCACCGCAGTCGCACTGCCAGCTGCCGCATCCCCTCTTTATCGGGTAGATGTTCATCTTGGCCTCCCTTATCCCCTTCTCGATCGCGTTCCTGACCCTCCTGGCCTTGCCGAGGCCCAGGCCTACGATGCCGTCCCCGTTGCCGACGGCGACGATGGCCCGAAACCTGGACTGCTCTCCGGCGTCGGTCTGCTTCTGGACCAGATTGATGTCGATGACCTCGTCCCTCAGGTCGGGGAGGAGGATGTCGACGATCTCTACCTCCTTGATCTTGTAGCCTTCCTCGAATATCTCGAAGATGGATGATATCTGCCCCTCGAGAACCATCCTGCCCAGCCTGGTCTTGGGGACCCAGCTCTCGAGGGCGTCCTCGACGGACCTCCTCCTTCTGCCGCTCATGAATCCTGTTCCTCCTCTATCTTCGCCTTCACCGCGTTGAAGTGATCTGGCAGCCCCTCCGGCTTGAGCCCCCTCTCAAGGTAGCCTGAGAAGAGGCGCTTGTACTCTGAGGGCTCCTCCAAGCCGCTGGCGTACTCAGCTATCGTCGAGCCGTCTATCCTGGATACGTCGGGGAGGATGTCCGGGTCGCAGGGTATCTCCATACCAGCGTCCAGTGCTCCCTTGACGGCCGCGAATATCTTGGCTCCCTTCGTCGGCCTTGCGAGGCCGAGGTCGAGGTTCGCCTCCTCGATGCCCTCCTTCAGGGCCTTCTTGCCCGCGAGCATCCCGAGGAGGTACGATGCGGGGGTGTTCTTGGATCCGCCCAGCCAGCCGTATGTCTTCCGGAGCTCGGACGAGTCGGCCTGCGTGAGCACGTAGTCGCCCTCGATCTTCGAGTTCACCAGCTGGATCGTGACGTTCTTGTTCGAGCGGCGCACCACGAACCTGGGGCGGTCAGATATTGCGAGGACGCGGCGGGCCTTATAGTCCGTCTTGGCCTCCCTCCGCCTCCTGTAGGCCACCCTGTACCTGGGGCCCCTACCCAAAGGTCCGCCTCCTGAGGTTGTTCTCGCTGATGTAGCGCTCCAGCTCAGCGAGGCTCCTGAACTCCCCGCCCTTCGCCTTCCTGTAGAGCCTCCTGTACGTGTTGACGGTGATCATGCGCCTCTCCCTGAGCCTCTTGAGCCTCTTCCTCTGGGCCCTGATGCGGCTCATCCAGCGCTCCTTCCTGGAGACGACGGCGAACTTGGGGCCCTTCTTGGTCCCGGGCCCCCTCCTCCTTCCCGCCCTCTTCTTGGCGGCCTGCTCCCTCGCCCTGCCCCTGCTGAGGCTCCTCTCGGGCAGAGCCTTGATGGCGCCCTCGTGTATGAGCTTCCTGATCTCCTGGCGAGTTATGGCGATTTCGACGTCTTCGGCCCGCTCTGGGTCGATCCAGACCCTGTTTTCCCCGACATCCATGATGGACGCGGCGAGCCGCTTCTGACCCTTGAGCTTCACTCCTCCTCAGCCTCCTCGTCTGAGCCCTCGGGCTCCTCTTCCTCGGCGCCCTCCTCCTCGGCCTCAATCTCGGTGAGCTCTATGAGGGATCGGGCCTCCCCGGGGTTGAGTATCCTGATGTCTCTCCTCAGGGCCTCCTCGACTATGTCTATCCTCTTCTTGGTTCCTACGGCGCCCCCGATCCTGGCCACCTGGGTCTCGGGGTCGACTATGGCGAGGTCCCCGACGTTGTAGACGAAGACCTCCTCCATGCCGGACGGATGGAGGTGCCTGACCGCCTTCGGGGATCCGTATCCCACGTTGACGGTCTTCGGCCAGCCGCTTCGCTTCTGACGCATCTTGTTGTCGATTCCTGTGGGCCTGCGCCAGTTGTCCTTGAGGCGCTTGAACCTCCAGGACTCGAACTTGCGGAACTTGGGCCTCTTCTGGGAGATGCGCTTCCTGACCCGCATCAGCCGTTTCTTCTCTGCTGCCTCGTCCATCACCTGTTCACTCCTTGCTGTAGACGTAGATGCCGTCGAGGAACTTGCGGAGGTCCTTCCGCCTGATCTTGCAGGCCTGCTGGATGTTGGCGGCTGTCTGCGCCACCTCCTCGATGTCAACGCCCTCGATTATTACGTCGTCGCCGTCGACGCTCACCTTCGCGTTTCCGACGATGTCGGCCTCCCTGTTCATCCTCTCCCCTATGAAATTCTGTATCACGAACTTGTTTCCCTGTGCTCTCACGGTCATGGGGAAGTGGACGAAGACTATCTTCATCTTGTAGGTGAAGCCCTCTGTGACGCCCTTCATCATGTTCCTGACGTGGGTTGATATTGTGTTAACGAGGGAGGACTCCCGCTTCCTGGGGTTGACTACCCATATCCTGAGGGTGTTCCCCTCCTTATCCAGGTTGAGCTTTGTGTGGCCGAAGTCCCTCTCGATGCTCCCCTTCTCACCGGCTACCGTCACCTTCTTTCCGTGCAAGCTCAGAGACAGTCCCTCGGGGATGTCGATGGTCTTCTCAACAACGGTGGCGGCCATTCAAATCACCTAATAGACGTACGCGATTACCCTTCCGCCCAGGTTCTGCTGCTTCGCCTCGTCGTGGACCAGCACTCCATTGGGTGTGGAGATCAGGAGGGTACCCATATCCCTGCTGGGGAGGAACCTCCGCTCGTACTTCTCGATGTCCTTCACCTTCACCGAGAACCTGGGCCTCACAGCCTTGCAGTCGTTGATCCTACCGAAGAGCTGGACCCGGAACTTGCCCTGGCGACCATCGTCGATGTACTCTATCTCCCCCACGTAGCCCTTGGACTGTATTATGCGCAGCACCCTTCCCACCAGGTTGGAGGCGGGGGCGATTATGCATTCCTTCTTGTGCCTCTCCTCGTGGATGAGGATAGTGTTCATGGCGTTTACCAGAGGGTCCATCTTGATCACCTATACTTCTTGAAGCCGAGCTGGTTGGCGACCTCCCTGAAGCACTGCCTGCAGATGTTCAGGCCGTAGCGCCTTATGAGGCCGTCCTTGGTGCCGCAGCGGGTGCAGTGCCTGCTCCCCTTGCCGTAGCCCCGCTCCTTTCTCTCAGTCACTGGGAAGTCCCACCTCTACACCGAATCTCTGCTTTATAAACTCGATTGCCTCTTCCCGCTTCACCCTGTGGCTCATCGCTACCTTGGATTTCGCCCTGCGTCTACGGGCCACCCTGTAACCGCGTCGCTCCACCGTGGCCATGACGTCCATCCCGATAATCCCCAGCTTGGGGTCGTACCTCTGCCCCGGGATGTCGATGTGCTCCTTGATGCCGAAGGCGAAGTTGCCGTTCCTGTCGAAGCTCCTCGGACTTATCCTCTTCCCGATGGCGGCGAAGGTCTTGTTGAGAATCGCCTCGGCCCTTGGTCCCCTGAGTGTTACCATGCAGGCTATTGGCTCGTTCTTCCTGATGCTGAAGGTTCTGATCGTCTGCTTCGCCCTTCTCGTGCAGGGCCTCTGGCCGGTCAGGTTCTCAAGTATGGTTATCGCCCTGTCGAGCGGCTCCCCCGATTTTCCTGCCGTGATGTTGATGACGACCTTGCCTATCTTTATCGCCCGCATCGAGCTGGGTATGGGCTCCTCGATCCTCCAGCGCTTCTCTTCGGGCTCCTCCTCGACCTCCGCTTCAGGCTCCTCGGGCTCGGGCTCACCCTCGGGGACCTGCTCGGCCTCGTCGACCGCTTCAGGCTCCTCGGGCTCTGACTCCCCTTCCGGTGTCGCCTCGCTCTCAGCCTCGACAGCGCTGGGCTCCTCAGGCTCTGATGCGGGTGCAGGAAATTCCTGTCCTTCAGGCTCCTCCGGCTGGATCGGCACCTCCGGTGAGGTCTCCTCCTCGGAGGGCTTAGCTTCTTCAGTGTTGGGAGGTGTCTCCTCCATCCTAGAGCTCACCTGCCAGAGTTATCAGCGGCTTCTCGGTTCCGACGGCGAACACGTAGCTCGCGAGGGTCCTGACATCCTCGTTGTCGGGTGTCCTGATAGTGGCGGTCCTCTTGTCCCCGGGCTCCTCGCCCAGGTCGATGAGTATGCCGTACTGGCCTTGGGACCTTCCGCCTGTGATTATCGCCCTCACCCCGGGATTGAACTCGATGTGGTCCAGGATCTCCTTGTTGGATAAGCCGAGCTTGACGACGTCGTTCACGCTGTAGGATCCGGCCCCCTCCTGGGGGATCAGGTTCCTGCCGTCGTGCAGGTTGAGTTGCGTGACGCCTCCGTTGAGGGTGCTCTTGCCTATAACCCTGCAGAGCTTGAAGCCGGCCTCCTCCCTCCCCAGGCTGTGGAACCTGTACCTGCCGCCGTGCTCTGGGAGGACCCTGTAGATCTTGCGGGCGTCGGGGAACTCCACGACGTCCATCAGGCCCACCGGGAATCTTGCGTCCCTCCGGACCACGCCGTCCACCAGGACCTTTCCCTCGCTGATGATCTTCCCCGCCTCCTTGCTGGTCTCGGCGTAGCCCAGAAAGTCCCTGACGACCACGAGGAGCGGCATCGAGACTTTGAACCCGTGGGGCCCCGGGCTCGTCTTGACCGCCCAGACGTCCTCCTTCCTGTGGATCGGCCAGGAGGTGGGGGGCAGCTCCCTCTTCAGGTGCCTGGAAGGACCTTTCTTACCCATCTATCAGCTGCCTCCGCTTTTCTCGAAGCCCCGGCGATCCAGTATCTTCCGCCTCTCGGCGTCGTCGAGGTTCAGCCTCGTGATCATGACGTTCTCGGGCCTGATGGGTATCTGGACCGTGGAGCCGTCCATCCTCGTCCTCGTCACGCCCTCCACGTAGATCCAGCGTCTGCCTCGGTCGACTCTGAGAACCTTGCCCTCCATGAGCTTCCTGGATCCCTTGGTGATAGTCACGATATCGTCCTGTCTGATCGGCATCGACCTGGCACCGTACTGCCCCTTCAGAGAGGGGGAGAGGGGTGCAGATATGAACCTTCCTCTCAGGTGGTTCGGGGCTGTAAACATCCTCTTCCTGTTCTTGCTGGGTTTCCTGACGCCGCCCTTGGCCATCTATACCACCATCCTGGCTATTGTGCCCAGCCTGGGCCAGCGGTTGACCGCCTCCCTGGCTACGGGCCCCTTGATGTCGGAGCCCCTGAGCTCGCCGTCCGGGGTGAGGATGACCGCCGCGTTGTCCTCGAACTGGATCCACGTCCCGTCCTGGCGTGGATAGGGCTTCCTCTGCCGTATGACGACGGCGTTGAATATCTGTCGCCTCATCTCCGGTGTGCCCTCCCTGCAGGAGACGCTTATCAGGTCCCCGACTCCGGCGGGGGGCTGCCTCCTCCGGACGCCCTTGTAGCCTATGACCTGTATGAGCCTCAGCTTCCTGGCCCCCGTGTTGTCGGCGCAGGTGATCATGCTCCCGGTGGCGAGGCCCGTCGTGATGCGGCGCCTCATCCCTATCCTGCGCTTGATCCTCTTCGACAAGTCACTCCTCCTCCTTCTCCACGACGACGAAGGACTTCGTCTTGCTGATGGGCCTGCACTCCGCGATCTTGACCCTGTCACCCCTCCTGGCATTTATGCAGGGAGGGTTGTGGGCTGTGATCCTGCTGTTCATGCGGGCATATCTCTCGTACTTGGGGAAATACCTCGTGTACTCGATCCTGACGACGACGGATTTCTGCATCCTGTCGCTGACGACTATCCCGTCCATGGATCTGCCCCTCACGCTGAGGGTGCCGTGGAAGGGGCAGTTGACGTCCTCACACGTGCTCTGCGGCCTCTTGAATGTCATCAATGCCTATCGCCTCACCAGTTCCTCTTTATCTTCCTCTTGACCCTGTCCTCGGGCCTTCCCTGAATGACTCTCCCCTCAACCTCTACACTCCGGCCATTCAGGTCGAATAGAAAGGTTCCGGTCTGCTTCTCCACCCTCTTGTCCTTGGAGTCGTGGCGTATGATCAGGGTGTTCCTGGTCTCGTCGACGACTCGCCCCGAGATGGAGACGTTGAACGGGTTCGAGTGCTGGGTGACCCTTACGCTGAGGCCGATCAGCTCGTGCCTCGGAAGGTCCCTCGGTTCCACCTGGGTCAAGCCTTGAGCTCCTCCTCCCTAATGACGGTGAGGACCCTGGCTATCGCCTTCTTCAGGGCCTTGATTCTTCCGGGGTTCTCCACGGAGCCCCCCGCGTGTATCATGGTCTTGAGCTTCGAGAGCTCTGTCCTGAGCTCGTCGAGCCTCCTGCTCCGCTCCTCGGCCGACATCTCCCGTATCTCTGACATCCTGAGGATGGGCATGCCTACTCCACCTTCCCCTCTGTCTCGTCAGCCGGGGGCTCGGTCTCCTTCTTCTCCTCTGCGGTTGGCTCGGACTCCTCAGCAGCCTCTATCTCAACGGGCTGCACGACTGCCCCTTCCTCTGGCTTCTCCGGGGTCTCCACGGCCTCAGCTGGCTTGGAATCCTCGGATTCCTTTGTCTCCTCTGCCTCGCTCTTGGCTTCCTCGACCACTTCAGTGACCTCGGGGGTCTCAGGCTCAGCAGCCGATAAAGGTTCTTCGGTGGTGGCTGATTCCTCAATCTTCTCAGGTGTCGAAGACTCAACCGTCTCAACAGGCTCCTCTACAGGGGCCGTCTCCAAGGAGCTCTCGGCTTCCGTCTCTGGAGCAGGTTCCGCAGGTACTGGAGCCTCCGCTGTCTCAGGAGCCTGTGCTGTTTCCGGAGCGGGCTCCGCGGGCTCAGGCTCTACTCCCTCGGGGAGCTCGTACTCCTCCTCGGGGTACTCGATCTCCGGGAGGCCCTCCAGGCTCACCTTGTCCGGGAACTTGGCGTCTGGCGGGACTATGGTCACCGTCACGCCGTAGGTCCCCTTCTTCATCTTGACGTGGATCGTGTAGGTCTTCACGTACGTGAGCGCCGGGTCCCCGGACTTGGGTATGTAGCCCTCGCTCACCTTCTCGTAGCGGCTCCTGTCGCTCCTCAGCTTCCCCCTTAGGACGATCTCGCACCCGAGGGCCCCGCTCTCCATTATCCTCCTCAGGGACCAGAAGAGGGCCCTGCGGTAGTGGACGCCCCTCTCCAGGGCATTGGCGACCCTCGCGGCCATGATTCGTGGGTTGAGCTCGGGTATCTCGACCTCGACGACGGTTATCTGGGGGTTGGCGAGGCCCAGCTCCCTCTCTAGCCGCTCCGAGGCCTCCTTGATGGCGCGCCCTCGCTTGCCGATGACCCTGCCGGGCCTCATGGCGAAGAGGTTTATCTGGGTTCCCAGAGGCGTTTTGGTGAGGGTGATCCCCCCGTAGCCGGCCTGCTCGTACTCGTCGGCGAGGAGCTCGTCTACCTCGACCTTCTCGATGCTGTCCCTTATGATGCGCTTGACGACGCTCATTGAATCTCCTCGACTGCGACCTCGATGTGGGTCAGCTGCTGGTTGTGGGGGCTGGACCTGCCGAAGGCCCTGGGAATGTAGTTCCTGATGACCCTGCCCCTCTGGGCCGCTACATGTACAATCTTGAGTCGGTCCGTATAAAGCCCCTTGAACTCGGCGTTGGCCTCGACGGAGTCGAGTATCTTGAGTATCGCGTTCGCCGCCTTCACGGGGAACCTGCCGGCGTCGAAGCCTTCGACTCCCTTCCTGTGGGCTACCTTCTTCCTGTGGCGGAAGTACGGGACCGGCCTCTTCAACTCCGCGACCTCCTGGAGGACCTCCTTGGCCTTCTCAAGTCTCATGCCCTTGATGTAGTGGCAGATCTCCCTGGCGGCCTTGGGCGATATCCTCAGATCCCTGCCGCTGGCTATCGCGGTCCGATCTGGGTCGAGCCCCTTGACTGAATACTTCCACTCTGGCATATACGCACCGTACGCCACCTTAAACCGCCAATATGTATAAAAACCTTTTCGAACTCGATATTAGAATTCAAGAAAGGAAAACAAATGAAAAAAGCCTTATTCACACGCAACATCTTGCTGATTTTATACAAGTCACATTCTTTGTTCGCATGAAAAAACACGGTTTACGCGCGCAAATCTGGTAGGATAAACGGCCCATCTGAGCCTGATGCGTCAATGGAGGCGGAGGATGACTCCGATTTACGCTATGTAAATATCAGCCACAGCGGCGAGACCTGGCCAAGGAGGTCCCTCTCAGGGAGTATGGGGCCGTCCTGCCCCCAGCAGGTACGTTGGCAAGGGTTATGGTGTCCCCATTCTGCCAAAATTCCCTGGGGGATGGGGTCGCCATCCTCGTCGAAATGTTAGACGTCAGTAGAGGCCAAGATGGTGCCCATCGCCAACAGCTTCTGCACCACCAACTCCAGAGCCTTTTTTTAACATGTGGGGCGCCGAACCTGGGAATCAATCACCTGGCTCGACACTGCTCGCGCCCGTTTGGGTGAATCGCGGTGGGCTGGAACTTCCACGGTACAAGGTGAGCGCTATCAGGAGCCAGATTGGTGAGAAGATCGCCTTCATGAGCTGCGATGTCAGGTGTGTGACCGTCGGGAGCCCACCTTGGGCCTGCGGCGTGTAGATCCCCAGGTACAGCGGGATGTTCTCGACGAGATTCGCGATGCCTGAGACGACGATGAAGAGGACGACGAAGCCGAGGAAGGTCCTCCCACTCGCCCTCACCGCCTTGATGCCCCCGCTGATGGACGGCAGCGCGTCCGTGCCCTCGAAGATCAGGGACGCAAGCCACATGTAGAGGGCCGCTTCGACCAGGCTGAGGATGGCCATGGCGGCCCAGCTTATCGCGATGATGGTGGGAGTCGGCGCGAGGAGGGTGGAGGGGGACGCCTCGGGCTGGGACGACCAAACCTGATACATGACCTGGGGCAGCATCG
>Ga0209427_10002550_pt1 | contig 21442 bp, 34 predicted proteins | sample DeeMarSWOR136_30_FD_187465 | JGI IMG/M metagenome (GOLD analysis project Ga0209427, IMG submission 187465) | Marine sediment microbial communities from White Oak River estuary, North Carolina - WOR-1-36_30 (SPAdes) (version 2) | ecosystem: Environmental > Aquatic > Marine > Intertidal zone >...
GAAAGGATGACGAAACGTGGCAGGGTACGGAACGTCAAGATGGTCGTTTTCCCTCCATTTTGTTCGGTTCATCGCCACCGATTCTCATCAAATCTTCAATGACTTAGCAGGAATTATGCCAATGCGGATAATGAGAGAAGGTGATGAGGCCCAGGCTTGCCATCATCCTCAAGAGGCATCTGGGGTTCACCGGAAGAATGCGAAACAAAGGCCCCAGAGGAGAATAAACCATAACGTACGGTCAATTGCCTCCCTCAGGGGCCTCGTTTCCCAGATGACCGATTCTTACCGAAAGGGAAAAGGTTCGTACGACGAACGTCCCCGGTCCAAAGCGCCTTAGGGTCATTCTACCCTTATATGACGCCTTTTCCCGTCACGATGCCTTCTCTTAGGCCTCTTTTTTCTTCGCCGCGCGCCTCCTCGGCCTGCGGGCCTTTGGCTTCTCGGGCTTCTCCTCTTCGGCCGCGGCAGAGACGTCCGTCGGCTTCTCGGCCTCCATCGTCCCAAAGGCGGGTTCAAACTTCTCGGGTTCGCCCGTCATCTTTTCCTTAATTTCGTCATAGCCACTGTACGCCGCGAACCCTCCTCCCACCAGGAGAATGATGGGAATCAAACCCTTGAGCATCGTGAGGAAATCCCACCACCAGAAGACCAACAGGACGATGCCAATAACCAGTGCTGCAATGCCGCCGAGAAATATCTTCATATCCGCCACCTCCTTGCATCAAGGTTTATGGTTGGCCGATTCTAAGGTCATGATTGTATCCCTATTATTTATAATGGAAAAAAAGTGCATATGTCAATGCGCGGGGAGGGAAAATCACTTCCACCCCGTAAAAACCCACCGCTTCGGGTTCCAGAAATGGATTATTCGTTGGGTGAATTGAACCCGGTTCACACTGCTGGCAAGTTCCCGCAGCGCCTGCTTGTTCTTCTCTCTTGCCCTGTCCTGAGCCCTTTTCAAGCCACCATCGGCAATGAAGGTTCGAATTCGCTCCAGTTCGCCCCCGTCAAGCCAAACCTCATGGGACCTGCACTCGTCAATAATGACCCCGGACAGTGAAACCAGGGAGCACCCACCTCCCATGATGATTCCAGACGCTACGGTGACCTGGGCTCCCCCCTGCCCACGCTAATATCGTGAGTATCGCACGGGTTGGCGCCTTCCGTATTGGGAGGCCGCGAAGACGAGAAAGGCCAATACGATAATGGAAATGGTCCATCGGGTATCCCACGAAAAGCTCACGGATTCATCATTCCGGAAGAAAACAAAGGAGAATCTATAGTGCTCGAGCTTATCCCCCCTCTTAAATTCCCTGTAAATGGAGGAGGTCACCGGGATCCGGTCATAACGAGTTACCAGCCTCTCCGGTTCTGTTTCCACCGGCTCCTGGTATTTTACGACCAGACGATTTCCCGTGGGAACGCCCCAAATGCGATAGGTCTTTCTCCCAACCACCACCCCCTCCGCATCTGCAAAGAAACCGGACTCTCCAAGGGTGACGAGGAGAAATACGACCGCCACAACCCAATAGAGGATCCGAACACCCGCCTTCATCCTTTTCCCCCCAAATGCCGTTTTTCCGTCTCCGGATGGCATTGTACCCCTTTTGCGCAAAAAGCGCCAGCCCTCTTTTCCCCTCCCACCGTTGTGATTCCGGGGGAAATGTGGTTAAACCCCAATGAGTTCATGGGCAAGCCGGAGGCAGGGGATGCCGATTTTCGGGCGCAGCCTGGCTCATTTTAGCATTTTGTATGCCAAATGGGAGACAATACAAGGGGGAGCCCACCCTCTCACGGTGAACGGCGAGCACGCCGAGACGGGCGGTCCCCGCTACCCGGCCAATTTCCTCCCATCGAGCCGTGGCTGGGGAGAAAAAAAGCACTGGATGACTCCCCGTCATCCAGTGCTCACCAAAGAGGAGGTCAGGATCCCGGCTGCCAGGGTTAGCCGCGAATTCCTTAACTCGTGGGAAACAGATTCTTCAGATGGTTTTCTCGAGCAAGCCTCCACAAGAGGCCCTTAAAATCGGAAAAAGAGCGTTCGCTCAATCCGACCAACCTCAAACCATATCGATGTCTCCCCCAGAAGGCATGGTTCACCACCTTACTCCACACAACGATCGCATTTGCCCCGATGATCTTAAGTTGAAAGCCCTGGGTGCAGATGAGGTTTACCCTCAGGGGAGCCCCCACCTCAATCCGGTCATGAAGGCAGATCAATATCCCGCCCTGGCCAATATTGGTGGCCATACCCACATGGATCTCGCTCTCGCTAGTGATGCAGTCCATGGGAAGTTCACAGTCGAACCGGGGGAATTTGCGGCGCTCGGCGATGCCCGTTCTCAGAGGAGGTGGCTTCAGCTGGAGGGATTTTTCCTTTTCCATATCCATGCCCCTTGATATTGACCGGACTTAATCGGAATTGATCTCCCGGGCCCTTCAACTGATCGGATTTTACCCCAGGATACTCGCATTTTTTAGCATTTTCCATGCCAAGCACTATGAGAGTGAAAAAATATCAATAAATTCAGTATGTTGGATCAATTCCCCTCCTTCTCCCATGGAGCCATTTTTTGTCAATATTATGAATTTTTTGCATATTTGCCCCTATTTTACCGCGATTAACGGGTGTTAACCCGATTTTACGGGATCTCATTACGGGAACAGGGATGGGGTGTTGGGGTGGAAAAAGAAGGGGTTTTATCTCAGGGAGGGCGATGATACGCGTATCGATGGCGGCAATGATTTCAGGGGGATCGGCCGGCTCCAGGAGGTGGCTCCTCTAGAGGGGTAGATCCTCATCATCAGGATGGCGGAAGGGTACTCAGTATTTGGCCTCCCAGTTTCCTCAGCTTATGGACATCCCCCTCGCTGATATCCTCAAACTGAAGTCCATATTTGTACCGGGACTGTCCCGCCCCCGCTCCGAAGTCCCTCCAGACAACGCTGCAAGTGGCCTTGATCCCCGTGGCCTCAGCCTCCAGGATAAAGGGAACGAAGACAATCATTTTGGTTCCCACGTCCATCCTCTCGTCGAGGAAGACCATCAATCCCCCTTCACTGGCGTTGGCAACGTTTCCCACATCAGCCCTTCCATTCTCCATCAGGGTATAATCGATGGGAAGGTCGACGGGAAACCTGGGATGGCTCCGCCTCTCCGGTATGAACCTCTCCCCCTTGAGAAACCTGTCTAACTCAGACTTGAGAACTTTCCAGCCCTTCCCAACTTTCTTCGCCCGGATCTTCCCTTCGTAGACATACTTTAAGTAGGTTGGCCTGGAGATCCTCAGGTACTGGCAGGCTTCGCGGGTTGTGAGTACGACATGAGATTCTAATTCGTCCATTTTTTTCAGGCTCGTATCCCGCCCGCTGTAAGATCTGAATTAGAGCATTTTCCATGCCAGGCCGACGACCAATGACGATAATTGATAATTATTTGAAATTAAAGGATATTATTCCCCTTTCCCCCTCAATAGAGGGGGACAAAGATGAAATTTTTTCCACATCCCCGGGGAAAAGGTATGCAATTATTTCAGATCATAAGAGTACCCCGCAGCTTTCCTTAAAGCCCCTGCTCCATGGGGAGGCTCACCCTGGGTTCCCTCGGCCCCCCAATCTCCAATCCGGGAGGGCCCGGATCGGGCCTCGCCACGAGAAACGATCTCACGCTTTTCAGGATTCTCCCGACGTCGAGGCCGCATTTCTCCCTGAGAAGTCCCTGGGGACCGTGTTCCAAGAATGCATCCCCGATCCCGAGGCGAAGCACCCTCACATCCCAAAGTCCCCTCTCCTGAAGGAGCTCCACCACCGCACTTCCGAACCCGCCCGCTAACACATTCTCCTCGATAGTAACGACTCTCCCTAATTCTCGGGCCAGGGTGCACAACAGAGGACTATCCAGGGGCTTGATGAAACGAGGGTTGACCACGGTGACCTGGACACCCTCCTCCCGCAACTGTCTCGCGGCCTCACAGGCCCGATGCACCATGGAGCCCACCGGGAGCATCAGAAGATCATCGCCCTCGAGTAACACCTCCCCCTTCCCGATCGCCAAGGCCACCAAGGTTGCTTCCATGGGTACCCCTTCCCCCCTTCCCCTGGGGTAGCGAATAGCAACGGGCCGAGATAATGTGATCGCCGTGTTGAGCATGTGTTGCAGCTCGTTCTCATCCTTGGGAGCCATGAGAATCAGATTGGGGATATGGCGCAGGTAGGAGATATCGAAAACCCCGTGATGGGTGGGGCCATCTTCCCCGACGATCCCGCTTCGATCCAATGCAAATACCACCGGGAGCCCCGGGAGGCACACATCGTGGACGATCTGATCGTAAGCCCTCTGCAGAAAGGTTGAATAAATGGCGACCACCGGCTTGAACCCATCAGAGGCCAAGCCTGCTGCAAAGGTTACGGCGTGCTGTTCCGCAATTCCCGCATCGTAGATGCGATTCGGGAATTCCTCGGCGTAGACATCGAGGCCGGTTCCGTTTTGCATGGCGGCGGTGACGGCGATAATGCGAGGATCGTTTCGCGCCAGCTTCGCCATGGTCTCGCCAAAGACCCGGCTGTAGCTTATACGGGTAGCCACCTCGCTCTCTCGCCTCTCCGTCTCGATGTGAAAAGGGGCCACTCCGTGAAAGGAGGGCGGGTCAAGTTCTGCGGGGCCATACCCCCTTCCCTTCTTGGTGATCACATGAATCAGGATGGGACGGTGCCACTCCTTGACGTTTCTGAAGGTCTCGATGAGGTGGTCAATATGATGACCGTCGATGGGTCCCACATACTTGAATCCGAGTTCCTCGAACAGTATGCCGGGGGTCAAGAATCCCTTAAATGACTCCTCCGCCTGCTTGATAATTCTGACCATGGAGTTACCGATCCCGGGGATGGTCTGAAGGAAGGACTTCAGTTGCCGTCGGAATCGCTTGACCAACTGGCCGGTCATTATTCGGTTTAAATAAGCCGAGAGCGCTCCCACATTGGGGGAAATTGACATCTCATTATCGTTGAGCACTACGATGAGGCCCTTTCCCAAATGGCCCGCCTGGTTCAGGCCCTCAAAGGCCAGGCCAGCGCTCATGGAGCCGTCCCCGATCACGGCGATGACCCTATTACGGCTATCCTTGAGGGATTTGGCGACGGACATCCCCAGGCCTGCCGAAATGGAAGTGCTGCTGTGGCCAGTGTTGAACGCGTCGTGGGGGCTCTCCTCCATTCTGGGGAACCCGCTCAACCCATGATACTGCCTCAACGTGTGAAAGGCCTCCCGCCTCCCCGTTAAGAGCTTGTGAGGATAGCACTGGTGTCCCACATCCCAAATGATTTTATCCCGAGGGGAATCAAAGACGTAATGGAGCGCAATGGTTAGTTCCACAACGCCCAAATTGGAGGCCAGATGCCCCCCCGTAATGGAAACGGCATGAATGATTTCCTCCCTGATCTCCTGGGCGAGACGGGAGAGCTCTCCTCGCCTCAATTGCCGCAGGTCTTGGGGACTATGGACTCCCCTCAAAAGGCTCCCTCTTCCCTTCCTCCCCATCCTCAGTGACCTCCTCCCCTCAGACCGTCTGGTCCCCCGCATACTTCCTCAGGTGCCTCAATTTCACTATGTCGTATCCGTGGATTTCGAGAAATTTCAGCCCATATTGATACCCTGGGTAATCGGATACCAATCCCACGTCCTTCCAGACGATCTCGCATCGCGCGTTAATCTCCGTCAGCTGATAGCCAAGTTCGAATACCATGGAAACAACCAGCGTAGTCCCGATGTCCATGCTTTCCCCTAAACAGACCATCAACCCGCCCTCGCTGGCGTTGACCGCCTTTCCCACAAAGGCTTTCCCTCCGTCCTCACAATGGTAGTCCACGGGGAAATCGATGGGGAACCTGGGATACCGCCTTCGCTCATAGAGTCGAATCTGGCCTTCCATATACCCTCCCAATGAAGATGGATTTCTTACAGCCCCGAAGAAGACCGGTAAGCATCTGTGAACCACCGTACGAGGTGGGCATCGAAATGCCCCCACTATTTCCGATTGAGCGGACTAACGTACGGATCTGGACAAGAAATGATTCAATTCTCAGGGGTCATTGCGGTCGGACGAGCCCCAGGAGAGGGAAAGCAAAAGGAATGCCAAACCCGCGGAAATCCGAAAATTGCCAGGCGGAATTCCCCTCGATCCACATCGACACCTCTATCTCGAGGAGTTCCGGGGAATTGCAGGGAGGCTGCCATCAGGTGGCCAGGCGGCGTTATCGCAATGAGAGAGGGGAACGCCTACCCCTTGATATCTTTGGGAAAGCTCGGGGGGGAATGGGCATATCCTCGGATGGTCTGACACGGGTCTGATGTAACCACGAATCATCCGTGCCGTGGGAGCACCAGAAGGGCGATCGGCATTCCGGGGACGGGGGGCCTTTCACTGATTTCGGGTCGGAGGGGACATGGCTACTCCTTTGCGATGCTAATCCGGTAGCCGGTTCGCGTATGCAGGGGGATTTTCCCACGGACGCGGAGGGGTCACTGCCCAGAGCCATGGAGCGTTAGCAAAGCATCAGGGGGCGCTTATCTCTCGGCTTTCCATGCGCAGGTATACGAGGAAGGCCTCACAGAGGGGCGAGAGTTGGCGGTTTTTGCGCTGGATAACGTAGAAAGGACGATAGAATCGAATTCCCCTGAGCGGTATAGCGGCCAAAGAACCTCGTTGGATGTCCTCCTCAACCGCCTGCTGTGAGAGAATCGAGATACCAATTCGCGCTTTTATGCTCTGACGGACGGCCTCGGTCGTTCCCACTTCGGCCACTACAAGGAGTTGAGAAAAATCGAAACCGTGCGCTTCCAGGACCCGTGCCATCGCCATCCGCGTGCCGGAGCCCCTCTGTCTCAAGATGAAGGGCTGGCCGTAGAGTTCCTCCATCCCGACCTCATGTCGGCCGACCCACGGATGCCCGGGAAACACAGCCAGGACAAGCTCTTCTGAGCAGATCTCCTCAAAGCTCAACCCTCGGTCTTTCCACCGTGACCCCACCATTCCGGTCTCAAGGTCTCCCCTCAAAACAGCCCCTCCAATTTCCGCGGTATTTGAAATTCTCAACGTGAGCTGAATGGAGGGGTGACGGGCCTTAAATGATCCCAGGATTTTAGGGAGAATATAGGTCCCGGGTATGGTGCTGGCCCCCAGGATGAGCCGACCCGACAGGTCTCCCCTGTACGCGGCCATTGCCTGAATTGCCTCTTCCCGAAGACGGAGCATTCTGATGGCATATCGATAGAGGATCTGGCCTGCTGGAGTTGGTAGGACTTCGCGACCCAAGCGATCCACAAGTTTTTCTCCCAACGTCTCTTCCAGGGAACGGATGTGTTCGCTGATGGTTGGCTGTGAGAGCAGCGCCGCTTCCGCTGCTTTTGTAAAGCTTCGGAGCTCCACCACCTTGCAAAAGACTTCCAGCCGACGCAGGTCCATCTCGGTCTATCCCATAACGACGAGGCGGAGGGGGGGCCCCGTTGCGGGGATTTCCCTGCCGAGGGGAAATTCGTTCCCCACACTCCACCGGTTCATATAGGTATCATATGACAAGAGGGGAAAAACCTCAACCTCCTGGCCCTGAGGAAAGGGATATCCCGTTTGCGACGGCTATCGCTGCAGATCAGCGGCCCTGAGCTTGTCGACCCATCGACGTAGCTCAGGGTCGATGCTGAGTAAAGTCGAAGCATCGAAGGGTCCGCTGCATCGGCGGGTTATGACCCTCGAGATTGTTTTAGATCCAATTCCATGAAAGCCGCCTCCTCAATGGGGTTATATCGATATGGTTCGATCTCCTGAAACCCCAAAGATCGATACAGAGACCGTGCCATTTGCATTTGCGGGAGCGTGTCTAAACGCATATGACTGTAGCCAATCTCGCGGGCCTGTTCGATAACTGCTTCCGCAAGAGCTCTTCCTATCTTGAAACCACGGAATTGTGGTCTGGTATACAACCTCTTCATCTCGCAGATACCCTCGCCGAGGTCTCTCAGCGCCACACATCCTGCCACTTGTCCCTGCCAGAGTGCGACCAGAAGACGCCCTCCAGGTGGCGAATAGCTGCAGGGAAGGGTGACCAACTCCTGGTCGAAGTCTTGAAAATCCAAACTGATGCCCAAGGATGTGGCATATTCCTCAAACAATCTCCGAACATCCTGAAGATACTTGCCTTCGTGAGCTTCGATAATCCGGAGCATCGTTTTCACGAGACCCCTCATATCGGGTCCAGAAAGTAATCTATGAAAATCACACCAAAACTGGTCGCACGTATTGAGATGTCAAGATCGAAAATTCGAAGCACGAAATACGAAACAATGGCAAAATTCACATTTTCCAATTCTCTCACCATGTTTTGGCCTGCGACGAGCCCCTCGGCCTGAGCTCGGGTCGAAGGCTCAGCCGAGTCGACTTTGGCTTGCCCTATGAAATGCGAAGCCTATTTCTTTGGGGTCATTTGATATTCGGATTTGTGTGGCATTTCGATATGCGAATTTCGGCTTTAACGTGTCGTATTTCCGGACGCTGAGCGATCGTGTAAATGATGCAAGGCATTACTGGGATACTACACTCATTCCTTATTACCCTGCATCTCGGAAAACGACCGAATCAACGAGGAAAGGGAGGTGCATCTACACGCAAGAATGGCCAATTAGGGAGGACCTTTGGCGGGGGCTGGAAGAGAGGGGAAACCCAGTTTTCCGGGGATGGAATTAGGATGGGACGGCTACGTTTGCCTGGAGTTGCTTCAATTTGGCGAGATCTTCCTCGGCGATATGCACGAACTTCAACCCATACTTGTAGCGGCCCCAACCTTCCTCAAATCCTACACCTTTCCAAATCACCTCGGATAAGGCTTTGACTCCGGTAAGCTCAAACCCCATGGAGAAGAGGAGGGCGACATAGAGCTTCGTCCCGATTTTCATTCGCTCCTGCAGATAAACCATCAGCCCCCCTTCACTGGCGTTGCCTGCTAGGCCAGCCTTAAGCCGTTTCGTCTCCACCCGCGCGTAATCCACTGGGAGGTCGACCTTGAACCGCGGAAACCTTCTCCTCTCCATGCCCGAAACAACAACCTCCTCTTCCTTCATATGCCTCCCCCAGTGGTCTGGAACTCACCGATAGCGCACGGCAAGACCCCTGAGCAGGATCTTCTCCTCCCTTGCCTCGGGACGGGAAACATCCAATGGCTCATGTCTGGCCTTCGTCTTTATGGGCTCTTCGAAAACCCCCGGAATCTCCACCTCGACTTCTTCCTTCTCCAACCCAATGATCGCATCCGCCCCGATTTCCCGTAAAACCCCCTTCATCCGATTCACCATTTTCTCATGGCTGAGCTCGGGGGAGAAGGTCATCTTCAGTTCCCCGATAATGGTGTAAGGCTTGTCCACGTCGTGGGAGAAGACCTCCACATCCGACGTTGGGGGAAATGTTTCTTTGGTATATCTAATAAAGGTGGCGCCTTTATACAGATGTTCGGACGCACATCCCACGAGCAGGAGGACCAGGCCTAGGACGGAAAACGTTCTCATCGCATTATTGAAGAAAAGGGTGAGCACAACACGCACCTGCCCGGCATCGCGGGGTTTTACGCTACCAAATTTCCTGAGAGGGGGTTTCCCTCTTGAGTTTCCTCTTGCATAATGGACAGGGCCGCCCCTCCTGAATCAGTATTTCCTTCATGATATTGAGTAGATCTTCATCCTCGAGCACCTGGAGCACGATGTTGGGGTGGGGTTTCCGATCGTACACCCGATAGGGAAAGCTGCTCTTACCCATAAACTCCTCCTCCCCATAAATTGAGCCCCCACTTTACCGGAAATGAATCCATAAGTCAAGGATTTTTCTCCTGATTCACTCGGGATTGAACTACTTCCCTGAGCACCCTCTGGGCGTCCGGGGGTATCTTTTTGTATTGGATCCCCATCCCCGAGTGCGTTCCCTCCACCACCCAAACCACCTCTCCTATGATCACCAGGGGCTCCGGATGATTGGGGAAGGAAAATTCAAGGGGAACTTCCGTTCTGGGGGGCAACACCTCATCCGTCTCAATAAAACATCCCCCCTCGCTGATATTCTCCGTGAATCGCTGGAGGGAGGAATCCATCTTTTGGTAACTCACCTCTATCCGCAGCTTCACCCTCGGATGTCTCCGCCTCTCTCTTCCCTTATGGGTCTTCATGACATCCCCCTCCTCCAAGAGGCTACTCGTGTAGGCCACCTATTTCACGTGCTGGATAAAATGCTGCCACTTCTTTCTCTCCTGGGGGTCCATCTTCTCGAGAAGAACCCCGATCTTCACGTGGTACGCTTGATCGGTTGCCCGAAGGTCGCTCCACACCACCCTACCCGAGGCAATCACCTTTCCCCGGCTTGATGGTAAGTCTATTGCCATCTCCAGCTGTTGTTCTTTCATCACCAGAAAGGGCAATACCTTTACCCTCTTTTCGCCGTTCGGTTCTGAGAAGGTTATCACACCCTCCATTACCCGGGCACCTGTCTCGATACACAAACCATCATACGATATGTCCCACGTCCTCCCCTCTATGACCCTTGAACTCTGTTCATTGCTCCAAAGATCCACAATCCTGAAGTGGACCTCCAAGGGTACATGGAGCCGAGTGAACAAACGGCGCTCAACGGCGCTGATCTTTCGTGCCCTCATTCCCTCTCTCTCCGGAAAGCCCTCTCCCCCCGGGAGGTATACTCACGAAATGCACCCCTTCCTCCCTAAAAAAAACCAGCCCTAAAGATTCCCCCCGGAGTGAGCTAGATAGAGCTGGCGGTAAATCCCCTCGAGGCTAGGCGGAAAGGCTATCGAGCAACCATTTCAATTTCGAAAAGTCTTCCTTCCCGATGTTGATGAACTTTAATCCGTACTTATACTCTCCCCAATCCTCGGGTCCCCGGATATCCGCCCACACGATTTCCGCTTCGGCCCGAATGGGCGTTAAGCGAAAGCCATGGGAGAAGAACACCTCGATCTTGAGCTTGGCCCCGATGGGAAACTTCTCCTGCAAATAGACGAGAAGTCCTCCCTCGCTGGCATCGTGGGCGATCCCCCCCTGCTTCTTGCGGACCTTCACTTCCGAATATTTCATGGGGAGGTCGACGTTAAACCTGGGAAACCTCCTCTTCTCAATGGATACAACTCCTGACTTTCCCGTTCGATCTTCCTTGCTCTTTTCCCCATTCATAGAGATTTCCCCGACTGATTCCTTATTGGCTTTCCCTCAATTTCTGTTCCACCCACTGAATCATCTCATCGAGACCCATACCGTCAAACATACCCTCCCTAATATCTTTGAATATTCTTTCGCGTAAGTCAACCCACTCTTTCTCTTCCTTTGTTTTATCCCAGGTGGTAAGTCTCCCCATCTTCATTCCCCCTCCCCCTATGGTTGCCCCCATCCCCGGCCTGGAATGGATGGGGATGGGATGTGAGTCATCGATATGGTAGCCCTGAGGGATGGAAAACAGATGTCGCCAATGATTCATTGATCTCCCCTTAAGAAGCGGTCCAGTTCTGATTTGAGCACTTTCCAACCCTTGCCGGCCTTTATCGCCTTAATTCGGCCCTGCCGAATATACTTGAAAAACGTCGGCTTACTAATGCGAAGGTAAATACAGGATTCCCTCGCGGTCATCACCTGATCTTCTATGCCATGTTCACCCGGTTTCACCATACTCATCGGGATTGCAGGGATATCCAGGTTAGACTTTGCATTTTTTATGCCAATGAAACCCTAAAGAGGACCCGAGTCATGTCCACGTTGCCATCCCAGATCCCCTCCATTCATCCCTAAAACGGCCTATCCCTTCATCGGACGGTCTTCTCTCACAGGAGGGGAACGAGAAGAGTCCCAAACGGGGAACGGAAAGGATGAGGAAAACCCCAACTACTCGTATGAGGGCGAGAGGGGGGGTGGACTGGGAATTACCCACCACACAGCCCAAAACCCAAGGGGTTAACTAAGTCCTTCGGTTTATAAGTTCCATTACGGACATAGTGAGACTTCGGCTGTCTTCGCCCCTGAGGACTTCGGCGTGAGCGTTCGGCAGAACTGTTCATGGCCGAGGGCGGGCCCAATGAAGTGAGCATTTACTTGGACCCTGCTCCAGAAAATAAGACATCGTATTGGCGAACTGATGGACTAAGGTCGCAGCCATGAGGGGTCAGCGCCGGCCGTCCTCGCCTCATCCAGAAGAACGCCATGCAGCATGCGCCGGGCCTCCTCTATTTGAGCCCTGTATTTCTCGCCTTCCTTCTGGAGGCGTTGAATATTCCTCCGATACCTTCTCCTCTTTCCATCGTTCCGGGCCTCGTCCAGGACCTTTCTTGCTTCTTCGATCTCCTTCGAAATCCGTTGGTGTTGGGAACTGGCATGCCTCATCTGAGCCCACCACTTGGAGGCCCTATCCCTCCACCACGATTCCCTCCTCCCAAAACGGTCCGTGGGCTCTCGTTGGACCCGGCGCTTCGGCCCGCTCCCCTTACCGGAGGGTTTTGGAACCTCCTCCTTGAGGGTCTTTTCCTCCTCAACGCGATCCCAATAGCTCTCCGGTACGTTTGCGGGATCGTCGGTAAAATGGACCACCCCCGAATCGTCTACCCATTTATATACCTGCGCATGGGACAAGGACATGGCCAAAAGGCAACACATTCCCAGGAGGATTTGGAGATACCTCACATTCATACTCCCTACCTCGGGCCGAGGGGCATTCAACTCGTCCGCATCACCGGTCGAACGTTTTTGGCTTTGCCCGCCCTCAAGGAACCCTCTTCACCGTCCACGGGACTCTTGGGAAAAACCTCTCATAGCCTGAGGGTCCCTGCAAACAATATTTCATGGGCCGTTCGAAAGACGGTGAGGACGCGAACGTAAATGGGAACAGGGGGAACACCGCTAAGGTTACGAGTCAAATGCTGGAGGGAGGGACGGAGGGATCGATGAAATCGGCCGTTATTAAGGTTATTGGGGCGGGGGGTTTTTTTACCTTTCTAACTCGATCTCACCGGCCCCTGGTCCCTCCTTCCCAGCGAACGTTGACGTATCGGGGGCTAACTGGGCCTCATGGCCTTTGCCTCTTTCACAGGGTGAAGTTGTCCAAGAGGAGAATTGCGCTGGTGTGGCCGAATCCCTGCCTTTCCACCGCTGGGCGATACCCCCACACAACCGTTGAGACAAGGGATGGCCGCGGAACATTCGGGGGCCGCACTCTCCTCTCCCGGGGTAATCGTCCCCACCTCCTCGTCCATGCCTCGGGTTGAATGAGAACGAGAGTCCAAGGTCAATGTAAGCCAAGAGCGCAGAATCCACCCCAACCATTTACCCATCGGTCCCGCTTCTCCCCTGGACCTCTCCGCCCCGCAGAGGGTTCCTACATAAAAGCATGACCCCATGCTCATGTCTTGAGTAGTGCTGATTCTCACCATTTCCCTTTTCCCGAATAACCCTTGCCAGGGTCAAGGGGGCGCTCACCTTCCTGCGAATCCTCTTCGCCCGCCTTCGACGAGTATTCAGATATGGATCCTCCCTTTCCCTCATCCTTCCCTGGAGGTACTCCCTCTTGGTGATCTCCTGGATCAGCTTAATGCCCTTCCGATTTCCCTTCTTCTTGACCCTTGGAAAACGGGAAGCCGTAAACAACACCGAGAAGATATCCCTTCCCTCGAGATATCTCACCATGTCGTAGCTCTTGCCCGCACCCACGTGACCGCTCTCCAAGATGAGCTTAAAGAACATTGCCTGTCCCACCAAGAATGAATGAACTGACGCTCTCATTTTAGCAATAACCATACCAAGACCAGTCCAATGGTGAAGTTATGAGCACTATGGACGAAAAAGAAGGGGGGATACGGCCTGAATCCATTACCTGACAAGGAACAAACTCAGACCGTATCCATGGGGGGAAGGAGATTGATAATCCCTCTGAAAAAGCACGCTAGTGCATGACTTTTTTGCCAGGGTATGAAAACTTTTCATAAATCCCCATTCACGAGAGGGCACAATGCTCGCAATTCCCATCCTGACAATAGTCCGCGCCCAAGAGGTAGAGGTAATCGAAGGCCAATGGGTCATCGGATAAATGATCGATGATCTCATCGAAGAGGTGAGGGCGACCTCCCAACAGGGGAAATTCCAACCGCTCGCCCCAGTCGCTCGCTCTCCATTCCTCCCTCAGATAGCCGGCAATGGGTTCAAACATCTCGGGAGATGTCCTCCCGGCGCCCAACTCCCTCATAGCACAGGCGATGCATCGAGCTGATATGAGGGCGTTGAATCCATGGATATTCGTGATGTTCTGGTGGAGGAGCACGATATCCGACTCTTTAGAGGCCGATCTCATTGAGGAGGCGATTTCGCCGACGTGGAGCGATAGTTCCTTTAACGTCCTGGCAAATCGGGTCCCCCCACCATTGGTGTGGATCCGCAGTCCCCCCCTCAGCACGCACTTTCGTAATTTTGATTCGATTTCATCCAAGGAGGCCTTTCGCATCTTCCCCGCGTGAAACAGCCCCTGACCCCTCAACAATGAGTTAATGGATCCACCCTCCTCATCCCAGACTATCTCCCAGGGTCGAAACGGCCACCTATCGAAGAGGACCAGAGAGAGGAACCTCACGAGGGTATTTTCCTCGCTGACCAAGGATTTGGCACTGAACCCCAGATGGTTAAAATTCCTCAGGTCGTGGGGGATTTTCTCCTCGTTGTACCCCTTGATGATGGCTTTTGCGATGCTCGATGAGCTTTTTTGACTTACTTTGGGGCACGAGAAATTTCTGAGCGGAGATTGCCCATCGAATTCACATCGTTCAACTGGTGAGGATGGGGCAACGTCCGTGCCCCTCCTCGTATATACGGCCATCTGGGGAAACTCCCAGCCCGGAGGACTTTTCACAAAGGTTCCTGTGGATTGAATGGAGCTCCCCTGCCCTCGAGCGTACCACGAGAGGATGCCGCCCAGGTGTTGCCTTGCGGACCGACCCCCCAAGCCCTCATACTTCATTTCCAGTAACGCCCACTGTTCGGGAAGGGCTCTTTTCAGTACTTCCTCGACATCGACCTGCGTAAACTCATCCTTCGAGATCTGCGAGACCAGTTCATCCAGTAACGAATTGACGGCTTTTGGACTGGGGAGCCTGCGGTTTACCGCCGAGTCACTGGGGGCCTCGGGCCGATCACCGTCCACCGGAAGAGTCACCTTCTGGGGGGACGCTCTCGTGTTCCGGACATCAATCATTGCCCCGTCCTCGCCCTTGAAGGCGATGGAAATACGTCCGACCCCGGCATTATCCCCTCTCATCACCCTGAAGGGAGAGAGTTGACCCGGTTGAAGCGTGCTGAAGGCGAGGGATGATTCCCCATAGGAGATGAAGTGGTTGCTGGGATCGAAGAATTGGGCGATAACCTTCACGCCCCTCATGGGGTGGGATGAGATGTTCCTCACCCTTCCGATCACCTCTATCCCGTCGCCATGGAAGGATGACGTCAGGGTTTCCAGTTGGAGAAGGGGATTTTCCTCGGCCGCGAATTCGAGCTCAAGCAGAGGCCCTTCATCATCCCGCATGCATCGCGCCTTTCCTCCCAGCGATTGGAACTCATCTACGAGGGCCTCTGCCGTCCTGGAGGAGAGACCCCTCTTGAGCAAAATCGGGGTTTTGTTCAACAGGAATTGGACCTTTTCGCGAGAGATGTGGAAGCGCTCCGAGATCCCCCCGAGGAACATCTCCCTCCCCTCTGCCGAATCGTTGGTGAGGCCCATTAACAACACCTTATAGGTGTTTTGGTCCCTTCCCTGAGCCACGAAATTCCTCTATTTCACCCAATCTGCCGGAGCCCCTGCCCTTGCTGCCTCTTCGGGCAAGGTCTTTTTCAACATCTCCTTTGCCCTCTCGATCTCCTCCCTGCCCTGATCTAGCTCATCTCGAAGGGATTCGATCCGCTCCCGGTACCGCCTCCTTTGGGCACGGGAACGGGCGGCGTTGTACTGGGAGACGATATCGTTGTATTCCAACCTCACTCGCTCATACTCCCTCTGTGCCCGATCCAGTTCATTCTTGATCTCGTTTGCCCTTTTGACCCAATAATCCTCTCCGCGACCATACCGGTCTCGCGGCTCATCCGCACCATCTGTGGCCGGCTGGGTTGCAATCTTTGGCGCCTCCGTCTCCTCGGGCAATTCCTTGAGGTCTGTGCGTCCTCTGTATTTTTCCGGCACGGAAGATGCATTGTCGGTGAAGTGAACGACGCCCCGTTCATCCACCCACCTCAAAACCTCGCCCGTTCTTCCCGACGAAGCGAGAAGAAGGACCGCGATGATCAGCAAATTCCTTTTCATCCCTTTCCCCTTGCCCAACGAGATTATTCAATGACCACTGCCGTCCCCTTGGCGTATACGAGAACCATCAAAACTTCCTCCTTGACTCCAAGGGATTCATAGCGGATATCGATGCCCACGAGCCCGTTTGCCCCCATGGCAAGGGCGTCATCGGTAAGTGTCCGGATCGCCCATTCCCTCCCCTTCGTCAGTTTATCCCCCAAGGAAAGGGCCATCCCCCCATTGAATTTACTGAGATCTAATCCTCCGGATATCTTGAACCCGACCACCTGTTCCGTCGCCACAACCCCGAGGTATTTGGCCACATTCTTGCCGGCAACCTCTGGCGTACTCACGGCCACAAACTCCCGTCTCTTCTTCTGGTCCTCGAGGAATTCCGCTACCTCGGGATTCGTTCGTTTTGTGCAGGAGGGACAGGAATCCGGCAGCGGCTCCCCTCCCTCAACGGAGAAGGAATTACCGCAGAACTTGCACCTTACCATCCACTCCATTTTGGCACACAACGTATGGGTTGAGAAACTCCCTACTGAGGACTCGACGGCCTGACGAAAGGTTACATCAAGCAATTAGCATGCCAATATGAGTATGTCAGGGTGACCAAAAGCGCGGGAATGAGGGAAAATACGAGGGGATGACCTACTTTCGGAGAGCGGTCAGGAACGCTCTCCATATCTCCTTGGAATTTCCATCCATTTCCGTCAGGTAAATGCCGGCCTGAAACCGGTAAGGGGAGCCTGACGAACCGAGATCATACCACACTACCTTTCCCATGGCCGTTACCTTCTCGGATTCGTCGGGCAGGTCGATCTCCAACCTTAGCCTCTTCTCCTCCGTCATTGCCTCGGAGAATACATGGGAACCATCCACCAAGACCACGTTGGTCTCGAGGCAAATCCCCTCGAGGGAAACATTGGAGATCATGCCTCCCAATCTCCTCGAAGTTTCACGCCTGCCAAGCACATGGTACAGATTGAACCAAACGGAAAGAGGGGATTGCAAACGCAAAAATTTCCTCCTCTCCACTCCTCGCCATGCCTTCATCTCTTCTCCTCAGGCTTCCGAGATACCCCTTCCTCCGGGGAGTTTGCGTCACGCTTCAGAGCAAGCGGGAAAACAAACGGTGAGCGCGAATTCAGCCCGTAATCGAATCAAATGTTCACCCCACAACTGCAGCACTGCAACACCGCACAATTGATTTGGTAACGAAAGCCACCTCCGTGCCCTTTTTCCAGGGACTAGATATGGAATTCGATTACATCCCCATCCTGCAGGATGTAATCCCTTTTCACCATCTGCCCTTGATACTTCTCAGATCCCCATATACGGGCAAACTTCATCTTCCTCGCGAAATCCTTATGCACGGAACGGGCCGCATCCTCAACCGTGCTGCCTCTTTCGAGGATAACGGGTTCGGTGAAGTCGGCGTCTTTCCCCGGGGGCTTCGTATAAACCCGCATGATATCCAAGGCCTCAAAGATCCCCCTCTTCAAATCCTCCAGGCCAATCCCCTTTTTGGCGGAAAGGGAAAACACCCGCAAAAGGTCTCCATATCGCTCCCTCAGCCTCCCATCCCTCTGCTGAGCCCCCTCAACATCCACCTTATTTGCCACGATGAGGGCTCTCTTTGGCTCGAAAACCCCCTCCTCGCCCTCATGAATCCCCTCGTCGTTGCAGCCAATGGGGTTGATTCGAATCCCCTCCAATTTGGCCAAAATCCCTTCCATTTGGACCGATGTATCGCTATCCAGGCCCACCATGATGATGAGGGCGTCGGCATTCCTCACCATGGGGGACAACCAGGCTTCGCCGATCTCGAAATTGATGGGAGGCACGTCCACCAACTGGATCTGAATGTTTTCGAAGGGCATCATCCCGGGAATGGGCTTACGCGTCGTAATGGGATAATCGCCCACCTCCGCGTTCGCGTTGGTAAGGACTGAGACGAGTTGGGACTTCCCCACGTTGGCAAACCCCAAGAGCAGAACCTGGGCAGTCCCCTCCCGCTTTACGTTGAATAGGGATGCCCTCCTTCCCGTTCCCCCTTTCCTCTCCGATTCCAATTTCAGCTTCGAGAGTTTGCTCCTTAGTTGCCCTCGCAGTTTGTCCGTTCCCTTATGCTTGGGCATTATGGCCAACATCGATTCTAAGGCCCTGATCTTCTCCGGGATTGCCCTCGCCTCTCGATATCGCTTTTCCGCTTCAAGGTACTGCGGCGGTAAATTAGCAGGCATAACTCCTCCCAGAAAAACGCGACCTCACCACTTCCCCGCTTCCCTCCACCATGATCTATCAGGAGAATCTATGAAATCCGCCAGGAAGATCCCTTGCCCAAGGATACTCCGTGACGGACTACGATGGAATCCCCTACATCTTAAATATCACAAAAGCCGGATGATGTTAAGACGAAAAAAGGTGAGGTTCCCCGAGCTTTTACGCGACTCCGTTTTCTCGGAGCCAGGTGGGCTGTATAGGGGCGGGGTGATGGTGAGAAGTCGTTCAAGTGCGATGAGGGTGAGATGGAATCGGGTTCCGAGGACGGAGGGAATTGCATGGTCCCAAAGGAGAGGTTATTCCTCAATCTCTTTTACATCTTCCTCTCCCGCGGGTGGTTCGACGAAGTACACCTTTCTCGCCGCCACCTCCCTCAGGCCAGTTACGATGGCCCGGTTAGTCGATTCAACTACGGGCCTTGCCCCTCTTATGAGCATCTTCGCGCGCCTTGCCGCCAACATCACGAGCTCGAAACGACTGCTTATATGCTCAAGACAATCCTCTACAGTAATCCTCGCCATGGACCTCCCTCCGCGCTCGAGCTCATCCGTTCCAAGAACCTTTCCCGCCGACATCGTTCGGCGACGATAATGGATTTCAGCTGCTCCGCTGCCTCCTCGACTCTGTCATTGATTATGATGTAATTATACCACTTCGCATGCTTCATTTCATCCCTAGCCTTGGCCACTCGAGAATGAATCACCCCTTGCCCATCGACTCCTCGTGCTCTTAGTCGCTGCTTCAATGCATCCAGGGATGGAGGGAGTATGAAAATAAAGATCCCGCCATTGAAATGCTCCTTTATCTGGCGAGCCCCCTGGCTGTCAATGTCCAATATCAGATCAACCCCTCGGGATCGACTCTCCCGTATCGACTCCAGGGCGGTACCATATCGATTGCCAAAAACCTCCGCCCACTCCGCAAAAGCCCCCTTGTTCACCATCTGCTGAAATCGCTCTTTGGAGACGAAATGATAATCCTCTCCATTCCGCTCTCCAGGCCGTGGAGGCCTCGTTGTGTACGAAATGGAGAACCATATGTCGGGTAAAGAGCTCATCACCCTCTTCAGGAGAGTCGTCTTCCCAGTCCCCGAGGGAGCCGAGACGATGTAGAGCAGTCCTTCATTCCCCATCTCCAAACCCTTCCGAAATCATCCCTCCCTTTCATCGGAGATGAACCGCTGGGTTACCGTATCCGCCTGAACGGCCGAAAGGATAATGTGATTGCTGTCGGTGATGATGATGGAACGAGTCCTCCTCCCCTGGGTTGCATCCACCAGCATCCCAGCCTCTCTTGCCCCTTCTTTCAGCCTTTTCATCGGAGCTGAACTCGGGGTGACGATGGCCACCACTCTTGAAGCCACCACGACATTCCCAAAACCGATGTTTAGTAGTTTGGGGGTCATACACATCCTCCGTAGTGAAGACTCATCTCCCGTTTACTCCACGTTCTGAACCTGCTCCCTCATCCTCTCCAATTCCGCTTTGATCTCAACCACCTTCTGGGAGATGACGACATCATTGGCCTTGGCGCTCATGGTATTCACCTCCCTGTGGATCTCTTGGAGCAAGAAGTCCATCTTTCGACCCAAGGGTTCGTCTGAGTCCAACATGTGACCGAATTGCCCCAGATGGCTGTCGACTCGAACCACCTCCTCGGTGATGTCGCACCGTTCCGCCAGATATGCCACCTCTTGATGAAGCCTCCAGCGGTCGATTTCCAACCCTTCTGTCATCTCGGCAAGCCGCTCCGAGAGCCTCTTGCGATAAGCCTCCACTACCGACGGGGATCGGCTCTTGACCTCCGTTATGTGGTGAGCGATCCGCATCAACCTCCCTCGAAGGTCGTTGGCCAAGTTCTTGCCCTCACGTTTCCTCATAGCCTCAAGTTCCTCCAAACAGCTCCGCAAAACCCCCGATAGTTCATCCCAGAGGGGATCGAGATCCCCCTCTGCCTCCTTCGCGGTGATGACGTCCTTTGTCCGTGAAACCATGTCGAGGGTCACCTCCCCCCTCAGGTCGAGATTCGACTTTAGGGTTTCAAGGGCTTGAACATACATCCGAGCTACCTCGATGTTGGGCTCGAGTTTGAGTTGATCCTTCCCAGGGGAATCCATCTCGATGGAGATATCGAACCGCCCCCTGGTGAATTGGCCCTTCACCATTTCCTTAATCCGAGTCTCGAGGGGGAAGAGCCTCTTGGGCAACTTCACGTTGATATCGAGATATCGGTGGTTATTCGACCTCGCCTCGGCGGCAACCCTTCCCAAGGAAGTAACCTTCTGTCCAACCCCATAACCGGTCATACTCCGGATCATTCTAGGTCTCTTTCCCCTTTAATTGCAGTAGGTAGCCCTGCCTCAGCCCATTCATCAGCTCGATAACCTCACCCTGGCGATAATCGGGATATGTCCACTCGAGGGGTTTAAAGGACCGGTTTCGAAAAATGAGGGTTAAATCCGCATAGATCCCATCCCGAAGGTAGGGTCGATGAGCACAACCCTTGGTAGTGGCCAGTACCAAGTTCTCAGCGGAGAGGACGCCCGGGTCTATGTTCACCCTCCTGCACCCATCGCGGGAATATCTCTCCTCAAGTCCGTTGGTCTTCATCTTAACGTCCGCGAGGGCATCCCGTGGAACCAGTTCCTTGAAGGCGATGAACCTCCTGAACAGCGGACACCCCATCTCCTCATCGTAGTAGGTCGTAAAATCGAAGGGGAGCACATTGGTGAGGAGATCGACTTCTCCGAGGAGGGGCTTCAAATCGTCCCCGGCCCTCAATATGATTTCGTCCCGGGATGAGATCAA
>Ga0209427_10002551_pt1 | contig 21434 bp, 14 predicted proteins | sample DeeMarSWOR136_30_FD_187465 | JGI IMG/M metagenome (GOLD analysis project Ga0209427, IMG submission 187465) | Marine sediment microbial communities from White Oak River estuary, North Carolina - WOR-1-36_30 (SPAdes) (version 2) | ecosystem: Environmental > Aquatic > Marine > Intertidal zone >...
TGCAAGCTGTCGCAATCCTTCGAAGGCTGGAATGTAAAAGGTATTATAGTACAGGCCGTAAGCCGTTCCCTCGGCCCAACCGCCGTCGGTCCCGGCCCAGTGGGGGTAGAAGGTCAGGAGCGCTTTGAGCGAGTAGGTGAGCCAGGTTTCAGCATCCGGCGTTTCGCCGGCCATTGCCAAAGACATGTCGGTCAGATAGGCGATGAGCCGTCCATCATGGCTCTCTCCCGGGAAGGTGAGATAGTTCTTCCGCGTGAGCCGGCGGTATGTTTGCCAGGCACGCTCGTGGCACATCTTGAACACGATATCTCTTTCTTTGTCGTCAAGAGCATCATGAAGCCAGTCGTAGGCAATATGGGCACATTTCGAAAAGGACAGGCCCGCTTCGTCGCCCCACTTGGCACTGACGGACGTGACATCATTATCGTCTGTGGGCCAGGACGCAATCTCGAGCAGGATCTTCTTGGCGGCGTTTGCATATTTCGCTTCTTCGGTCATGAGATACGCCAAAGCGAGATCCATCAAAGCGCCGTTCACATACCCGCGAAAGTAACCGAAGTATTTCTGGTATTCCAACCGTCGCGTAACGGCATCTTCAATACGATGATACGTTGGATAGTCAGGGATTCCTTTCGACAGCGCTCTATCAGCCGCCGCCTTGCAGACTCTCCACGATCTGGCGCGCGTGGAGGATAGCGTCGACCGAATCCCGTCAAGTTGCGACTTCGGATACAGAATGCGCGGGTGTTCTGGGGGAACGCGGCGAAGAAGCTCCTCTGGATCGATCCACGGCAGTTCAGCCGCATCTTCGCAGATAACGAAGGAACGTTTGCCTCGTCGTGCTATTTCTCTGCCGTCACTATCAAGAGCAATGACGTCCCATGCATATGCCCCTGAAGGGAAGACGCGGTCCGGACAGTGGACAGGGTCTTTCCCGGCATTCCCCCTGTAAAGGCGCCGTCCGCCTTCATCGAATATGTCAACTCGATAATCGGCTGCTGAGCGGCATGGCAACCAGGCGAATCCGACGGGTGATATCTTTGATTCGGCGCCGTCCAGCGGGCGCGGGAAGAGCATCCTGTCGGACGTTTTCTCTTTCAAAAAATCTGCCGATCTCCGTTGCTGGGCTGCCGACTCGCCCCAAGGAAAAGCCGCACTCAACCCTAAGGCGCCTGTTGTCTTTATGAATGTGCGTCGTTTCATTCATTGTCCCCCTTCATGATGTACGTACATAAACCGTCCCATTGAAGTCTTCAGCCAAACCATCAGGTGAAGAGGCTGTAAATCTCAACGATATCAGAGGCGGCCGCTTCTGTCAATCGTTTGCAGCCCTTCTTACAACACCGTCAGGAGCAATTCGTGAACCTCATGTGATTCACGGCAAGATTTCTCAGGCACGCCGGAGCCGAGACGGCGTAACTGGGGATAATTTGCAGTGACCTGTTGAAATCTGAGGGAATCCTGGTATGATGCCACCATTGGAAACGTAAAGCCTGTCTTTCTTACGGAATGGGCTGAACACTCCAGATTCGATTGGAATGGAAAGGGCTAGAGCATGAAGAGCTATGTGGTTCTGTTGCCGCTGTGTTTGATTTGTCTTGTGACGGGTTGTGCAAAGTACTACTATCAGGAAGACAAGACGTTCAACGAGTGTGCATGGGACCGGGCGGACTGTCTGTTCGAGCTGAAGAAACGCCTTGCCACACAATCGCAGCGGCCGGGCGACTATGAATACAAATTCTTAGAAGAATGCATGAAGAGTAGAGAATACCGGCTCGTCACGGAAGACCAATTGCCTCTTGACGTTAAACGCCAGGATCCCGATTCGGGGATTCGCGGGTACCTCTATGGGCACCGCCGGGGTATTGCCGGCGCCCTGGACGAGGAGTGATCGAATCGTCCGAGGCTCTCTCGCCGTTCCAGGGATGGGCGCCCCTACACCCCGTGACGGAGCCGGAGGAAGAATCCACGATCGTATGAAGAGATGCGTCCTGATGCTATCCTCAATTGGTCACGTTGCGGGTGGCTGCAGAGATCGCAGGATCGAATTGTGTCGCAGAGCCCCATGGGAAACGGGAGCATGGCTCACATAGACTATCAGGTGCTCCGGGAAGGCGAGCTCGAGATTGTAGTAACAGGAAGACTGGACACAGAAACGACCGGTCGTTTCTGGTCACAAGTCGTCCGGAAAATCACAGAAACTAGGCCGGAGTTGCTCATCGTGGAGGCAAGCGGTGTGGAGTATTGCGATGGGGCCGGAGTGGCACTTCTACTCCGGTTGAAGCATACGCAGGAAGAAAACGGCAGACAGATTCAAATCAAAGGTCTGCAATCCCAGTTTGAACAGCTCATGGCGCTGTTTGATCCGGGCCGGATAGAAAAAACCGAACAAAAGAACACTTCATTGACTTCTTTTGTCGAAGACACCGGGCAGGTCACCTTTCGTTTATTGCAGGACTTCAAATCGCAAGTCAGTTTCATTGGAGAACTGTCTGTAAAGCTCTGGCATGCACTGATTCATCCCGGAAACCTTCGGTGGAGGGACACATTTTTGATTGCCGAAAAATCCGGCGCCAATGCCGTAGGTATTACGGCGTTGCTGGGTTTTCTTATCGGATTGATTCTGGCATTTCAGTCCGCCGTTGCGATGCGAAAATTCGGCGCCGAGATTTTTGCCGCGGACCTCGTCACCATATCGCTTTTCCGTGAACTTGGCCCCCTACTGACGGCTTTCGTTCTGGCCAGCCGGAGCGGGTCCGCCTTTGCGGCTGAGCTGGGGACCATGAAGGTCAACGAAGAAATCGATGCGCTGACCACCATGGGGCTCGATCCGGTCGGGTTCCTTGTCGTACCGCGTGTTATCGCCGCCGTGTTCGTGACGCCGCTTCTTACGATGTTCAATAACTTCTTTGGCTTGATCGGCTGTGGGCTGGTGATGACCTCCATCGGTTTTGCCCCGGTTGCGGTTCTGAACCAGATCCGAGAGGCCGCCTATCTTGGCGATTTGTTCGGAGGTCTTGTCAAAACATTGGTCTTTGGGACATTGATTGCGGGTATTGGGTGCCTGCGGGGTCTTCAGACCGGAACGGGTGCCAGCGCCGTCGGTGATTCCGCGACGCGCGCCGTCGTCAGCAGTATTGTGGCCATCGTGATGGCCGATGGTGTTTTCGCCGTTGGGTATTACTTTTTGGGCATTTAGGACAAGAATGGACGCCAATACGGAACCTATCATTCGAGTCGAAGACCTTACTGTGGCCTACGGAAATAACGTTGTTCTCGAAGACGTGAACTTCGAGGTTAGGCCCGGCGAGATTTTCGTTATCCTGGGCGGATCGGGGTGCGGCAAAAGCACTCTGCTCAAACACATGATTAGCCTCCAGGAGCCTGTGAAAGGCAGGATTCTAATTGATGGTAAGGACGTTGTCACCGCAGAGGGATTTGAGCTGCTTGAAATATTCCGCAGAATAGGTGTGATGTATCAACACGGTGCCTTGTTCGGTTCAATGAATTTGCTGGAGAATGTCTGCCTTGTGCTTGAAGAATTCACGAGCCTTCCGCGCGCTGCGATGGAGACGATTGCCCTGATGAAGTTGAATATCGTTGGCTTGGCGGATTCCGCTTATAAGATGCCATCCGAGCTAAGCGGCGGAATGAAAAAGCGGGCGGCCATTGCCAGAGCGATGGCCCTCGATCCCAAGATATTATTCCTCGATGAACCCTCTGCGGGATTGGATCCCATTACTTCAGCGCAAGTGGACGAGTTGATTCTCAAGCTTTCACGGAATCTCAAAATGACCTTTGTCATCGTGACGCACGAGTTGCCGAGTATCTTTACCGTGGCCGATCGGGTCATCATGCTTGACAAGAACGCCAAGACGATCATCGCGGCCGGGACACCGGACGAGCTTCGTGACAAAAGTGACAATCCGTGGGTCCGTCGGTTCTTCAATCGGCAGGCGGATGACGGGATGTCAGAATAGCGAACGCCAAACAAAATTGGATGGGGAAGTCGGATGAGCATGAAACCGAGCTATTTCAAAATAGGCTTGTTTGTCATCGCAGGGAGTCTTCTAATTTTGGTGGCCGTCGTTGTGTTGGGTTCCGGGCTTCTTGCGCAGGAGAGGGCCTACTTCGAGACATATTTTGACGAATCCGTCAGTGGCTTGAGCGTAGGTTCACCCGTTGAGTTCCGGGGTGTGCAGATCGGACTGGTTGAAAAGATAGCGTTCATTCGTGACGTATACGACCTCTCGGGCCCCCCTCTGTCGTCGCCGAAATACGAACACTACGTCATGGTGTTGTGTGCCGTACTCCGGGAGAACCTGCCCGGCGTTTCGTACGAACAGAGGGTGGCCTATTTGGAAGACATGGTATCGCGTGGCCTGAGAGTGCGACTCACCTCCAATATTCTGACCGGGCAGGCCTATCTACAGGCAGACTATGTCGATCCCAAAAGGTTCCAGGTGCTTGATGTTGAGTGGAAGCCCAAACATCTATACATCCCCTCGGCGCCCAGCGAGCTAACCACATTGAAGGATTCTGTCGATAAGGTTCTGTATCGATTGCAGGAAATAGACGTAGACAAGCTGGTGGCCGCCGTTGAGAGCGTGCTGGCCTCCTTGGATGAAGCGATTGCCGGGGCCAAGATCGGGGATATCAGCAAGGATGTCAGGGATTTGTTAGCTGAGGCGCGGCAGCAGGTTGAAGAGCTGGATACCGACGCGATCAGTGTGGCTGCCCAGCAGACGTTCGCCTCTGTGGACCGGGCTGTAGTGGATGCCAACGTCCCCGCGCTGGGCCGGGAGATCCGGAGCCTGATCGTGGAGGTCCGTCAGACGAACGCAAACTTGCAACAGTTGCTGGCAAGTCCCAAACCGGTTTCCGGATCGAGTAATCTGCCTGAGATGATTGCCCGGCTCAACAAGACGCTCTATCGAATAGACAAGCTCATATCGACGGAAAAGCCTCAAATCGAAGTGATGTTAGCCAATTTCAAGGAGATCTCGGATAACCTCAGAGACTTGACCGAGAATCTCAGGCAGCATCCGTCAGATCTGTTATTCAGCACCCCCCCACCCCCGTCGGAGACGTTGAAATGATCCCAAGAGTATATGCACGTTTCTTTGTGAATGTTATTGTGTGGACCGTGATGTTCTCGGGCTGTAGCAGTCATGAGACTTACGACAAAAGGTATTATGTTCTGAACGCGATCCGAGAGGCCGAACCGGCCAAGACTCAGACAGATTTTGTCTTGGAAGTGCGTCGCTTCACGATGGATTCTGCATACAGCGGCAGCGGGCTCGTTTATCGTATAGGTGAGTCCGAATATGAATCGGACTTCTACAACGCGTTTCTGGCTTCACCTTCTGCTATGGTAGCCGAAAGAACCCGCAGTTGGCTTTCTGAATCTCGGCTCTTTACAAGGGTCCTGGATCCCGGAAGCCAGATTGATCCCACTCACGTTATCGAGGGAAACATAACGGCGCTTTACGGCGACCTTAGAGACGGATCGTCGCCGACGGCGATAATCGAGATGCGTGTGTTCCTCCTGGAGGCGGAAGCCGGACAAGAGCCGATTCCCATTTTTGGAAAGACATACAAATCCTCCGTCGGCATTGATTCCGAAGACCCAGAAGGCCTGGTCGAAGCTCTCGGCCGGTGTCTTCAAGGCATTCTGGCAACACTGGAGAGCGATTTGGCGGAGCGATTATCCTGAGTGGGGTGTCCTTCATCAGAGACTGAACATCCCAGTGCTGCTGATTGCAGCCCATTCTGCTGTTGCCAGCAAAACGCAGTCTCTTAGCCAGCCTCCGGGCTTGGTGCGACGGTAACCTCCTGACGTTCCGGAAGCAACCGTAGAAAGAAACCGCGAGCATCCTCAGCCATCAGATAGAGACACGGAACGATCACTAATGTGATGCTCGTGGCGAATAAGATGCCGAATCCCAGCGAGATAGCCATCGGAATCATGAACCGCGCCTGGCGGGACGTCTCGAAGATCATGGGCGCCAACCCGCCAAAGGTCGTCAGCGTCGTCATGAGGATCGGGCGAAAGCGTCTGCCGCCGGCCTGATGAATCGCTTGCCAGGGGGATGCGCCTTCCCGCCGTTGCCGGTTGGCGTAATCGATCAGAACCAGCGAGTCGTTGACCACCACCCCGCAGAGGGCAACGATCCCCATCATGCTCATCAGGCTTAGGGCATAACCCATGATGATATGACCGAGTACCGCGCCGACGACTCCGAATGGAATGGCGATCATGACAACGATCGGTTGGTAATAGCTCCGGAACGGAACGGCCAGCAACGCATAGATAGCAATTAAGGCAAGGAACAGGCCGTTAAATAGACTTGAAGTGCTCTCCATCATGTCTTGCTGGCGACCCTCCCAACCGTAGGACAGCCCCGGGAATTTCCGGGCTAGTTCCGGAAGCACCTCCATCTCGAGCGTGGCTTGCACTTGGCTGGTTTGTGACATCGGTTCGACGTTTGCCGTGACGGTCACGGTGCGTCGACCGTTGCGCCGGGCAATCGTTGTGTAAGCGCGCCCCGGCTCAACCCGGGCGATCTGAGCCAACGGTACGTCCGTCCCCTGGGGTGTTCGAATCAACAACTCTTCCAGGTCATATTGGCGGACGCGCTGTTCGCGGGGCAGGCGCACCTTGACCCTGATCTCGTTGCGTCCCCGCTGCTGCCGAACGGCTTCAGCCCCGTAAAAGGCATTCCGAAGCTGCCGGGCCAGCGCCTGCTGAGTCAGTCCCAGACTGTGCCCTTCATCGGTCAGGCTGTAGTCCAATTGGCGTTTGCCCGGCGTATATCCGTCGTCAATGTCTTTGACATTCGAAAAGTCCGCCAACGTGGTGGCCAGAGCCTCGCTCGCCCTGTCCAGCACGTCAATGTCGCGATGACTCAGTTCAACCGTCAGGGCCGCGCCGCGGCCGGGGCCTCCTCGATCCGATTCGAATCGCAGGCTCTCCAAACCCGGGATCGCACCCGCCCGCTCTCGCCATAGTTGCGTCAGCTCCGTCGTGCTGATGGGGCGGATGTCGGCGTCAGTGAGATAAACCGTCGTTTCGACGACGTTTTCATCAATCAGGGCGAAGATGCCCTCGGACAGTTTTTCACCGCCGTTAGCCTCAACAGCTTGCTCGGCAGTGGTCACCAGCCGCTGGCAGACTTCCTCGGCCTTCGATACGGGTGAACCGTAAGGCAACGTGGCAGTCACAAAAGCCACGTCCGACTCAACTCGCGGCATCAGGATGATCCCGATCCGGCCGCTGAACACGTAGCCCAATATGACAATGAGAATCGCCACACTCGTTGCGACGGTAACTAACCGGAAGCGGATGCACACATCCAGAAACGGCATATATAGCTTATTGATGACTCCATGTAGACCCCTGCTGAAAACTTGCTGGAGCCTTCCTAAGAGCCCGGGCTGGCCAGACCGCTGTTTACCGTGAGCCAGATGACAAGGCAGAATAAGCAGGGCCTCGATCCAGGAAATAGAAAAGACGGTAATAACAACCAAAGGGATGACCCGCCAGATCTTGCCCATGACGCCTGGAACAAAACACAGTGGAAGAAAGGCAACGATGTTGGTCAGAATACTGAACGTTACCGGCAGCAATACGTCGCGCGCGCCGGAGATCGCCGCTCGGATCGAGCTCATGCCCCGCTGACGGTATTCAAAGATGTTTTCGCCGACCACGATCGCATCATCAACGACGATTCCCAACGCGACGATAAAGGCAAACATCGACATCATGTTAATGGTCACGTCGAACATCGGTAGAAAGAGAAAACAGCCGAGAAACGAGATCGGGATACCCATCGTGACCCAGAAGGCCAGGCGAAATTCCAGGAACATGCCTAAGAGCAACACGACGAGCGTGAGACCCAGGAACGCATTCTTCAAAAGCAGTTCCAGTCGCTGGCGGTATATATCGGACCGATCGCGATTAATCACCCAATTGATGCCGGGCGGAAGGTCTCTTTCAATCTCAACCATGGCCGAACGCACAGCGTCGGAAACTCCGATCGGGGTTTGCCCGCCCACCCGGTAGACCTCAACAGCGACGGCTCGCTTTCCATTGTATGTTGCGTAACGATCTTGTTCTTCGAATGTGTCCTTAATTTTGGCGACATCGCCCAGAAAGAGCACCGACCCATCCGGTGTCGTGATCAACGGAATCGTCGCAAATTCCTTTGCCCAGTCCCGGCGCTCACTCACGCGGAGCAAGATATCTCCGCTCTGCGTCTCAAGACTGCCGCCGGGAATCTCAATCGACGTCGCCCGGACGCGCTGGGCCACTTGGCTCAATGTCAAATCATACGTACGAAGCACGTGCTGATCAATCTCGATGGCCACCTCATACCGGCGTGCGCCGCGCAGATCGACCTGTGTGATTTGAGGGTCCTGCAGCAGGCGGTCCCGCACCTGTTCGGCCAGCTCACGCAATACCCATTCACTTGCATCGCCGTAGAGCTGGATTCGCAGCACTTCACGACGGATAATCACCAGGCTCACCTCCGGCCTCTCGGCGTCCAGCGGGAACGTGATGATCCGGTCGACTTCCTGTTTGATATCCTGATAGATCCGCTGATCGTCGGCCCCTTCCTCCAATTCGGCCCTGACCATGCCCATCCCTTCGGCGGCTGTAGCCGTGATTTCCTTGATCCCGTCCAGACCGCGAATGGCCTCCTCGATAACGAGGATGATCCCCTGCTCGACCTCTTCAGGACTTGAACCCGGGTAGGCAACCTGGATCATGACCATATCCAGATCGAACTCAGGGAATACCTCCTGCTTGATACGAAGCGCTACGAACAGCCCGCCACCCAGGAAGACAAGCATCAGCAAATTGGGCGTGATGCGATTGTGGGTCATCCATGCAATCGCCCCGCGATTTTCGATGTGATCTTGCCGATGGGTTTCTGGGGTCATCTCCGTTCTCCCTTCTCGCCGGGGACTTGGTCACTGGCAAGACGTTGCTCTGCAATTGGGGCAACCCTCAAGGGCATACCCTCTATTGGTGCGGCAATATCAGTGAAGACAAGGTTCTCATCCTCGGTCAAACCTTCTGTTACGTAGACCTGATCGCCGTCGCGGAAAACAACCTGGACAGGCCGAATCTCAAGCTTGCCCTCGTCGTCCATGATCCAGACCTTGTTATTCTCACCGCGGAGGTGCGACCATTTCACTGGGAATACGGAGGTCAGAGTTCGCCCTTGAATCTCCGCAGAGACATAAGAACCGATCAAGAGTTGCGGTAGCTCACGGTTCTCCGGCTTCAGACAAAACGGATCGTCTACGGCGACGAGGAGTCGCGCCAGCCGACCCTGTGTCTCTAATTCGCCAACCAGGCACAGGACACGGCCCGTCCGAAAGCGGTCGGCGCCCCATGCGAGGGTGTTGTAGATCTTCACGCTCGATCCAGGATCACCGTTTTGCCGCGGGATCGTGAGCCATGTGAGCTTATCGATCCATACCTTTACCTCGACCCAGACTTCATCCGTCCCGATAAGCGTCACTAAGTCTGTATTGGCTGAGACCGTGGCCCCAAGATCGACGTGCTTGTCCTGGATAATGGCGTTGAACGGGGCAACGATATTACAGCGGGCCAAGTCGAGTTGAGCCTTTTTCAGAGCAGCCTTCGCGGATTCCTCAGCGGCCTGAGCGGAGGCCAATTGAGGTTCTCGCAACACCAATTCGCGGTCCTCCTCGCTTATCACTTCACCTAAAAGCTCATACTCCTGCCGCGCGATCGCCTGGTTGCCCTGCTCCAGCTTCAAATCTTTCAGGGCCCTTGCAACCTCGTATTGTCGCTGTCGAACGAGAATATCATAATCCCGACGGTCAATGGCCATAAGTTTCTGCCCCAACCGGACAATGCCGCCCGGGACGACATCGTCCGATATCTCCACAAGCTGACCTGTCACCTGCGGGCGTAATATCACCTGCTGTGCCGGCATGACGACCGCATCACCTGTCACCGTCGTTGTACAGTCTGCCTTTCGGACCGAAATCACCTGGACGAGCTTGGGTTGGGGCGGCGGCTTTTGACGGCCGGCGCGCGGGCTCGTATTCATCTGGTACCGATACGCGGCAAACGCGCCCACCAGAATCAGCGCCGCAGCCAAAATCTTAGCAATTCCAATAGCAAGGATTCGCAGGGTTTTCTGAGGTCTTGGCTCCTCGTTCCGTTCAATCTTTTTTGCATATGATTCCTCTTCATACTGGTCTTCCTTTACCTCTGATGGAATTGAAGGATCGGGCTCTGCCGACACGGCTGAGCGGCCCTCAGATGAAGTTTCAACGTAGCTGCCGCATTCGGGACATTCTATCATCTTCCCTCTCGTTGTTTTTGGTACGCGTATCTCCTCTTCACACTTCGTACCTAAGATGCTGAAAGTCTCGGCGTCACGTTTAGGCTCGCTGATTCCAGAGGGAATGACCACCAGTTGATTACATTTCGGGCATCTGCCTTTCTTTCCGGCATGAATCTGAAGAACACGAACACTCTGGCCGCAGTTCGCGCACTGGAATGTTATCTTGTCCGCCTTGGGGGGAACAACGCTTAGTTCTCCACACTTCGGGCACTTGATCTTTTTGCTTGCATGCTTTTCTTCAACGTTAAGCTTCTGACCACAATTCTTGCAGGAAAACTCAATCACAATCTTTTCATCCTAATCAGCGTAGCAACCAGAATTGGTATGTCCCTTCATCTCGTATAATCAGGGATCTCCCATATAAACTTCACGAAAACCACTTCTGAAAACCCCACATCCAATAATACCATAATTTCATCTCAATTTCAAGATCATTCCAGTAGGCTCAGCATACTGTCCCAGAAGAGCTACCAAAAAATCGAGCACGTACGTCAAGAATTCATTTCTTCTCACCATTCGGGCAGACCGCAAGCATTGCCCTGCAATTCATTTGTCACGCACTACTTGGGAAATCTTGATTTTTCGTTGCTGATATCATCGTATCTATCTCTTATCACGAATATTCTCTGAATTTTCCATTGAATTCGTTGTCTTGCTGGTTTGGGCCAGTGCAGGTTGTTTAAGAACGCATGAGCCGGCAATGGATCGATACAGGTCGATCCGGCGCTGGATAAGCGTACGCCGCGCCGTTGCACTATTACGTTCCAGTGCCTGTAGGGATTCCAGCGATTCGAGCACCCGAATATAATCGACCTGTCCCTTGATGTAGCTCGCTTGGATGCGTTTGTAGGTTAGACGCGCCAGTTCGAGCCTGCGCTCGATATTTTCGATCAATTGTGTTTGCTGTCGCTCCCGCGTCAGGGCTCTCTCGACCTCCTCCAAGGCGTTCAGAATCGTTCGACTCCAGGCATGGACTCGCTCTGAGACAATGGCCTTCTGTCGCCAGACTTCTTCTTTTCTCTGGTTCCGGTCGAAGAGTGGCTGAACGGCATTGGCAACCAGGTTGGCCAGCCAGTCATCGAACAGATCACTCACCCTGAGCGTGGACGACGTCTCGGCATACGCCGAGATACTGATACGAGGATACTGATCTGCAACCGCGGCGGCTAAACGCTCATCGGCGGCCAGGATCTGGCGGTAGCTTCGGCGTACGTCCGGCCGACGAAGAAGGACATCTGCAGGAACGCCGAGATCCGGCATGAGCGGCAACTTTGGAGATTCGATAGACGTCTGCTGCCATGCCAGCGCGGGCTTCTCGCCGATCAAGACAGACAGCGCGTACTGTAGTAACTGAACCGTTTCTTCTGCCGTGATGAGTTGAGCCTCGGTGGACGCGACAAGCTGGCGCTGTCTGTACACATCAGCGGCGCGGGCGGCGCCTTTTCGCCACTTGACCGTCACGATTTTAAGGACATCTTGATTCGTCTTAATTTGTTCTCGAGCGATGCGAACGAGGGCCTTCGCTTCGGCGAGCTGATACCATGTGCTGGCAATCGATGCCGCCACGGTGATTGCCGCCGTGTCCACCGCATCCTGCTGGGCCTGCACGTCGAGCCAGGCGGCCCGTTGCGAGGACCTGAGCTCGGACCACAGGTCAACCTCGTAGCTGGCCGCAACTCCCACTGAATAAAGGCTGCTGTAACTGACGGTTCCATCCGCTTCTCGGCGGGTCCGGCCTGCCTCGGCCGACAGATTGGCCTGGGGCCACAATGAGGCATCTGTCTTCCGGGCGAGTGCCTGTGTCTGAGCGAGACGATCCCAGGCCGTGAGCAAATCGAAGTTTTCCGTGAGAGCTCGATTAATCAGGCCATTGAGCTCATTGTCCTTGAATGCAACCCACCACTTGTCCAGCAGCGGCTCAGTACCCGTAGTGGAGAATGAGTCCGGAATCTGCACGGGCATTTCCGGCTCCCTGACCTGATGGGTACACCCTCCGATCATCAGGAACAGCAGGCCGATTAGGATCTGTTTCTGCAATTGTCTTATCATGCGCATTACACCCTTGATACACGCTACATGACATTTACGTGTTTCTCCCTTTGATGTTCTCTCGAACGGTTTCGATGCCAGCGAGTGAAAAACATGTAATGTGTTCCACCAGAGCATCAATAAGGTCCGGCGTGGGCTTGCCTCTGCCCTTGATGATACCCGGGGGAAGTGTGCCCCTGCCGGCCCGCGCCCAGAATGCGGTGCAGAGCGGAATAAATCAGGGTATGCAGACATTGTTCGGCCGGTGCATCGGGCGGCAAACCTCCGTCCGGTAGATAGGCCTTCAGGGCCTCCTCGAAGGCATTGCGCCAGACGACGACATAAAGGGCATCCTTGCTGCCGAAATGATAGTTCACTGATGCGACATTACTCCCGGCTCGTCGGTAGATCTCCGCGACCGTTGTGTTTCGGTACCCCTTCTTTGCAAAGACCTCCGATGCCGCTTTGAGGATCTTTTCACGTGTATCTATGCCGTCTTTTCTAATGGCCATCGTCATACCTTTCGCGTATGACGTCTATTTTAAATATTTATTTCAATTAGTCAATAGGATTCTTCACCTTTTGTACACACGGACGGAGTCGATGTCGAAGCGGGCCGGAAATTCCGCTTGTGATGGATTACCTCCATTCGTCCTCCCAAAGGCCAGACGCATACCCCGGTCGTATTCCATCATGTCGATCTGGCCGCACTCGGGCCATTCGCAAGGCGGCACAAAATACCGTAAGAGCGTTCTCATCCGTCGCATGTTTCTAAATATTGTATCCCGTGTGATTAGAATCCCAAAAACAAGGAAACGATGCATTCCATACACTGTATTGAAACGTCCGGACACAAAGGAGCGATCAATTCGCTGCGTACCGAGTTCCTTCGCCCTATGTTGACTCGGCTTGTCGTGAATGTATAATATCTTATGTGTGGTCTATATGGGGCTACTATTTGGAGTGCATGAGGAACATTCGATGTGGCAGAGAATCCTTGATTTCTTTCGCGGCTCGGCACAAGGCCATAGTCTGTTGACGGAGTTCGAAGACAGCTTGATGCTCATCGTTGATCCCGAGCAGCTCACGAGTAACCTGCTGAGCAAGCTGAACGAGCTGGCGGATGTGGAAAAAGCCCTGGTGTACCTTCCGGATCGCAGCGAGTCCTCTCACGCCTTTTCTCTGGCGGACAAGACCGATCAGACCACGTCGAAGCTGCCGAGTCTGGCTGCCGGTGGCATTATTATGCAGTGGTTTCGTGCGAATCGTGAAATCCTTATCTTCGAGGAAAACGAAGAAGTCACGGACTACCTCCGTCCCGAACTTCAGCCGTTTTTGGATTTGGGCATCAATCTCGCTTTTCCTCTCATCTCGATGGACAGGCTCATTGGCGTTGTGTTTGTGCACCTTAGCCAGGGGCCGTTGGATAGTATCCAGCTTGCGAATGTGCAGGTGCTCAGCCGGCAAGCCAGCTTGGCGTTTGAGAACGCCCTGCTCTTCAAGGAACGGCTACGCCAGAATGAACGGATGTTTCGTGCCGAACAGTTGGCGATGATGGGACAATTTGCTGCCGGGATCGCGCACGAGCTTCGAAATCCTCTGACGGCGATTCGCAGCACGATTCAGTATCTGGAAAGCGAATTCGATCAGGATTCAGACCAAAAGAAGCTCGCACATGATATCTTAGATGAGGTCGACAGGCTGAATAATATTGTGGGTAACCTGCTCTCACTGGCCGAGCCGGCCGAGAGTAATCCCGAGCCGATCAGTATTCGTCAGGAAATTGTACGCTGTGTGAGTTTTATTGAGGCAAAGGCCAAGAGTCAGAAGGTCACGCTGGAAATGGATCTTGAGGAAGATTTGCCAAAGCTCAGATTCGATCCGGCCGAGTTGCGCCAGGTGCTCTTGAACGTGATGATGAACGGTCTACAGGCGATGCCCGAGGGCGGCACGCTATTGATTGAAGCATCTTATGGGATAGCAGGGAGTCATGATTCCACGTCAGACGGGAGGATATTGATTCGAGTTGAGGATGAGGGTGCTGGGATACCTGCCGGTTTGCGCCAGAGGGTTTTGGAGCCCTTCTTCACCACCAAGGCGGGAGGTACTGGCCTCGGCCTGGCCATTTGCAATAGTATCGTGAAACGGTATAACGGAGAAGTCTGGATAGACCAAGCCAGCGGGGGTGGAACTGAAGTGAGGATTTCCCTACCTGTCAGGTAGGCCGGTCATTGGGAGCAAAATCGCGTGCAGAAATCCAGGGTACTGATTATCGACGACGAGGCGGGCATACGTTCCATTTTGTCCACACTATTGAGGGGGAATGGTTACGAGGTGCAGGTGGCTGAATCCGGCGAGTCGGGACTGGAACTCTATGCTCAGTTTATGCCGGCTGTGATCCTGTTGGATCTCAAGATGCCCGGAGTCGACGGTTTGGAGGTGATGAAGACCCTTCACGGCCGGCTCAAGGCCGACTGTAAGACGATCATCATGACGGCGCATGGGGAGGTTCGTTCGGCTGTGGAAGCCATGAAACGGGGCGCTTTCGACTATCTCGAGAAGCCCTTCGATAATGATGAGCTTCTGGCCACGATTTCGCGCGCGGTGGAGATGGTGACCCTGAAGCGCCGGGTCAAACAATTAGAGGACCAGCTTCAGGAGGCGTATAGATTTGAGAGTATCGTGGGTGTCTCTGACAAGATGAAGTCCACGTTCACCCAGATGCGGAAATTCGCGGCGACGGACGGTACGGTACTCGTTTACGGTGAGAGCGGTACGGGCAAAGAACTGATCGTGCGGGCTATTCACCAGGCGAGCAAGCGTAAGTCAGGTCCGTTCGTTGTGGTCAACTGCGGTGCTATACCTTCCAACCTCATCGAAAGCGAGTTTTTCGGTCACGAGGCGGGTTCGTTTACCGATGCCAAAGAGCTTCGGATCGGCAAGTTTGAATTGGCGGACGGCGGAACCTTGTTTCTCGACGAAATCGGCGAGCTGACTCCTGAGGCTCAGGTCAAGCTGCTCAGGGTAATCGAGGAAGGGACGTTTTCACGCGTGGGCGGCAACGAATCGATTGCCGTCGATGTGCGCGTCATGGCGGCCACGAATCGTGATCTGGCGGCGAGAGTTGAGCAGGGACAGTTCAGGGAAGACCTGTACTGGCGACTCAACGTTTTGAGTCTCAATATCTGTCCACTGCGCGAGCGTAAAGAAGACATTCCCTTGTTGGTGGAACACTTTCTCGAACGGTACGCCACGCCGTTGGGCATTGAACAACCGAAAATCTCTGAGAATGCCCTCAAACAGCTCATGACGTACGAATGGCCAGGAAACGTCAGAGAATTGCAGAACTGCGTTTACAGCGCAATGGCGGTCGCTGGAGGTCCCACGATTGAACCGGCCGACCTGCCCAGGCGGATTTGCTCCGATTTGCAGCCCTCGGATATGAGCCGTGTGGCCCCCGGGCAGATTTCGCTGGCCGAAGCCGCCGCTCAGGCGACGGCCCAAGCCGAGCAGGAGGCCATCAGCAAAGCCCTTATGGAAACACAGGGCAACCGTGAAAAAGCAGCCGAACTTCTGGGCATCGGCCGAAAAACCCTCTACCGAAAGCTCAGGCAGTACGGCATCGAGTAATCGGACGCTCGATAGCGGTGTGTCATGCGTGACACACTTCGGGTCACGCGTGACCCAGTTGCCTTTCCTCTGCGGCTTGACGGCATGTGAGGGTCATCTCATTTATCTCCTCCGCATAAAAGAGCTTATGGGTATATTCCAATGATACTTGTCTCCTGGTACAACTCTTGCAATGGCTCAAGCTATGGAGTCGGAGTCGAGAGCTGGCTCCTTTCTTATACAATCTGGACAATACGAAAAATGTGTTTATGCGGTCACATATTGAGTCAAATGATCGAATATATTGGTGTTATACACAAAGGAAAGGGATCGAATATGAATGCCAGGAATATGGTAACAATAGGAATTTCCGTGGTTGTTATACTTAGCATGCCAGCATCGGTCTATAGTGAGAATGAAAGCGTCACGTCAGCAGACACTGGCAATCCGAATAATCTGCACTCGATGGATAGTTCTGATACGACAGAGGACAAGCATTCCGAGAGTGACAAAACGGAAGTAAGCCAGCAGGACCATGACATCAGTGGGTATTTTGAGAAGACGAAAAATGAAATACTGCAAGGTCGCAAATTCAGCAATCAATCTACAGCCGTCAATGCCTTGCTGACACTTATTTCAGCTTATCACCACCAGGATCAAAATACTCTCGAGCAGATATTCCCTGTTGTCAAGATGAAGCAGTTTGAGAGACTGTCATCGCCGGACACACGGTCACAGATGTTAGCTGCTGCACGACAGTCGATTTTCTGTAGAATTGAGATTGAGGACAAACCGCCGGAAGAATCGGACATCTGTGCGGTCTTCACCAGCGAGTCGCCTGAAAAGCCCATCGACCAAGTCTGGTCTTTTGCCTATGTGGAGGGCGCATGGCGCTTTGCCGGCAGCACGAGTGCGACGGACAACTGGAGGACACAGGCCAAGCAAGCCGAAACATTAACAAGAAATATTTTACAATCAGAAGCTACAAGAGTCGAAACGGCAACAGCCGAAAATGAAAGCGAAAGCCAAACCGGGCGAGCAGATGAGAGACTCCAGAACCGCAAGAGACTCATTGCCTGGTGGAGATTTGAAAACGACGCCAATGACAGTGCCGGGTCCAATCATGGGAGCATACACGGGAATCCTGCATATGTGGACGGCAAGCTTGGTCAGGCCATCCGCCTCGACGGTGACGATTATGTCGATTGCGGCAATGCGAGCGTGCTGAACTTCGGAATAGGCGACTGGACCCTATCCGCCTGGATCAAGACAATGCAGACCGGCACCAACGAAAGTGCTGAACAAATGAACAGGGGAACAATCTTTGCCAACGGTGGAGACGAGGTTGATGGCATACGGGTCGCCTTGATTTTGAACGATTCCCGACTGGGTATGATTACGCTCACGACGGATGATAACATCAATAATAAAGTGCAAACAACAGGCAGAACTCAGGTGAATGACGGGGTCTGGCACCATATCGTCGGGATGAGAAACGCAAACCAGTTGCATGTCTATATCGACAGTGTGTTAGAGGGAAGAAGTATTCTGTATGACAATTACGACCTTTCCGGTGTTTCCCAGCACAATGCCTACATCGGCGCCATAATGGACCATAGAGACAACAGCCTTTTCAAGCGTTTTGTCGGCCTGATCGACGAGGTCTGCGTTTTTACGTGCGCGCTCGATGGCGACAGTATCAGCGCTCTGTACTCGGGCAAAGATCCGATGACAGTAGCAGAGCAGGCCAAGACCGTCATCGAGCCACAGTCTCAACCACGGCAGGCAACTTCTACGACGAGCGACATGGATATCCCAGGCAAATGGAAAGCGACCTTTGTGACACTTGACCGCAGTTATGTCATCACGTTCGAGAGGAAAACCGATAGTACGCTTGCGGCGATCCTTACCGCCGATGGCACGACAATCCCTTTTAGCAAAGTTGCTTTTAACAACGGTAGGCTGCGCATAGAAGCGATATCTATGCAGATTGTTATTGAGGGTACGATCGCAGAAGATGGCAAGACTATTGAATGTCAGTGGCAGCAACCAGGACAACAGGTGATGGCCCTGGTACTCAAGCGTATGGAGCCAGTTCGCCTTGAAGCCGGCGGTCAAAGCGACACCGATCCGGCCACCGGCTCGCCCGGCCAGCCCCTCGCCAGTCACAGCGGAGGAGGCAGTCTGGTCACAACCCTAATATTAGTCCTCATTTTGGTCGGCATGATTGGCGGTATCGTACTTTTCGTTATGAAATCAAGTATAAGAAAATAAGACAAGAGGTGTCCCGATGATTTGGAGATTTGCCAAAAAAGAATTTCTACTGAATATCATGACGTTCAAGTTCGCCGTGGGGACGACACTCTGTGTGCTCCTAACGGCCGTATTCGTGCCCATCTTAGGCAAGGCCTACCAGGAAAGGCTCAAGGTCTATAACGAGAACATCACCTATAACGAGCGTGAGCTAGGCAAAGTCACCGTTTACAAGAATATTACACCCATGATCTATCGCCCCCCGTCCGTTCTGGCTGTCTTCAGCGAAGGACTCGAAAAGCAGCTCGGCAATTCTGCGACGATAGAATACGATAAGGTCCCTGAAATCACCGGCGCGGCGGCGAATCACTACCTGTCGATCTTCTCCGTCTTTGATGTCTCGCTCATTTTCAAAATCGTCATCAGCGTCCTGGCTCTGCTCGTCGCCTACGATGCCATATCCGGCGAAAGAGAACATGGCACATTACGGCTCATGCTCTCCGGTACGGCCGCACGCTATCAGGTGTTGCTTGGCAAGCTCGTAGCGGGACTGATGGTTCTCGTGGTGCCAGTGACGATCGCCTTCATCCTGGGTTGGCTTATCCTCCTTTTTTTCCCGATGGTGGAATTAGCCGGGACGGATTGGATTCGCTTCGGGCTGATGTTTATTGCTTCGTTAGTGTTCATCGCAACGATCTATAACCTTGGGCTGCTCTTTTCCTGCCTGGCGAGACGGTCCGCGATTTCGCTGGTGCTTGGATTGTTTATGTGGATTATCTTTGCGGTGGTCATTCCCAACGGAAGCGCTCATTTAGCCACACAGATTATACCGGCCGGGTCGGAAGACGCCATGAATGAACAGATCAGGTTGCTGCAACAGGATTTACGAGATGAGTCATGGAAAGCGTTCGAGGCTTCCGGTCGGAAGTCTATGTCCGGCCGTCAACAAGTGTCCGATGTTTCAGGGGGTGGTTTTGGGCACGGTTACGTTCGATCCTGCACGGCGGCTACCTGGCACAACAACACGCTGCGGTACAGCTTCGAGGTGCCCTTTCAAATTAAATATGCCAACAAATACGCGGAAGTCAAAGATAACTATCTCCGTGACTTGTTCGAGCAGACGGCCCTTGCCAACCGTCTTTCGCGATTCTCACCGGTTTCTCTCTATGAGAACATTATGTCGACACTGGCCGGGACGGACATGGCCAGCTTTCGACAGTTTATCGAAGCCGTTAAGCCATACCGAAACGATATCATCGAGTACATGCGTTCTCATACCGATAACTTTTCCTCACCGACTTTTTGGACGCCTTGTACAAAAGAAGAGATAGAAACCCGGCCGAAAGGCGATACCGCCTCGCCCCTTGAACTGGGGGATCTGCCCCGATTTACATACCAATCAGATCTGGTGGGAAGTCTGCGCCGGGCGATTCCCGATTTGGCCTTTTTAATCTTTGGAAATGTCCTGTTTTTTGCCATGACCTTTGTCGCGTTTCTACGCTATGACGTCCGATGAATCGGCTTTAATATGAAATGAACTTCGCATTTACTCAGGTACGGGAGGCACAATATGATTCGCCAGATTGTGTTCAAGGAAATCCTGGAAAACCTTCTGAGTTTTCGCTTTATCCTTTCGCTTCTCCTGGTCATCGCACTCTTCGCCGTAAGTGGGTTTGTTTTTGTCGGCAAGTACCGGCAGCAATCCAGTGCTTTCTGGGAAAAGACGAACGAGAACCTGACGGGCTTGAGCGAACGAACGGACAAGCTCTACCGATTGGCGTTCTATAAGCAGAGCGTCTGGAGAAAGCCAAAGCCGCTTGCTTTGTGCGCCGAGGGTTCTGAAAAGTCTCTGCCCGATTGCTATACATTCGATGTATTCAGCAATAATTTACCAGAAATAAGAGGCCAGGGCAACTTCACCCTTTCTCATTTCAGCAGTATCGACTGGGTGTTTATCATCTCCATGATTCTCAGCTTTCTGGCACTGGTTTTCACCTACGACAGTGTCAGCGGTGAGAGGGAAAATGGGACGCTGCGTTTGATGTTGTCCAACACGATCCCCCGCCATAAGCTTCTGTTGGGCAAGTATCTTGGCGTTCTGTTCTCCATCGGTATCCCTCTGTTCATTGGCCTGCTGGTCAGTCTCATTATTGTCGTTGTTTCCAATGTGGCTGTTTTTCAAGGGCTCGATTGGCTGAAGATTCTCACGATCATCCTTTTGTCCTTCCTGTATCTGTCGATTTTCGTCTTTCTGGGGATGCTGATCTCCAGCAGAACGGCCCATCCGGCCAATTCCATGGTGATACTTCTGCTGATCTGGGTTGTGGTCGTTATCCTGATTCCCAGCTTTGGCCGAATCATATCCGAGGTTTCCGGCAAGGCCCCCAATCCGGCAGAATTAGAGAGACGATTGGCCGAAATCTGGACGGATGTATGGAGCAACGCCGATAGATATGGAGAGAGGGCGGGCAACTGGGCGGGTGATCCCAAACATCCTATGAATAATCCTCCTGCGAGGGCCCGGCTTAGAAACGCATCGACAAGTGCCCAAAATAAGGCCCGAGAAGACCATCATAACAAGATGCTGGCCCAGGCGTTCACCGGACGGAATCTGACATGCTTCTCACCGACCGTCATCTATCGGCGGGCCAGCGAGGTTATTGCCGGCACGGGAATCAACCATGTCGTAAACCTTCAAGACCAGGTCAGAGAATATCAAGCCGGCCTAAAGGAATACATTCGCAGCAAGGACGCCGAAGATCCTCTCAGCCTGCATCTAATATTTCCAGAGCAAAGCAGCGCGCGGAGTTGGAGAGCCATTTCTCATAATTCCGTCGATCTCGCGACCGTTCCGAAATTTCAGGAGCGAGACCTTGCGCTGAGTCAGTCTTTGAAATTGGCCATTTGGGATATTGGGCTTTTGGCGCTGTTCAATCTGGTTTTCTTTGCGGCCACTTTTGTGTCGTTTCTGCGATACGATCCGCGATGAGAACTGAAACTCGAAATCTAAAGAAGTTCCAACGGTAGAAAAAAAGATTAAGAAAGAGAGCAAACATGGAAATAAGACAAATCCACAAAGTGATATTTCTATCAGCTATTATCTCGGTAGTGTTTCAATCGAGACCTGGTGTGCTACTTGCAAGGGAGAAACTC
>Ga0209427_10002552_pt1 | contig 21431 bp, 18 predicted proteins | sample DeeMarSWOR136_30_FD_187465 | JGI IMG/M metagenome (GOLD analysis project Ga0209427, IMG submission 187465) | Marine sediment microbial communities from White Oak River estuary, North Carolina - WOR-1-36_30 (SPAdes) (version 2) | ecosystem: Environmental > Aquatic > Marine > Intertidal zone >...
GGTTGCTGGCCGGTTACCGCGGCCAGGAGCCCGTCGATACATCGAAGCTGGAGGACATGCTGCTGGCGGTCTCCGATTTCGTGGAGGAAAACCCGGCTGTTAAGGAACTTGACCTCAACCCCGTTCTGGCTTACAGTGATAACGCCATCGCTGTGGATGCCCGGGTGATACTGGAAGATTTATAATAAATAGAAAGGTAAGAGCAATAGAGACGATGAACCTGAAGACGTTGATAGAGAGTGCTGCCGAACGCTTTGCGGACAAAACGGCCATCGTCATGGGTAATCGCCGGGTCTCTTTTATACAGTTGGAAGAGGCTTCCAACAGGGTGGCCCATGCCCTGATAAAGATGGGCGTGGAGAAGGGCAACCGCGTGGCGACATTGCAGTCTAGCAACCCGGAATTCGTTGCCGTGTTCTTCGGGATAATTAAAGCCGGTGGCATCGCCGTTCCCCTTGACGCCAGGTATATCGCTGAAGAACTGGCACGGATATTTGACGACTGCCGCCCGAAGGCACTTGTTGTCGAGAACCCACCTCTGGAATTGCTGCTGTCAGCCCTGCCCCGGTATGACTCCATCAAGCACGTTATCGCTTTCGACCCCGAATACGAGAAGCAATTCGCCAGCTACCAGAAAATAATGGAGACCAGCCCGTCATCGAGTGTCGCTGTCGATATATCCACCGACGACATTGCCGTTATCTCCTACACCGGAGGGCCTACCCAGAACCCTCACGGGGTCGTCCTGTCACACCGGAGTATCTTCACCGAGGCAATCAACTCAGGGGATGTCTTTGAGCAGACCGATAAAGACGTACTGATGGCGTTTGCCCTGCCCATGTACCACCAGTTCGGCCTGACCTCGGTACTGCTGGCCTCAATTGCAAAAGGTAGTACTGTGGTGGTGGTGCCGGGAACGGGGCGCTCCATTCACAGGTTCATGGAAGCCGTGGAACGGGAAAAGGGTACGATTTATATGGGAGTCCCCTATATCTACGCCCTGATGATTAATGTCGCCAGACGGGAAGGAATCAAGCATAATTTAAGCTCTCTGCGCCTGTGTATTTCCGGCGGTGCTCCTCTGGACATCGAGATTATTCGTAAGTTCAAGCAGTACTACGGCTTTAACCTCCTCGATATCTGGGGGCAGACCGAATCCGTATCCCATGTTACCGTCTCACCGGTTAATGGCACGGGCAAGCTCGGTTCCTCAGGCAAGCCCATGCCCTGTTGGGAGTTAAAGATATTTGATGAAAACGACAACGAACTGCCGACCGGCATGGAGGGAGAGATTGTTGTCCGGGGGCCGGTAATGAGCGGCTTCTATAATAAAGACGGGGCAACCGCTGCCGCCATAAGGAACGGCTGGCTCCACACCGGCGATATCGGACGGATTGATGAAGATGGCTATCTTTTCATCACCGGCCGGAAGAGAAAGATGCTTATTCTGAAAGGCCAGAACATCTTCCCCGACGATATCGAAGAGGTCCTGCTGACTCACCCGAAGATAGCTGAAGCCAGAATAGTCGGGGTGCCGGACATAATAAGGGGAGAGACGGTCAAAGCCCTGGTTCGATTGAAGCCGGGTGAAACGGCCACAGAACAGGAAATCCGCCAGTTCTGTCAGGCTCGTATGGCGGATTATAAAATGCCGAGGGAGATAGAATTTACGGATACCATGCCCGAAGTAATACCCAACTGGACCCGTCCGGAAAGCCGGGAACTGCCCGAGCTTACGATATAAGGAAAAGGCTGGAGTTCCAGAGCACGATTGCCCCGTAACCCACTACGGCTACCCATGCGGCGATTATGGCCACTTTAGGAAACCGCCTGTAGATATCCCATAGAATAAAGGCACACAGCAGTGCCCCCGCCACCTTGAGGAAGATAAAGCCCACGTCCCCCACCAGCGGCTGCAGCAGCGGGTTGCCTTCCCGCACATTGCCTCCCCCGTTAATGAGGAATTGTGTCAGCACACCGTCCAGGACGACAAATAAGATTAAAAAACCAAGTAAATATTTCATATTATACTACTTTACCAGCTGGTGAAAACCGCCATATAGTTTTATATTAACCAGCCCAATATTTCGGAACATATTATGCTGCTATGCTAAACGACTATGCTCAGTGCCGCCGGTAAGACACGAAAACGTGACGGCAGCTCCCCCAGCAGCTCACCGTCAGCCTGTAATTGCACCCTTCCGCCAGAGGACTGCACCTCCACCTCTTTCACTTTTTTCACGGTGACTTTCGGGTGTGTTAGATGAGTGCCTTTATATATGCGCGGCAGCGAACTGAGAAAGTCAGGCTTACTCAAATCACCTATAATCACGACATCAAAGAGACCGTCGTCAACGCTGGCGTCAGGTGCGGCAAACATTCCCCCTCCCCCGTATTTCCCGTTGTTTACAAGAATAGTGCAAATACGTTTATCTACCGTTTCACCATCTATCGTCAGTGATATATCCCTGTTCCTGTAGGATATAAAAGTGGTGAGTGTCGCCAGGAGATAGCCAAGCAAACCGCCTATCGCTTTATACTTCTGCGTGGTACGCCTGACTACCTCAGCGTCAAAGCCCATGCCGGCGAAGTTTACAAAGATGCGTTCCGCCTTCTGGCCGTTGTCTATGTACTCAACAATACCCAGGTCTACGGTTTGCTTTTTCGGCTGTACCAGACACCGGCAGGCATTCTCATACCGGCGTGGTAAACCGATGGTACGGATATAATCGCTGCCTGTCCCCGTGCTTATAATGCCCAGTATTGCCTCCCCGATACTGCCGGCCCTGTACAGGCCGTTAACGACTTCATTAAGGGTGCCATCACCGCCCACCGATACCACCATCTCGAAGCCTTTTTTAATTGCAGATTTTGCCAGCTCTATAGCGTGGCCGGGAGCCTCGGTCAACTCATGTTCGAAACGCAGTCCGTGTCCTTTGAACAGGCCCATTATCTGCGGCCATATCCGTTCCGTCCTGCCGGCACCGGCTGCGGGATTAACGATAACCTTGGCGTATGTTAAGCTCAACCTGCCCCCGCTGTTTCAAAAGTATAACACAGTAGTACAAATTAAAGCATAAATACACATTAATTTAAAATAAAGAATCGTTAATTAATGATAAAGAATTGGTTAGCTCCACTCGCCGCTCCCGCTCCATACCCTGGACAACTCCTGAGCCAGAAGCTTGTGCTCCGCCCTTTTTAAGGCAGGGTCGATTTGAAATAGATTTATCGCCTCGTTTCGCGCCTTTTCCAGCAGGGCAACGTCGGAAATCCCGGCCATGCGCAGGTCCGGCAGCCCACTCTGACGAGTGCCGAAGAACTCACCGGGTCCCCGCAACCTCAGGTCTTCTTCCGCCAGCTGAAATCCATCCTGGACATTCTCTATTATGTCAAGTCGCTCCCGGCCAACCTCCGACGGGTTCTCCGCCAGTAGCATGCAGTAGCTCTGCTCCCGCCCTCTCCCCACCCGACCCCGGAACTGGTGCAGCTGCGACAGGCCGAAACGGTCGGCGCTCTCCACATGCATTACCGTGGCATTGGGCACGTCTATGCCAACCTCTATTACCGGTGTCGAGACCAGGATATCCAGCTCACCGGATCGGAAACTATCCATTACCGCGTCCTTATCGGCGGCGGACAGGCGCCCGTGCAGCAGGCCCAGTCTCAAATCGGGAAAGACTTCCCGGGACAGCCGCTCGTACTCGACCACTGCCGCCTGAGCGACAATCGCCTCAGATTCCTCGATGAGGGGGCAGATAATAAAGGCCTGACGCCCCTCGGCTACCTGACGCCTGATAAAGGCATAGGCGCTCTCCCTCTGCTCCGGTTTGAGCCATTTCGTCTTTACCGTCTGCCTGCCCGGTGGAAGCTCGTCCAGCACTGAGAGGTCAAGGTCGCCGTATAATGTCAGCGCCAGCGTGCGCGGAATCGGCGTTGCCGTCATTACCAGCATATGAGGATTGAAGCCCTTCTCCCGCAGCGCCGAACGCTGCTCGACGCCGAAGCGGTGCTGCTCATCCACTATTGTCAACCCCAGCTTATGGAAGTCTACGCCTTTTTGGACAAGAGCATGAGTGCCGATAACTATATCTATCTCACCTTCCGTTATGTACTTCCGGATTTCCCGCTTGCCAGCCTGTTTGATATCACCGATAAGCAGGGCCACCTTCAGGGGACGCGATAGAATCCCGGAATAGCTCCGCAGGTATCCCTCCCCTTCTCCCTGCCCCACCCTTGAAAGGAGTTCGCAAACAGTGTTGAAATGCTGCTCGGCCAGAATCTCAGTGGGTGCCATAAACGCCCCTTGAAAGCCGTTAGCTGCCGCCACCAGCAAAGCTGCCGTGGCCACCACCGTCTTGCCGCTGCCCACCTCCCCCTGCAACAGGCGGCACATCGGCCTCGATTCACCCAAGTCCGCCAGTATCTCCCCGAGCACTTTGTCCTGGGCCGCCGTCATTTTAAAAGGCAGCGACTTCAAAAATTCCTCCACTAATGGTTGTTTAACGTCAAACGGACTGCCCGGCCGGCCCTCCTGCCAGTCGCGCTTCTTGTGCATAACGCCTAGCTGTAGAAGGAAAAGCTCGTCGAAAGCAAGGCGGGTCCTGGCCCTGTTCTTGGTGACGGCATCCTCCGGGTAGTGGGCCTGGCTTATGGCCACAGGCAGCTTCAGAAGGTCAAGTCGGTCCCGCAATTCCGGGGGTATAAAGTCGGTAATCTGCCACGCCCATTGGTCAATAAACTCCTTCATTAGCTTCCTTACCGACCGTGGCCTCAGACCCTGCGTCAATGGATAGACCGGCACCAGCCGAGCAGTATGCACGAAGTCCTGGCTTTCTACCGTCTCCCACTCCGGCGACTGAAATACATGCCGCCCCTTGAACACACTGACCCTGCCGCTAAGAACTATCCTAGTATTGGTGACCAGCTTTTTCACCAGATAGGGCTGGTTATACCAGACCACCCTGATATTACCCGTTTCATCACCCACGATAGCTTCGGTGCTACGCCTGCCTCCCGGCCGGGTCTCCTGTGCCTGCCACACATTGGCCACTATCGTCTGTTCTTCTCCCTCGGCCAGCTGCGAGATGAACTTTATCTTGCTGTAGTCAAGGTGCCGGTGAGGAAAAAAATAGAGCAGGTCGCGGACTGTCTTTACTCCCAGCTTCCCGAATTTACCCGCCAGGCTTGTGCTGATACCCCTGACGACCGTAACGGGGGAATCAAGGCTGTTCCCGCCTGCCGGGACTGACTGTTTTTTTACTTTCGGGATAGACTTTTTTACAGGGGTAGCCACTGGACTCACGACAGGCGGCCTGTCCAAGCTACCCTTTCCTTCCAAATCAGCCAGAAAGCCTAGAATACTGTTTATCCACTCCCGGCGCTGCTCTACCGTCATTGAGGCGTAATCCGCTTTGAAAAGCTGACGGAAACGTTTTAAGAGTTGGGGGCTGACTACTGACTCTACAGCCTGGCCTGACCAGTTTTGGAGAAACCTGTCCAGCCCGCCGAATACCGCCGAATCCTGGTAACCTTTCTTCTGTTCCAGGTCAAGAATCTTGCGCAAAGGCCCGGTATCCATTTCAAAGACGCCCCCGCCACCATTATAGCCATAATACCGGCGAAAAGCACGGCGAACTACGGGATAAGCAGAGAATGATACGGGGTGGGTTTGGGTGAGGAAAGATAATAAACAAGGGGCGGGGGCGGGTGGGATAAAAATATACTGGGGGTGGGGGTATATGGGGATAAAAAGAATAAAACTACCGCTATTTATCACCCAGTATAGCTAGCAGCAGCAGGCCCGGGCCGGTATGTGTACCGATTACCGGCGTTGTCCTTGTCCGGTAGATGCGCTCTTTAGGGAATAAAGCCCCAAGCCGTTCCACCAGTAAATCAGCATCATCAGGACAGGCTGCCGCCTCTACAGCCATTTCTTCGATATTGGAATAACTGGCCGCAAAATCATAGAGTATGTCCATGGCCTTCGCCCGGGAGCGGGTTCTGCCTGCCGGCTCAACCACACCGTCCTTCAGAGTAATGAGAGGATTTACCCTCAGTAATGACCCCATTAAAGCTGCTGCCCTGCCGATACGCCCGCCTTTTTTGAGATATTCCAGAGTGTCGAAAGCGGCTCGCATGTCAACACGGGGAATAGTGCTATGGACTGTATCCAGGACCTCATCAAATCTGGCGCCGGCCTGAGCTGCCTGGGCTGCCCTGATAACGATAAATCCCTGGGGCATGACCGCCCATTGTGAATCGATCACCTCTACCCGGCACTTCCGCTTCATCAGGCCGACACTCTGCGAGGCCACATCATGGATACCGCTGAGCCGCGAAGTTACCGTGATGACAAGGATTTCGTCCGTCTCTTCAGCCAGCTTATCATATGTTTCGGCAAAGGCCACCGGTGCGGGCACTGATGTCGATGGCAGGAACTTGCTTTGCTTCAGCCTGTCATAGAACTGGTCGGTTGTCATGTCGATGCCGTCGCGATATAGTTCTTCGCCGAAACGTAGCAGCACCGGAATTACGGTAATGCCCAGTTCATCGACCACCTGTGCGGGTAGATCAGCAACGCTGTCTGTGACAATCTTTACCGGCATAAGAACTTATATAGCTTGCCAGAACTATTGATTTATCTATCACCCAATACGGACACACCAATAACATGGGGGCCCACATTAGTACCGATTACCGGACTCACCTTGGAGCGGTAGATGCGCTCCTTGGGGAATTTAGCGCCAAGCCGCTCAACCAGCTCATCAGCTTCATCTGGCGTAGTGGCATCCTCTACCGCCAGCTCTTCAATCCTTGAATAACCCATAACGAAGTCATACAGATGGTTAATCGCCTTGGCGCGGGAACGCTCCCGACCATAGGGAAAGACCTCACCGTCCTTGATGCCCAGTATAGGATTAATCCCCAGCATTGAACCCATCAGAGCCCGTGCCTTACCGATACGCCCGCCCCTTTTGAGGTATTCCAGGGTATCAAATGCCAGACGCATCTCTACCCGCGACATATTGCGTTTAATCTGCTCTATTAACTCGTCAAGTTTAGCGCCAGCCTGAGCCGCCTTGGCTGCCGCAATCACCAGAAGTCCCTCACCCATCATCGCCCACTGCGAATCGACTATCTCGACCCGGCATTTCTTTTCCATCGACTCCACTGCTTTTAACGCCGACTCACCGGTGGCGCTGAGTTTTCGGGAAATGGTAATGACCATTATTTCGTCCGTCTCTTCGGCCAGCCTGTCATATAATTCGATAAATGCCTGAAGCGGCGGGGTTGAAGTGGTGGGCAGGATCTGGCTTTGCTCCAGTTTCCGGTAAAACTCATCGGTGGTCAGGTCAACACCGTCACGGTAGATTTCATTACCGAAGACAACATTCAGTGGGACCACGATAATGCCAAGCTCGCTGGCTATGGCCGGTGATATATCGGAAACACTATCGGTAACGATTTTAACCGTCATTATCCCTTTAACGCCTCCAGAACAGTAATCGAAATGACATTGGGGCCGACATATGCCCCTATCACCGGGCTGACATTTGACCTGTAGATTTTTTCCCTGGGGCAAAGCGAACTGAGGCGCTCAATCAGTTCATCAGCTTCATCAGGGGTAGTGGCATGCTCAACAGCAAGCAATTCTATATTGGAAAAGCCGGCCACACTGTTATACAGATAATCAGTGCCGGCAATCCTGGAGCGTACTCTCGTTAGAGGAGACACTTCGCCGTCTTTCAACGTAAGTATCGGCTTGAAGGATAACAGGGAACCAAGAAGGTTGGTTGCCTTGCCGATACGCCCGCCCTTGGCCAGGTATTTAAGGGTATCCAGTAGCATTACTGAGTGTGACATCGGTATCGCCCGGCGCACCAGCTCAGCCGCCTCATCCATGCTAGCTCCGGCCTGAACTGCCTTGGCGACGGCAATAACCACTAACCCCAGGCCCATTATTACCAGTTGCGAATCAATTACCTCTATCCGGCACTTCCCCTGATATGTGTTTTGCGCCTGCAGTGCCGACTGATAGGTACCGCTCAGTTTACTGGAAAGGTTGATAACCAGAATCTCATCAGCTTCCTTGGACAGCTTCTCGTAGACTTCAAGAAAATCATTCGGGGTCGGTTGAGTCGTCGATGGGAAAGTGGCATCACTGACCAGCCTGCGGTAGAATTCCTCTGTGGTTATTTCCACCCGGTCACGATAAACCTCTTCCCCGAAGCGTACGTAGACTGGCACAACGGTAATCCCAAGTTCATCGGCAATATCGCTGGTAATGTCAGACAGGCTGTCCGTAACTATTTTTAAAGTCATACCCATACACCACCTTTCTACTCAACCGAAATTATATAGCCGTAGTGCGGCTGCCCGCCCCGGATTACCTCAACCTGTAACTGGGAGTGCTGCTCCGTTATGTTAGCGGCAATCTGCTCAGCTTCAGCCGCCTCGGTCTCTTCTCCGTAGTAAATAGTGACAACCTCAGCTTTATTCAGATTAATCTTTTCCAAAACCTTGGCCACAACATTAATATTGTTATCACCCACGGCTACCAGGTCGCCATCCAGCAGGCCGATTGGTTGTTTCCGCTTAATCTTCAGGCCATTTATTTTGGTGGAACGTATCGCCCGGGTAATCTCGATTGACCTGACCGATGGCAGGGCTTTTTCCATAATATCGGCATTCGTTATAAAATCAGCTTCATAGTCAAAGGCCAGAAGTGCCGCTACCCCCTGCGGAATCGTTACGGATGGCACCACCTTGATCTTTTTCTCGGTTAAAGACTGTACCTGTTCAGCAGAAAGCACGATATTCTTATTGTTGGGTAGAATGATAACCTTATCCGAAAATGTAGATTCAACTGCCTGCAGAATATCCTTGGTGCTGGGATTCATCGTCTGTCCCCCGGGTACAATCGCCGCCGCTCCCAGACTGACAAAGACATCGCTGATGCCTTCCCCGGCAGCCACCACGATAACGGCCGTGTCCGTTGTTGGCATCCTGTCTTTTTGCATTTCCAGATAGTCCTGGTGCTGCTCATCCATATTCCGGATGCTTACTTGATGCACGGTACCCAGCTTGGTAGCCCAGTGTATGATACTACCCGGGTCCAGAGTATGGATATGAATTCGCACTATCGCTTCATCACCAACGACAATTAGTGACTCTCCCTTTTTCTCCAGCCTCTTCTTAATCATATCCGGCTTGAATTTTTCTCCCTTCAGCATAAACTCGGTACAGTAGCCAAAGGGGACTTCTTCAACACCAGCTACCTGTGCCAGCGGAGTCGTATGAGGTAGCTCACTGACGATTATCTGCGGCTTGCGTAGCCGCATCAATTCAGCTTCGCCCTTGAGGTAACGCAGAGCGCCGTCCAGAATAGTGTGAAGCCCCTGCCCCCCAGCATCGACGACTCCGGCATCCTTTAAAACCTTGAGAAGACTGGGCGTATTGGCCACAGAATCGCCGGCAGCGTTAACGGTAGCTTCAAGTACCTCCGTGAAATCGTCGTTGCCGTCAGCAACCTGCGCTTGCGCTGCCCTTGCTGCATCCTTTATAACCGTAAGCATGGTACCCTCAACTGGATTGCTCAAGCCTTTATAGGCATAGTCCACCGATTGCTGTAAGGCGTTGACCAGGTCGGTAGTTGTAAATGATTCCTTGCCTTCCAGGCCTTGTGCCAGGCCACGTAAAATCTGCGAAAGAATAACCCCGCTGTTACCACGGGCTCCCATAAGGGCTCCCCTGGCCATTGCATGAGCGATGCCCGAAGCACTGTGGTCTGGGGCCCGGTAGGCCTCCTCCATGGTGGAACGCATGGTAAGCATCATGTTGGTCCCGGTATCACCGTCAGGCACCGGAAAAACATTCAGGGCGTCAATATCCGCCGCACTCTTCTCCAACCACGAGGTAGCTGCCGAAAACATCTCTCTCAGGTCCTGTCCGGCAACTGTTTTAGTCTGACTCATAATATACCATCCTTAACGGAGTGTTTTTTCAATTTACCCGACTGGCCGGGCATACCTTCCTTGCCAATCTTGATGAACTATGTTACTATGATTAAAGGAATTTTGCAATAGTTTTATGTGAAATCCAGAGGAGATTTGAGGTTGAAGTGCGATTTATGCGGTAAATCACCACAATTCGGTCATAATGTCAGTCATTCCAAGCGCCACACCAACCGGCGCTGGATACCCAATATCCATCCCGCCACCATCATTGTTGACGGCCAGCCAAAACGGCTTAACCTTTGCACCCGGTGCCTGCGCAGTCAGCATAAGGTCGCCAAGACTGTTTGATTTACACCATAACTAATCAGGCAAGCAGTCCCCGCCTTATCCCTGTTACACTAACTTCTTGGCCTCGGCCAGCGCCCGCTTTACCTGCTTCAGGGAGGTGCCGCCAGTAACATCCCTGGCAGCGATAGAAGACTCTATAGTAATCGAATAGATATCCTCGCTGAATAGAGACGAAAATTTCTTATATTCATCAAGGTTGAGTTCGGTGAATGATTTCCCCTTTTCGGCGGCATACTTCACCAGCCTGCCGACGATATCATGTGCGTTACGGAAGGTCTCGCCCTTCCTGACAAGATAATCGGCCAGATCCGTGGCCAGGATATAACCCCGCTCCACCGCCTTTATGGTATTTTCCTTCCTGATACGCATGGTCTTAATCATGCCCGTAAAGACTTTCAGCGTTGACAGCAGTGTATCTACCGTGTCGAAGAGACCCTGCTTGTCCTCCTGCATGTCCCGGTTATAAGCGAGCGGTAGGGCTTTCATCGTCGTCAGCAGGGCCATCAGGTGACCGTATACCGTCCCTGTCTTGCCGCGCGCCAGCTCGGCAACATCGGGGTTTTTCTTCTGGGGCATGATACTGCTTGGGGTTGCGTAGGCGTCATCAAGCTCAATGAAATCAAACTCCGCCGAAGACCACAGCACGATTTCCTCGGCCAGACGTGATAGATGCATCATACTGATACTGGCGGAGGCTATATACTCCAGCACAAAATCACGGTCGGAAACGGCGTCAAGGCTGTTCCGGGTCACCTGGCTGAACCCCAGCTCCCGCGCCAGGAAATCCCGGTCAACATCATAGGCAACGCCGGCTAAAGCCCCGCTGCCCAGCGGCATAACATCAACACCCTTGAGGCAATCGCCGAAACGTTCAACATCACGCCGGAGCATCCAGAAGTAAGCCAGTAAATGGTGCGCCAGCAGCACCGGCTGGGCCGCCTGTAAATGTGTGTAGCCGGGCACAACTACATTCATATTCGCTTCGGCTTTGTCAACCAGCGCCCTTTGTAATTCCTTCAGTCCGTCTACGGTCTTTGAGATTGCCTCTTTAGTAAAGAGACGCATGTCCAGGGCTATCTGGTCATTACGGGAGCGGGCGGTGTGCAGCTTGCCCCCCACCTCCCCCACTTTCTCGATGAGCCGGGACTCAATGGCCATGTGGATATCTTCAAACTCCGACTTGAACTCAAACTTACCCTGTTCAATCTCGTCGCGGATAGATTCCAGTCCACCGGTGATTGTCTTTGCCTCGTCGTCCGAAATTATTCCCTGTTTGGCCAGCATCCTGGCATGGGCGATACTGCCGGTAATATCATGCTTATAGAGACGCCAGTCAATGGGTAGCGAAGAGGTATATGTTACTGCTGATTTATCAAGCGGCTTACTGAAACGACCCCTGATATCGTTCATGCTAGCCTTTCTCTGGCTCTTCTGGCCCCATGATGCTGAGCGGCCCCTCCGTATCACTCAGGAGCTGCGTCTGGGCCTGAGTCGTTACCGGCAAGCCCCAGAGTCGAATAAAACCCTCGGCGGCGCTCTGGTCAAACCGGTCGCCCTTGTCATAAGTAGCGAGACCGATATTGTAGAGTGACTTCGGAGACTTCCGCCCTACGACAGTGGCGTGTCCCTTGAACAGTTTAGTCCTCACCGTCCCGGTCACGTAGCGCTGCGAGCTGAGTATATAAGCGGACAGGTCACGGTTCATTTGGCTGAACCACAGTCCGTTAAAGATAAGGTCGGCATACTCTACCGCGACCTTCTGTTTGAAGCGTAACTGGTCTTTGGACATGGTCATCGCTTCTAACGCCTGGTGGGCCTGCAACAGGACGGTAGCTGCTGGCGCCTCATATATCTCCCGCGACTTTATGCCGACCACTCTGTTCTCAATATGGTCGACCCTGCCCACGCCATGCTGGCCGGCCACTTCGTTCAGCTTCTGAATCAGGGTAATCCCGTCCAGTTCCTCGCCATCGATAGTTACCGGTATACCCTTATCAAATCCGATTTCCAGATACTGCGGCTTATCCGGCGCCTGGCCCGGCGACTTTGTCCAGACATATACATCATCCGGCGGCTCCGTCCAGGGGTCTTCAAGGACACCACATTCGATACTCCTGCCCCAGATGTTCTCGTCGATTGAATATGGACTGGAGGCAGTGATGGGGATGGGTATGCCGTTTTTCTGGGCATAAGCAATGGTCTCTTCCCGTGTCATTCCCCATTCCCTGGCCGGCGCCATAATCTTCAGGTCGGGGGCAAGGGCATTAATGCTGACCTCAAACCTTACCTGGTCATTCCCTTTTCCGGTACAGCCGTGAACCACCGCCGTAGCACCTTCCTCTGCCGCCGTGTCCACCAGCAATTTCGCCATGAGGGGCCGGGATAAAGCCGTAGCCAGGGGATATTGCCCTTCATAGAGCGCGTCCGCCTGCAGAGCCGGAAAAAGGAAATACTTGACGAATAACTCTTTGCCGTCAATCACCAGTGCCTTGGTGGCACCGACATCAAGTGCTTTCTGGCGAACTTGTGAAAAATCACGCTCGTTGCCGACATCTATGGTAACGGCAATAACTTCAAGATTATACTTATCCTTCAGCCACTTAATGGCTACCGAGGTATCCAGCCCACCGCTGTAAGCCAGTACTACTTTATCCGGCACTCCAGTCTCCCCAAGACAAAGAAGCTATCACTGCTTCGTTCCAAAATTTTTCTCCAGGAAATTAACGACTTCGCTACAGACCCCGGGGTACTCCCATGAATAGTCATGTCCCGGTGCCTTCAACCAGCTGAGTATATCGCCGGGATTGTCATCCGGCGAGGTCAGCCCGAACCAGCTCTTCACGGTGGCCCATATCATTGCCGGAACATTGCCATAGCTGAAGGTATCAACACCGCGACCGTTGCTGTTCATCAGTAGCGTCCTGTCCAGTGCCGTAGGTTTATGCCAGAAAGGCGTACCTGTCTGGATACTGTAGACCTGGGACTTGTCCTTTAACATACGCATGGTCTTGTCCGAAATCACCGTCCCGGTACTCTCTCCGGCCACAATGACTTTAAGGTCCGGAAGATGGTTGGTGAGAAACTCCACCCGCTTGGCCAATTCCTTAGCCTTCGACGGATAGCGGGTCGCCACTTCAACAAACTCTTTCAGGCAGCCCTTTATTCCGCTGCTGGTCCGCCGATAGTTCAACAGCAGTGAGTTGTAACCCAGACTATCGAGCTGAGATTTAATACCGTCAAGGATACTGGCCCAGCCGGGTGTCTCAAACGTCATATTCCACCCCCAGCCACCTGAATTGAAGACGATAACAACATCCCTTTCTTTGGCCTCCGCATACATGGCCAGCAACTGGTCTACAAAACTCTGGAATTTCTCCTGGCTATCGCCGACAACCTCCATGGCCAGTTCTACAGCATCGTCAATCACCGCCTGCGGTATAGTCGCATAGTCATACTCAGATAAATCGGGTTCCTGAATCCCAATCTCCTTAGCCATACCAACCTCTGTATAGAATAAAGCCAACCAGATAATGACAGCTATGGGGATAGACAACAATATCATTAGTATCCCCAGTCTGCCAGCTTTTATTAACATTACCGTCTCTTAAACCTAATTTTAGCAATATTTACTTAACAATTCCAGACAATGCCTCGTCCAATATATTGATAGCGCGGTCAATTTCATTATTGCCGATAATCAGCGGCGGTATCAGACGAATAGCGTTAGTTTTTAGCTTATTCACCAGCAGACCTTTTTCAAGGCAGTCCATTAATACGTCCTGGCCAATATCGCTATCAAACTCAATAGCTACAATGAGTCCCCGACCACGCACATCGGTGATAAACGAGTATTTGTCTTTCAGGTCTATTAATTTCTCCATCAGATACTGCCCAACCTTCATGGCATGACCGGCAATATCATTGTCGATGACATATTTCATTGTAGCATAGGCAGCGGCGCTGGTAACCGGATTACCACCGAAAGTAGCGTTATGGTCTCCAGGCACAAAAACCGAGGCTTTCTCTTTAGCTAGCAGCGCCCCGATGGGTATACCACCACCCAAACCTTTGGCCAGGGTTAAAATATCCGGTTCGACGCCGTACAGCTGGTAGCCGAACAGCGTGCCGAGACGGCCTATCCCGGTCTGCACTTCGTCAAGTATCAGCAGTATGCCCTTCTCGTCACACCAGCCCCTGACCTTTTCCAGGAAATCATCATCGGATATGTTGACGCCGCCTTCGGCCTGTAAAGGTTCGAGCATAACGGCGCATGTTCTGTCGGTGGTAGCCGACTTGATAGCTTCGATATCATTGTTGGCTACATTGATAAAACCGACCGGCAGTGGAACGTATGGCTCATGCATCTTTGGCTGCCCGCTTGCCGCCGTCATGGCCAGGGAACGACCGTGAAAAGAATCCATAGTGGTAATGACCTCGTAAGCGCCATTTAATTTCAGACTGCCGTAGCGTCGGGCAAGTTTCACGGCGCCCTCATTGGCCTCCAGGCCACTGTTACAGATAAAAACCCTGTCAAAACAACTGTTCTTAATGAGAAGCTCAGCCAGGCGTATCTGGGGGATAGTATAATACCAATTTGAAGTCTGCATCAGAATTTTCGCCTGCTCGGCGACGGCATCAGCAACCACCGGATGACAGTGACCGAGACAGTTGACCGCCAGTCCGCCGACAAAGTCCAGGTACTCTTTACCTTTATCATCCCAGACACGCGCTCCCTCACCCTTTGCTAACGTCACCGGGACACGCACGATAGTCTGCATATAGTATTTGCTTTCCAGTTCCTGCCAGTCAGTCATGTTTAGTCCTTATATATTGTAGTGCCGCCGTCCCGGCTTTCAAGCTCTTTTACCAGGGCGTGCGACTTCCTACCGTCTATTATACGGGTTATCGTGTCGTCGTTTAAAGCCCTCAGGCAGGCATTTATCTTGGGAATCATGCCCCCCGAAATTACACCCGATCCAATCAAAGCCTCCGCCTCATTTGCGGAAAGCCGGGATACAACGCTGCCCGATTCGTCACTGATGCCGGCCACATCGGTCATGAATATGAGCCTGGTCGCGCCGAGAGCCGCTGCGATATCACCGGCGATGTGGTCACCGTTTATATTCATTATCTTCGGCGCCTCATCAGGCCTGTCGACTGAGTACAGGCTCAGTGGCGATACCACTGGAACGAAGCCGTCTCTGAGCAGCCCCTCCAGAAGTGCCGCATTTACCTTCACCACCGTGCCCACATAGCCCATGTCCTTACCCTTCATCTTACTTTCTATAAGGGCCCCATCAACACCGCTGATACCGACGGCCTGCCCGCCCAGACAGTTAATCGCCGCCACGATTTCCTTGTTGACCAGCCCCGCCAGCACCGCCGTCACCACCTCCAGTGCCGGCAAATCGGTAACCCTCTCTCCATGGACAAACCGTGTCGTAACTCCCTGTCTTTTCAGCCACTCGGTGACCGTGCTGCCGCCGCCGTGTACGATTACCAGCGATTCGCCCTGCTGCTGGAGCGTCACTACATCTTCAATAGTGGTGTCACGACTACCCAGGGTAGAACCACCTATCTTAACTACCGTGACATTCTTCATCTATCCTCAACCTTTATCAAAATCAGGTCGTATACTCGCTGTTAATGGTTACATATTCCTCGGAGAGGTCGCAACCCCAGGCCGTAGCACTGGCATTGCCCAGATTGAGATTCAAACTGACGGACACCTCATCACCATCCAGCAACCCGACCACTTCCTGTCTGTTAAAGGAAGCCTGAAGACCTTTCTTGACCAGACATATGCTACCGATATAAAGGTCAAGTCTATCAGGACTCAGTTCAACACCGCTGCGGCCTGCCGCCGCTATCACCCGTCCCCAGTTAGGGTCGCTGCCGTGTACCGCCGCCTTGAACAAAGGTGAGTTGGCGATGGTCCGGGCCACCAGCCGGGCGTCGGCCAGACTGGTAGCTCCATTTACGTTTACCTCAATCAGCTTGGTAGCCCCTTCGCCGTCACGGGCGATAGCCCTGGCAAGATATATGCAGACCTCATTGAGCGCCTGGCGGAAAACCTCGGCCTGACGACTGCCGCTTACAATCGTCTCACCGCCAGAAAACCCGTTAGCTATAATCAGCACCATATCGTTGGTGCTGGTATCTCCGTCAATAGTGACCATATTGAAGGATGTATCCACCGCCTCCCGCAGCGCCGACCTCAGAAATTCGACATCTACAACCGCATCGGTTGTCAGAAAACAGAGCAGGGTAGCCATATCGGGGTGAATCATCCCCGAGCCCTTAGCCGTCCCCCCGATGACAAAATTGCCTTCATCTGCCCTGACAGCCACCTCTTTCGGCACGGTGTCCGTGGTCATTATCGCCCTGGCCAGCTCGTGACCTCCTTCAGCCGACAGCGCTATCTGCGGCACCGCCGCCCGGATACGCTCCATCGGCAGCCACTCCCCGATGATACCGGTACTCGCCACCAGGACATCCGCCGGAGAAACACCGGCATGGCGGGCGGCGAGTTCAGCCATCTCCCCGGCGTCCCTCAGGCCCCGCTCGCCGGTGCAGGCATTGGCACAGCCGCTGTTTACCACAACAGCCGCGGCTTTGCCTCCCTGCACTCGCCTCTGCGAAACGACTACCGGCGCCGCCTTGACCAGATTACCGGTAAATACAGCCGCCGCGGTGCCGGTCACCTCGGAGACCAGCATTCCCAGGTCGGGGCTACCCTCTTTATGATGATTAATACCGGCGCTGGTAACGCCGGCAAGAAACCCCCCGGGAGAGGTAACCCCACCCCCGGGGATAAACCCGGACTTGTCTTTCATTTATGAAAACTATATCATATTCAGTCTCGGCAGGCAATTACCATTTTCACCCCCCACTTATTATCTATTCACACCTAGAGGTCCAGCATTTTTATCCCCACAGCCACCCCACCCTATTGATTATCTATTCCCACCCAGTCCACCCAGTATCATCCGTGGCTTATCCCATAGATAGTCCTCGCCATCATCAAATGGGAGTACCTGCGGAGAGGGACGTAAGCCCCTCTCGTATAATATCTCCCCCTCTCCTGTAACACCTCGTCAGGAGAGGGGGACAAAGGGGGTGAGGTAGTTAAAATCCCTTCTCCTTTACTAAATACCATTTTGTCCCAGCTTGAACCATTGGACTGGCGGATGATAAACTCAAAATGTGAAGATTGTGCGTTTCACAACCGGCCGGAAGGCCGAATACGGAATACTGGACGGCGGGACGGTCAACAGTCTGGCCGGTAATCCCTGTCAACATATAAAAACAACCGGCCAGTCTTATAGGTTAAAAGATGTAAAGCTGCTGCCGCCGTGCCTTCCTTCCAAAATCGTGGCTCTGGGGCTGAATTACCGCAGCCACGCCGAAGAAGTGAACCTGAAAATACCCGCCGAACCCCTGATTTTCCTGAAGCCGTCCACTTCGGTCATTGGCCCCGAAGATAATATTGTTTATCCGGAATCGTCACAGCAGGTCGACTACGAGGGGGAGCTGGGGGTGGTTATAAAGAAGCCTGCCAGGCACGTATCCGTAGAAGAAGCAGGTAGTTATATCCTGGGTTATACCTGTTTCAATGATGTCACCGCGCGTGACCTCCAGTACCGGGACAGGCAGTGGACCCGCGCCAAGGGCTTTGATACCTTTGCCCCCATCGGCCCCTGCATCGAGACGGAACTCGACCCGGACAACCTCTCTCTGGAGACCCGCCTCAACGGCGAAGTCAGGCAGCAGACCCATACCGGCGACCTTATTTTCACTGCGTACGAACTGGTGAGCTTTATCTCTCACGTGATGACACTGCTTCCGGGTGATGTTATCGCCACCGGCACGGCCAGTGGTATCGGACCCATGCAGCCGGGCGACACCGTCGAGGTAATTATAGAAAATATCGGCACACTGAGAAACTACGTCGTCCAGCAGTCTCTCCTGTGAAAAAATGTAATATACCGGGGAATTTTGTAAAACCACTCGGAAAGCCCTAACCAACACCACGAATAGCCGTTATAAAGAGCAGCTACAGAAAAGCAGGAGGGTATGTATATATGAAGAAACTAATCATAGTAATGCTAATATCTGTGATAGCAGGCCTGGTTGCCTGCGCTCCCGCTGCAACGGATGACATACCGGAAGACATACCGAAGGACGTACCGGAAGGCGTAGTAATGGCATCCGGTAAAACACTGGAGTCCAGTAATACTCGCATAGTATCACCGGTAGTAGATGCGCCTGACCAGTCGGCCCTCGTTGACGGCAATAGCGCCTTTGCCTTCAACCTCTACCGGACGATAAAGGACACAGACGGCAATCTCTTTTATTCGCCCTATAGTATTTCGGCGGCGCTGGCCATGACCTATGCCGGCGCCCGGGGTAATACCGAACAGGAGATAGCCGGTGCGCTCCATTTCTACCTTCCACAAGAGCAACTGCACCCCGCCTTCAACTGGCTGGAGCAGGAGCTTGCCAGCCGCGGCGAAGGCGCCAAGGGGAAAGACGACAAGGGCTTCCGGCTGAACGTGGTGAATGCCATCTGGGGACAGAAGGACTATGAATTCATGGTTGATTTCCTTGACACCCTGGCGGAGAACTACGGTGCCGGACTCAGGATTCTCGACTTTATCAACGAAACGGAGGAGTCCCGCGTCACCATTAACGACTGGGTAAGCGAACAGACCGAAGACCGTATTAAAGACCTGATTCCGCAGGGCACTATCGACGCCCTCACCCGCCTTGTCCTGACCAACGCCATCTACTTCAATGCCGCCTGGGCAAATACCTTTAATAAGGACCAGACCTCTGATAGAGCCTTCTATCTGCTGGATGGAAACACGGTAACCGTGCCCATGATGAAGCGGACTGCCAGGTTCGGTTATGCTGAAGGGGACAAACATCAGGCGGTGGAGCTGTATTACGACGGTCACGAGCTCTCGATGGTAATTTTACTTCCCGATGAGGAGCATTTCTCAGAATTTGAGGATAACCTGGACTACGGACAGGTAAAAGGAATTATAAACAAGCTTGAATCTCAGGAGGTCAATCTCACCATGCCGAAGTTCGAGTTCGAGTCCTCATTCAGCCTGGTAGAGGCGCTTACCATTATGGGAATGCCCGGCGCTTTCACTTCCGGGGCCGATTTTTCAGGTATGACAGGCAATAAAGATTTGTTTATCAGCGATGTAATTCACAAGGCTTTTGTCTCGGTAGATGAAGAGGGTACCGAGGCGGCCGCTGCGACCGCCGTCGTGATGACATTAACGGCCATGCCGACAGAGCCCGTTACTGTTGTCATCGACCGGCCTTTCATCTTCCTGATTCGCGATATCAGTACCGGCGCCATTCTCTTCATGGGGCGTGTCGCCGACCCGACGGCGTAAATGTTACGGAAGGAGATTAATGGAATTAAAGACAGTGTATTTTGACAGACCCGGTGGCGATGAGAATACAGACAGGACATTAGCTCTCGCCAGACAGCGGGCGGAGGAACTGGGTATCAATACGGTAGTGGTGGCATCCACCGTCGGCAAGACCTCCGTCAAAGCGGTGGATGTCTTCAAAGGGATGAAGGTGATTGTGGTCACCCATACTGCCGGTTTCCGCGAACCGAACACCCAGGAGTATACCGAGGAGAGCCGGAAAATCGTTGAAGATAAAGGCGGGATTATACTCACCACCACCCATGCCTTTGGCGGTATCAGCCGCTCCCTGAATCCACCCGGACCGCCGCCACCGGCCCCAAACTATGTCATCGGGGATTTAATCGCCATGACCCTCAGAATGTTCGGCCAGGGCATGAAGGTAGCCTGTGAGATTGCCACCATGGCCGCCGATGCCGGACTGGTACGCACCGACGAAGAGGTTATATCCATAGGCGGTACCGGGAGGGGTGCCGACACGGCACTCGTTTTGAAGCCCGATTACGTACACCGCTTCTTCGACCTCAGGGTGAAAGAAATTATCTGCAAGCCCCGTCTCTGATACCGGCGATTTCTAACGCACAATACTGTTAAATCTTATAACGGACGCCATGAGGCACAGGTATATCGTGCCGGAGTTCAGGGTTTACCGGCTTGCATATAAGGCTGGGTAGAACGTTTAACCAAGAAATCCGTTAAGAACACTGGAGAATTTCTGGACCTCATCCCGGTGGACGTTGTGGCCGCGGTTTTCAAAGACCTCCAGTCGGCAATCGGGAATCACCTGTGCCGCTGCATAAGCATGCTGCACCGGCACAATTGGGTCTTTGGCACCCCACACCAGCAGTGTTGGCATTACTATTTCGGAAAGGCGGTTGGCCAGCACGAGAGTCTGCTCCTTTAATGAGGTGACACTGCCGCCTATCAGCACACTGGCCGGGGATAGTGGTATTATGAACTCCATCGGGGCCATCATTGTCTTGACTATCCACTTAATACCGTTAAGCACCGATATTACAATATATCCGATAGACCGGAGTAATGCCGGAATCGACAGAAGCCTGACCCACAGGGCGATTTCCCTGCCCAGACACAGGCTGCTGACCAGCACCAGCTTCTTGATTTTGTGAGGAAATTCGAGGGCATAGTTTAGAGAAATACCGCCCCCCAGCGAATGCCCCACCAGGTGAAAATTGTCTAGCCCCAGACTATCCGAGAAATTGTCCACGAAAGTCGCCAGCTCCGGTATATAATAACTGCCGTCTAGCGGCTGACTACCGCCATATCCGGGAAGGTCCGGGGCAAATACCGTGTAATTCTTGGAAAGCACGTCAATGTTGTTCAGCCATGTCCTGGCATCCCCGCCACCGCCGTGAATCACCACCAGCGGTTCTCCGCTCCCGGCGGTATAGTAGTGAACATCAAGTCCACCAATGCTTATATTTTTACTTTGAATATTATTCATCTCTTTTTATCCTGTGACTTTTGAACTTGAGTAAGGGTAACAATCGCTTCTAATCTTATAAAAGCCTTAATACAATTTAATCTCAAAAGCGGGCGGAAAACTCACAAAAAAGTCATAAAAAATACCACCCTACTTGATATAACGATTTTGGATGGTATCAAGTTATCCCCGGCTCTTTTTATATTTTAGCATGTACGCGCCCGATTT
>Ga0209427_10002553_pt1 | contig 21429 bp, 21 predicted proteins | sample DeeMarSWOR136_30_FD_187465 | JGI IMG/M metagenome (GOLD analysis project Ga0209427, IMG submission 187465) | Marine sediment microbial communities from White Oak River estuary, North Carolina - WOR-1-36_30 (SPAdes) (version 2) | ecosystem: Environmental > Aquatic > Marine > Intertidal zone >...
TCGCGCGCGCCCTGAGGATGTTCGATGATCCCTACCCGATAAAGGAATCCATCCTCTCTGAGGACCCGAGGAAGGGCTCTTTCCTGCACGGCGCGCGCCTCACCGAAGAGCAGATGGACACCATCCTCGAGGCAACCGAGGACTACCCTGGTCAGACCGTAAGCACTGACCAGCAGGGCTAGCGTTCGGACATCGGCCGATAACCCCAAATTGGGCCGGTCAGCTATCCTAGGTCGATGGGACACCTAGCGGCCATGTTGAGCAGGGCGGGGGAGGACGTCTTCCCGGTCCTGAAGAGGATGCTAAAGGCAGCCACCTCAAGGGTTGGTGACTCATACGGATTCGCCTCCGAAGACGGGGCGTTCCTTTCGCCTTCGCTGAATGATGGATCGCTCGAATCCACTGCCGTGATCGGGTACAGGCTAGAAAAGGTGACCCAGTATGATGCGCCCCAGCCCGTCGTCCAGAACGGAGTTTCCATCATCTTTGAGGGAGGGCTATGGGGTTCTACAGACCGCCCCGACATCGAGGAGGCCTCGGAGCGCCTGGGCTCTGAACCTTGTACGGGCATAGCCGAGCTGATTCAAGACACACAGGGCTCTTTCGTAGTGCTAGCCCTACATGGGAGGACGCTTCTATGCGGCAGAGACCCGTTAGGCACAATCCCAGTATACATAGGGGCGAGCCCCCGGCTCATTGGCTTGGCGTCGAGCCGGAAGATGCTCTGGGCCGCGGGGCTGGAGGCCGAATCCCTCCCCCCAGGCCACCTGGCCGTGATTGGATCGTCTGTAGTGGACATTGAGCGCGTGAGAACGCTTCAGAAACCGTTGCCACGCCGTCTGTCTATGGAGGAGGCATTGGAGCGCCTGGATCAGCTGCTCACAAGGGCAGCGGAGCGTCAGACGAGGGGCTTGCACAGGGCCTCGCTGGGCTTCTCAGGCGGAATAGACAGCACAATCGCAGCCCACTACCTGAGCAAGGCCGGAGTCAACCTTGACCCCATATGCGTCGGATTGGAGAACTCGGAGGACTTCAGTGCAGCGGAAGCCGCTGCCGACGCCCTTGATCTGCCCCTCCGGCTCGAGTCCAAGACCAAGGCCGACGTCGAAGGCGACCTCGACAAGGTTCTCTGGGCCGTTGAGGAGCCGAACCCGATGATGGTGAGCATAGCTCTCCCACTCAACTGGGCAGCCGCTAGCGCTTCGGAATACAGCAGCAGGGTATTCTTCTCAGGCAACGGAAGCGACGAGCTCTTCGCAGGGTATCACAAGCACGTCCTAAAATACCGCGTTTCACAGGAGGCAGCCAGGGACGAGGTCTTCAAGGACGTCACGCAGTCGTACAAGGTGAACTTCGAGAGAGACCACAAGGTCTGCTCCGAGAACGGCCTAGAGCTGAGACTGCCCTTCACGGATGAGGAGCTTGTCCAGTACGGCCTGAGCATCCCCGTCGAGCTCAAGATCTCCCTGAGAGATCCCCCCCAGAGGAAGCTGGTACTGCGAGAACTCGGCAGGAGACTGGGACTGCCAAACGAGCTCTCGTCGAGGAGGAAGAGGGCCATCCAGTATTCCACGGGCGTGGACAAAGCGCTGAGACGGCTGGCTCGCGCAAGGGGGGAGAGCCCCCAGGCCTATCTCTCCGATAGGCTGCGAGCGCTTAGGAGGAGCAGGCTGGATCTAGGGGATGGACATCATGGATGAACGCAGCAGGGCCATGAGGATAGTCGAGCTGATGAGGAGACATTACCCCGAGTGCCTGCAGCCTGACGACGGGGACCTTGATCCCTTCCGAACCCTCATCGGATGCGTTCTATCCCAGAGGACCCGGGACATCAACGCAGAGAGAGCTGCCGAGGCCTTGTTCGATGTCGCAGATACCCCCCGTGGGATCCTGGAAATCGATGAAACGAGATTGAGGGAACTTATACGATGCTCAGGCTTCTACAACCAGAAGGCGAGGCACGTGCGTTCCATCTGCCGGGCCCTGGTTGAGGGTTTCGACGGCCTCGTCCCGAGGGATAGGCAAGCTCTGATGAGCCTCCCGGGCGTCGGGCCGAAGACCTCCGACATAGTGCTGAGCCATGCATACGACGTCCCGGCTATAGCCGTCGATGTCCACGTCTCAAGGGTTGCCAGGAGGCTCGGCCTGGCGGAGAGAGATGCGGCGCCCGAGAGAGTCAAACTGGCTCTTGAGGGCGCCGTGCCCCGGGAGATGTACCGCTTCGTGGACACCTCCTTCCTGAGGCACGGGAAGGAGACATGCACATCGAGGAACCCCCGGTGCGGTTCATGCTTCCTGAAGGACCTGTGCAACTACTACGAAAATGAGGCCAAAAAATCAGCGTGAGTGTTTATAGTACTCTCATCTTTGATTAGACTGAATCTTATCCGAGAATACCCAACTATCCTCGATTGAACTCCTTGACGACCTCCGAGACCCGCCTGAGGCACTCGATGGCAGTTTCGTAGTCGGGCCAGCCCCCGAGGCCGCACTCAGGGCAGGCATAGGGAACCCGCTCCTCGCCAAACCTCGCGACTATCACGGACAGCCTCTTCTCCAGCAGCTCCGGGCTCTCCATGAAGTCCCTTGGATCGGCCCTGCCGTGCCTGATGTCGGTCCAGACGTCTCCGACTTGCTGGCTGATCTCGCCGGACAGGCCCTGGCTCACCAGCTGGTTGGAGATCAGGTTGTCGAACAGCGTTATCGCGACGCTCGCCTTGAGAGTCTTGTCTGTCTCCTCCAGCTTTCTCTTCGTCTTCTCCAGCTCATAGAGGGGGTCGCCGACGTGTGACTCTATCATGTCCAGGTGCTCCACTTCCCAGAAGAGGTCGTCGGAGGTGTCGTGGAGGTGGATGCTCGTCTCCACCCCCCTGGACGACGCCGCGCTGCATATTTCTTCCCAGGCTCCTCTCAGCGAGTCCCTGCCCCTCGAGCCGTAGTCCAGCAGGGGGTCGTTGAGGAAGCCGAGGGTGGGCTCGTCTATGCAAAGCATGCGAACCTCTCCCCCCCTCGCCTTGAAAAGCGAGTTAGCTGTGATCTTCGCGAGCTCTCCACCCAGCTGCTCTATGAGCCCGGGGTCTCGCATCGGGAAGAACGCTGAAAGGGTGTAGGGCCCGGTTATGCAGGCCTTGACGGGGACTCTCGAGGACCCCGTGGCATCACGGATTCTGGAGAGGTTCCTCTTGAGGATGCTCACCTCTGGTATCGCGGAGCTGGGTCTCGCCTCGATTTTAGATGTTGCGGCGTATTGCCCCCCGGTCCGCTCCACCCCTCTGAAGAGCTCGAAGAACATCTCGTTCATGTCGCGGAGCTGAGGGTAGTTGGGCGTGTCGATGCCGGCCTTCATCTTGTCGATGAACCCTCCGACCACCTCCTCCTCGAAGGCCCTGTAGGAGTCGCCTCCGATGCCGAGCGCCGGGAGGATCGTCTGGGAGGACCTGGCCCCCTCCCTGAATTTATCCGGATTGGATCTGAGGGGAAGGCTCCCCACGTCGCACGTTCTTATCATGAGACACAGCTAGCAGACGTTTATCTTCCCGGTGGCAAGGTCCATGCAGAACTCGTCCAGGCGGTCGAACTCCTTCGATACGACCTCCTTTATGAGGGGCGATATCTCCCCCATCCTCACCCCGTCCTCCAGGATCACTTGGGCTGAGCAGACGGCCGGGTCGTTTATCGGCCGGCCAATTGCGCTAACAAGCCATATGTAGGCCTCTTTGATGCCGCTGACGTTCTCGCAAACCTTGTTCGCTATCCGGTAGCTGAGGAGGTTGTATATCTTGCCGACGTGGCTCACGGGGTTCTTCCCCGCCGCTGCCTCCGACGACATGGGGCGGTTGAGGGGGATGACACCGACGACGTTGTTCCCCCTTCCAACTTGGCCCGAGTCCCCCGCGTCGGCGGACGTCCCGAGGACGGTGAGGAAGAGGCCGTCCTTCCCCCTGCCCCTCGCGTCCAGGACGTTGAGGCCCACGTTTACCTTGTCGAAGCTGTGTTTCGAGTTGATGAAATCGTTCATGGCCTCGACGATCTCGGATTTCTTCCTGAAGTAGTCGGCCTCGCTGTGGACGAACCTGTCGATGAAGGCCATGGCGACCGTGAGGTTCAGCTCCCTTCCGTTCCTGAACCCCATGATCTTGATGTCCTCGCCGGACTCGGGATGATCCTTCTTGAACCCGGGGGAGTTCAGGTACCTTTCGAGATCGAGGATCACCCTCTCCGTGGGGCTGTAGGGGGCGAACCCTACTGCGGCCGATGTGTCGTTGGCCCCCAGGTACTCTCCCTTCCTGTGGAAGATGTCCTGAAGGGAGGCGGCTCCCGGCTTGATCTCCGGCTGGTACCTCAGGTGCTCGTCCGGGTCCACGAACCTGAGGTTCTTCCTAAGCCACTCCTTAGTGCTCCTGATCGCTATCTCGTTGACCGGGACAAGCTCACCTTCTACGTCGAACGTGGCCCTGTCCCCGTAGACAATCAATATTGGGCTGCCGATCTTCCCGCCGCCGAACTCGACCTGCGCTCCCCCTGCGGTTAAGAGCCCCTTGTCCAGGTTGTGGTGGAGGATGGTGTCGAACCTCTTCAGGTACTCCTTCGAGAGCTCGATGGACGCCTGGTTCATTATCGAGTCGCAGATCGTGTCCGGGTGGCCCAGCCCCTTCCTCTCGCAGATCTCCATCTGCTGCTCGAATAGAGCGACCTGTCTCAGGGGCTTGATCAGGATGTTTTCCAAACCATTCACCTTCCCGATGCTCATTATTCCTGATGGGAATCTATACGAAAGAATGGAATCCGATTTAAAAGTATTCTCTACATATTTTATGGTTGTATAGATAAAAATTCTTAAAATATTCCCTTAGGAATACGAACTTTGAGTTATAACGTTCCTTAAACCTCCTTCCTTTTTCAATGCACATTTGGAATGCAGAGGGATTTTCCTCTGGTTGCCGGTAGGAAAATACTAAAATTCCCTTAGACTACGATATCTGCTAGGTGGGCGAATGAACGACAAGACTCTGGGTTTGCTGATCGTATCGCTGAGCATAATAGGCATGATCGGATACTTCGTGTGGTCCTTCGCCCCCTATCTGGGGTCAGCGGTATCCAGCTGGATATCTCCTGAGCTCAGCGAGTGGGCCTTCAAGCTCCCCGTCATCTTGGCCATCTATGCCATGCTGGCCATTATGCTCTGGATAGGTTACACAATGTCCACGACCCCGCCTCCGATTCCCCTGGAGAAACCCCTGTCCATAGAGAGGGATGAAGTGGACAACCTGGACGCTGAAAAGGAAAAGTGAAGATCGTAGACCGTGAAAATCCGGATCCTGAGCGAGATTTCAGGCGACAGCCTTCATCCTCATCGATTTAACTATCTTGTCGCCGTGTTTTAGCCTGAGTTGAGGTTTGTATCTCTCAGCGTACTCTATGGCCTCCCTTGAGAATCCGCCGCGCGAGGTGATAACCTTTCTCCCTTTCTTTGCCGTCTCCATGAGTTCAAGCTTTGACATCTCAAGGTAGGGGCACCTGTGGCCTAGGAAGCTGGGCTTGATGCAGTCGGAGTTGGCCTTCTTCTTGAAGCAGTACAGGCGCCTCTCGAAGGGAGATAGGTTGCATCTGCCGTGCTTTCTGCTTCTTGACATTGGCTTTGTTTTTTCTTTTTTCAATATTTACCTTATGGTCTTCAAGACTGTATCTCCAATAGATTATTCGATATGTGTTTACAGATTTTATCTAGAGAAATTCCTGTTTTTGATCTTAGCATATTTGAACTTGGGTGATGTTTCGATGATCAATGTCCATGGAGTACAGTTCAAAGATACCTACTTGTCACGGAATTGGACATCCAGCCTGATCTTCCATACGCGAGGGCTGTACTGGGATACCCGCACCCTATTCGTGATGCAGTGCCTTTTTCCTGCACTAGTTGCTGCCTCGGACATCAGCTTCTCAGCTCCCGTGAAAGGCTCTTTCTCCGGCGACCAGTGGTAGAAGTGGAGCGTTCCCCCCTCTTTGAGTAAGGGGATGGCGACATCGAGGAAGAGATAGGCTCCGCGCGGCAACGGCATGAGGACCCTGTCGAACATCTCCCCCATGCTCGGGCAGACCTCCCTAACATCGCCCTGAATGAGCCTTACCCGATCAGCGACCTTGTTCAGGAAGATGTTCTCCACGGCGTATCTGTGCGCCTCAAGATTGAGCTCCACTCCCGTGACTCGAACCTGCTTGTGAACCCTCGCTATTCTTATCGAGAGAGGCGCTATTCCGCTGAACATTACCAGGATGTTCTCGGAGCCCTGAACCTCTGTGACCAGCCTCTCCCTCTCCGTGCTCTCCCTCGTAGAGAAATAGACGCGTCTCGGGTCGACCCTGAAAAGGCAGCCCGCCTCCTTGTGAAGCACCTCGGTATCGGGGTCTCCGGTTATTATCCTGTACACTCTGGTCCTGAACTCGCCCATCCTCTCAGACTCTTTCGCCAGAACGCTCACAATGTTCTTGTTAGAATCCATCATCGCCTCAGCTATCTCCCTCTCGTACTCCTCAAGGCCGGCGGGGATCTCAATTATCCCGATCGCCTTCTCCCGGGATCCGACGATGTCAAAGGAGCTTGGTACAAGCTCTAGGAGTTCTTCAGGGATTCTCCCTCTCAGCTCCGCTCTAAGACGCCCTCTCATGCTCGGGTAGATTAGATTAGCCTTCTTATTAATGCAGTAGCATTGCGCTGGCGGTCAGAATATCGTCCTCTCGCCGGTCTTCCGCATGAGTTTACCTCTAACCCTTATCTCGTCAGAGAACTCATCCTCTGGTCTTGTCCTTTCACGGGTCTTTCTCTTTATGGAGAAACCACAGACTCCGTTGTCGAGTAGCTGCCGCTTCCGGCATATGGCGTAGTTACAGCCCTTGGGGTCGCATGGCTCGCTCGTCCACTCGCACCAGGCTTCCCTGCCTCGCATCCTCAGAGCGCGTTTCGTGCACGAGAAATCTCTACAATCAGGAAGACACTTCTTAACTCCTGCCATTATGCTTACCTCGAATTCGTCAAGGAGTTTTCCGATCGGTAATGCTTGTTAGGAAATAAAATTTAAACTTTATTGATGAAAAAGCGGCCTGAATACGTTTTTCATATCCAGAGAGCTTGTTTGACCTCTTGAGCCATTCGAACCAGTGGATGTTGACCGGGTGCTTCAAATATCCCAATTGAGTGATTGAACTCTGGTTGATGAGATGGCCCAGTCCCGTGTTGAAGACGCCATCGCAGCTCAGGCGGCAGCTAGGAGTTATCTCGCAACTCTCTACGGCCTCAAGAAGTTGAAGGAGGTCTCCTTCACGCGGGCTTGGTATCAGACGGGGGCCCTGAGGGATGTCTGGGAGGTGGAGGGCGACGCCGTCGTCAAGAAGGGCATGTTCAGCAAGGAGCAGAAGCACTTCAGGTTCCAGATAGATCCAGTGAGCGGGCGCGTCATCTCCCACGAGATGTAGGCAACGAGGGCCGAGACGTTCTGTAACCAGCTCATTAGAATTGATCAGGTGGAATCATCGACCGGTAACGGGTTGGGAACATCCTCCAGTTTACTCTTCAAATCTGCACCGCCTATCTGAAGAGCCTTCATCCCTATTTCTCCAGTGTTTCTGAACATGAACAGGGTGAGTAAGGCTAGGGCCACGTAGAGCCCGCCTCCCAGGAAGGCAGGCAGCTCCATTGATACGTTGTCCATCAGCTGCCCCCCCAGCCAGGGCCCTACGACGCTGCCGCCCTGCATCGACATCATCCTGATGCTATTTGCAGTCGACTTCTCATCGTCGTGGAGGTTCTTCATGAAAGTCGAGCTCATCAGGGGCTGCGCCATGGCCGCGAAGGAGAGCCGCATCATGTAGAGCACCGAGAGGACCGTGAAGGAGGGCGCCAGAGGGATAAGCAGGTAGAAGGGAGCTGCGAGCCCTATCGTCATGGCTATCGTCGTTAAAGCCCCGAACCTCTTCGAGACCCTCGGCGCGATTGCCTGTGCAGCGGCGGAGACTAGGTTTGAGGCGAAGAACAAGGTTCCTAGTGCATCTGACTGGATGCCATATTTTTGATTGACGTAGTAGGGGAAGAGCCCGAAGAACACCCCGAAGGCGGCTGAGGAGACCAGCGCTATCAGGCTGAACTTCACCACGAAGCCCCGGGAGGATATGTTGAAGCTGAGCCTCTCCTTCTTGGGAGCTTCGTCGAGGCCCCTCGTCGACATGATGTAGAAGAAGTACTGGGACACGAAGAATACGGATCCAAAGGCGAGGAAGGCCCAGTAGGCTTCTCGGAAGCTGAGGCCGAAGCTGTCCACTAGGTAGGGGGGCACGAAGCCTAGGAGGCTTCCCAGGGACATTGTGAGTATGTTCAGGGATCCCCAGAGCCCGAAGGCTTTGTCCATGTCATCCTTGTCGAAGAAGGAGGAGTAGAGGGGGCTGAAAACGACCGCGGCGGCGTTCCCTATTCCAACCAACAGAAAGGCCAGCATCAGCATCTCTATTCTCGTACTGAGCATGATGATGCTGACTGATGCGAGTATGGTTGAGAGGCCGAGCAGCATCATCTTCTTCATCCCGATCCTGTCTGCGAGTACCCCCATCGGGATGGTCAGGATGGCCGCGCTGAGGGCGTTCATCATGAAGATGGATCCGAGGGATGCCCCCCCGAATCCAATCGAGGAAAGGTAGAGCTGGATGACGACGTTGAACACGCCGTTACCTATGCCGTTGAATATCGCCCCCACGAGGAACAGCTTGGAGGGCGTTGACAGCCTCTCGGGCGCGAAGGAGCTGAGGTTCAAGGCTGCTCCCCTTAGATCGTGTAAAGAGACGTCTTCCTGTGGAACATCATCGCCTTCAGCACTGTCATGAAGTTCTCGGAGTCGTACTCACGAGGGTGCTTGCTTGAGATTCTACCCACCTTCATTTTCTCAACCAGGGCGAAGACCTCGGGACGATTTATAAAGCCGACTCAGTTGGCGTAATCACCAATAATAGTCACATATTGTGACTTACGAGATCGGAGGATGAGCGTTTTTCGTGAAGCAATACTGTTCCCCCTAGTTTCATTCGCCTCTCCCCTCTCGGAAGCTGGGTTCTATTTTTATCCCGAGCTGAATCCACTCGACATGTGAAGGCGAGAGTGCGTAATAGAGAGTCATTGCTTGAGTGGGTGAGGCGGAACAGGGCGTCCGACCTTCAGGTGCGCAAGTCCGAGTACGTCAGAGCTCGCAGCAAGGAGAATCACGGAAATCAATGACGTCGTAGATTGCGGGGCAGAATGAAGAACTGCATTTTTCTAAGCCCTCTTTTTTTTAGGGGGGAAATTGTAGCCCACTCTTACATGACAATGGAGAAGAGTTATCTTCCATAGACCCTTCCCTTCCTAGTGCCCCTTGTCACAGCTTAGTTTGGGAAAGTGATCGAGCCTTGAGGGAGAGAACCCTTGTCATATGCGAGAAACCCACGGCGGCAAGGCGCATCGCTCAGGCCCTCGACGAATCAGGGACGCCCGAGGAACGCCAGCTGAAAGGGGCCCCCTACTTCCTTGCACGTCGGCAGGGGGGAGTCCTCGTGATAGTCTCTGCACTAGGGCACCTCTTCAGCATCGCGCAGGATGGAGGGACCTGGAGCTACCCCGTCTACAACTACAAGTGGGTCCCGATCCACGAGACCGATAGGAAGGCCTCGAGGACCAGGGATTTCATCGAAGCCATTGGTGCCCTGTCGAGAGACGTTGAGCGATACGTGAGCGCCTGCGACTACGACATGGAGGGCAGCCTGATAGCCTACATGATCCTCCTCCACGTCTGTGGGGGCGAGAGCGTCTCAACTGCCAGGCGCATGAGGTACTCCACGCTCACCCCAGAGGATATCGTCAAGGCCTGGGAGACCATGCCTCCGTCCCTCGATCTGCCTCTCATAGACGCGGGGAGGTCGCGCCACGAGATCGACTGGCTCTTCGGAATAAACCTGAGCCGAGCCCTCACACTGTCCGTCAAGAACTCAACGGGATTCTATAAAACCCTCAGCATGGGCAGGGTTCAGGGCCCGACCCTGGGGTTCATCAAGGAAAGGGAGATCGAGATCAGGGCCTTCGTCCCCACGCCCTACTGGGTCATCAAGGCCGAGATCAGGATCGGTAGGAAGAGGTATCGGCTGGAGTACTCGAGGCCCCGCATAGACACCGCCAAGGAGGCCGATGAGATCGTTAGGGCTTGTCAGGGAAAGAAGGGGACCGTCTCCTCGATCGAGGAGAGGAGACGAGAGCAGCCTCCCTGGCCCCCCTTCAGCCTGGGAGACCTCCAGAGGGAGGCCTACTACAAGCTGAGGTACTCCCCGAGGACGACCCTCAGAGCGGCGGAGGAGCTCTACCTCAAGGCTCTCATAAGCTACCCGAGGACCTCCAGCCAGAGGCTGCCCCCCTCCATCGACCTTAGAGGGATACTCAGGGGCCTCCGGAAGAGCAGGGACTACGCCGAGCTCGCCGAGGCCCTCCTCTTCCAGCCATCGCTGCGACCGAGACAGGGCAAGAGAGACGACCCCACTCACCCCGCAGTACACCCCACGGGCAGGATGCCAAGCAGCCTTGGTAGGGTCGAGGCGAGGGTCTACGACCTCATCTGCAGGAGGTTCATGGCGTCCATGGCTGGGCCATCCCGCTGGCTCGACGTTGATGCCAACGTGGATGTGGAAGGCCACAGGTTCCACCTAAAGGGAAGCACAATCATAGAGAGGGGCTGGATTGCGTTCTACGAGCCCTACGTCAAGAAGAGGGAGGGGGAGCTACCCCCGCTGAAGGAGGGGCAGACACTGCCTATAAGCCGGATCGATGCCCCGAGGAACGTGACGAAGCCCCCTGCCAGGTTCAACCCGGGAAGCCTGCTGGGCCTGATGGAGAGGGAGAACATCGGAACCAAGGCAACTCGCACGGATGTCATGGAAACCCTGGTCAAACGGGGCTACGTGAGGGGAGGCCGGTTGGAGGTCACCGATCTCGGCCTCTCCATCGTCGAGACGCTGGAGACCTACTGCCCAGAGATCCTCTCCGTCGCCCTCACCAGGGAGATGGAGGAGGACCTGGAGGCCATCCAGGCAGGCGACGCCTTGGGGGAAGCCGTGGTGAGGAAGGCCGTTGACGCCCTGAGGCCGATCCTGGCCGAGTTCAAGTCGGTGGAGGGAGAGATAGGCCTCGAGCTTGATAAGGCGATCAGGTCGGAGGCGGTTAGGGCCAGCATCCTCGGCCCCTGCCCTGGCTGTGGCACCGGGGAGATACGCCTGATCGAGAGCAGGAGGACTGGGAAGAGGTTCGCCGGCTGCACCAACTACAGGAACGGCTCGTGCGAGAAGAGCTACCCCCTGCCCCAGAGGGGAAGAATCAAGGCCACGGGCAGGTCCTGCCCCGCTTGTGGGGCCCCCGTCGTCAATGTTGTACGCAGAGGGAGGCGTCCATGGACGCTGTGCCTCGACCCCGACTGCCCCACCAAGAGGAGGAACGAAGATGGAGAGAAAATGTGAGATATGCGCGCGCCTCGGAACTGAGAGCTCAGTCTACTGCGTGCATCATCTTGAGGCGTACAACCATCTTGTGGAGGCCTACGAGGTCTGGCGGAACGCTCTCGGTATCGATTGGGCAGGATTCCTCCGCGAGATTTGTGCGCAGCCCGAGACGGGGATCTGGGCGCGGGAAGTGGCGGAGAGCCTCATAGAAGCTGGCAGGTCAGGCTAGGTCCTCTTTCCTTATCTCCCAACGGCTGTCCCGGCCCTCACGTATCCATCCGCCGTTGAGGGACCTCACGGCCTCGTTTACTGGACCCCACAGGTCTCCAAGGAACTTCTTCGGGCTGATCGTGACGACGTCCTCGCCCTCGACGACGTCGACGAGGGTGAGGTCAATGCCCGCTGCGGCCAGCCTCTCGTTGACGCTGCTGGGCGGCCAGGCCGGCTCGGACTCCGCTGCAGGCCTCTGCGTTGTAGCCTTGCCGACTGAGATGACTACGCCTATCTTGGCCCCGCAGTCAGGGCATGTTATCCACGTGACCTTGGAGTCACCCCGCTCAGTCAAAGTGATTACGCTCCGCTTATGCATTTGATCCTTCATCTTAAAAACTTTGAATCGCCCAGCTTCCCAAGGTGTTAGTTTCGTCTCAGCATTATGGGACAAAGGCCAGTGTCTGAGATGTTTTTCATTGATTTGATGAAAAACGTTATACAACCAAGGCGTGAAAGTAGCGTGAGGGCTGCGACTTATCAGTTCAGGTGGAGAGGTTTCAGTGCCCCTACTGTGAAAGGCAGGCTGCGAGCCCGGGTGGGGTGAGGTTCCACGTGAAGCTGGATCACCCTGAGAAGCTGGAGGATTTCATGAGCCGCCTCTATCCCGCAATGGTGGAACGCTTCAGGGAGAAAAGGCTGGGTCTCTGATCCTCGCCGATGGCGAATTTCATTTCCGCCTTCAACTGATTTATACACTGTTGAGCATGAATTACTGGTTACTACCATGAAGCTTACTGATAGAGTGTATCTCATTGGGGGCGCTGCCTACGGCCTGTCCGCCCAGGGGGACTGCAACGTCTACATGGTAGACTGTGGCGACGGGCTCGCAGTCGTGGACACCGGCGGAGGACACGGGGTGCCCGATATGCTCCGCAACATGAGTCGGATGGGATTTGACCCGGGCAAGGTCGAGGTGGCCTTCAACACCCACTGCCACTACGACCACATAGGAGGGAACAAACTGCTGAAGGAGGCGACTGGCTGCAAGATCGCCGCTCATCAGGATGACAGGTGGGAGATAGAGAACCTGGGCCCGGTATCGCTCTACAACATGGCTCTAGACAACGGGCTGAGCTTCGAGCCGACATCAGTCGACATCTCCCTCGCTGGAGATCAGGATGTCGAGATAGGTGATGTTAGTTTCCGTATCCTCCACACACCAGGTCACACGCCTGGCGGCGTCTCGTTCGTCGTCGAGGAGGGCGACGCCGTCAGCCTGTTCCCGGGAGACACGGCTTCAGCCCTCGGCCGTCTCGGCTTCATCAATGGACCCGGTTTCGTACTCCCCGAATGGAAGAGGTCCATTGAGCGGATGATCTTAGTGAAGCCTGATCGGATGTTCCCGGGCCACGGCGTCTTCGTGGTATCCAGCGCCCTTGAGCAGCTGAACCTCCTGGATCAGAATATGAACTCGCCCTGGGTCAACATCGAGGTGATGCAGGGCTACAGCTACAAGAAATTCTGAGCACGGTGAACTGAGCACTACAACAATATACCCTGACTAGATGGCTTAAACGATGCTCAAAGGCTATTTCCCTTGGATGGGGATTCCCAGAACCGAGGGAATCTGCTGGCTCTTCATCGTGTTATCCTTGAAGGACATCGTCTTCCTCTTGTCTTGAGGCCGTAGCTCCTCTAGGATCGCACCCCTCGGGTTCCCGTGGTCCTCGAACTTGGTGAGCATCTCGGTTGCCCTCCTGCGTAGTATCATGTGGTAGTTCTCTATCTCCTCCTCGTTGGGCACCCGATTGTACATGTTGAGGCAGTGAATGTAGAGCTGGGAGTAGACGGAGCCGAGGAGGAAGCCGAAGGAGGTCTCCTTCTTGGAGTCGACTGGGAGGTCCAGCGAGTTCATGAGGGCCTTGACTTCATGTATCTCGTCGCTCTCAAGCTTCTTGTCTATGTACTGCTCGCAGAGCCCCCTCAGCAGCGGATCCATGGGTTTACCTCTCTCGGGCTGAGCGTGGATGGAGTGATTATATATATAGTGGTTATGTACCGGAAATCCATCTACAGAGATAGGGAAAATTCTCCCTGAGGTCTCTAGATCCAGGCCCAGAACGCCTGTGAATCCCTTTATACGGCCGGATGCTACAATTGGGAAGGAGGCCGAGGCTTGCTTGAGCCAGAGACCGGGCGCCGCAACAAGATCTTGGATGCGCCCTCTGTAGAAAAGGCGTACAGGGCGATAAAGACTGGAATATCCAGGCACAAGACGGTGGTCGTGGTCGGTAACTGCTGGGTGGACTACGAGGGGAGAGCGAGCTCAAGGCTGGAACCTGGGGAGAGGATAGTCCTGTTCAAGTCGGACGGGTCCTCCATGGTCCACCGCCCCAGGGACTACGCCCCCGTGAACTGGCAGCCTCCAGGCTCGATTTTCAGGACCCGATTGAGGGACGATGAGCTAAACATACGTGTGTTCAGGAGGAAGGATAACGAGGTCCTCGAGGTCACCTTTGACAGCATCGCCCTCGTAGCGATACTAGATCTGAAGGACTCGGGTGCCTTCTACCTTTACGCAAGCGAGGAGGACATGAAGCAGGCGATCCTGGCGCAGCCGGATATCCTGGAGGAAGGGTTCAGGCCCATCACCTCGGAGAAGCCCGTCGAACCTGGCTTCATAGACATCCTGGGCGTCGACAGGAACAACATCCTGACGCTCGTCGAGATCAAGAGAAAGCCAGCGACGAAGGAGGCGGTGCTCCAACTGAAAAGGTACATGGACGTTTTCACCATCGATGAGAATAGGGAGGTACGGGGAATACTGGTCGCCCCCGAGCTCGCCAGAGGAGCTCAGAAGATGCTGGCCTCCCTGGGCCTAGAGTTCAAATCCATCTCGCCTCAGAGGTGCTCAGAGATACTGAAGTCGATAAAGACCAAGCAGCTCACCGACTTCTTCCAAGCTTAGAGCGGGCTTACCGAAATTAGATATACCCTGCAAGCCCAAGGAATATCGAGGCGAAGTCCCCGTGAAAGTGGAGCCCTTCCTCGTGGAGAAATGGCTGAACAGGTACGAGCACGAAGTCGAGGTAAACATCTCCGAGACTTGCGTGGATCCCTTCACCCTCAGAGAGTTCCTGGCCCTCACGGGGAGGGAGGGCTTCTTCGAGGAGTTTCAGGACACGCAGCTCACCTATGGCTACATACCGGGCTCCCTTCCTCTCAGGCAGGGGATAGCCGACCTTTACGACGACCTTGGGCCGGAGAACATACTCCTAGCAGGGGGCGCGATCGGGGCCAACTTCCTAGCCTTCTACAGCCTCGTCGAGCCCGGGGACACGGTGATATCCGTCTTCCCCACCTACCAGCAGCTGTACAGCGTTTCGAGGTCTTTCGGGGCCGACGTGAAGCTGCTGAGGCTGAGGATGGAGGACGGTTGGCTGCCCGATGTAGAAGAGCTGGAGAGCCTAGTTGACGCAAAGACGAGTCTAATAGTCATCAACAACCCCCACAACCCCGCTGGCAGCCTCATCGAGGAGGAAGACCTCGCACAGATCTGCTCCATAGCCGAGGATGCAGGGGCTCATCTGCTAAGCGACGAATCGTACCTGAGGACCTACGTGGATCCAGAAGCCCACGCGCCCTCGGTCGTCGACTTGAGCAAGAGAGCCGTATCAACAGGCTCCTTCTCGAAGTCGTTCTCCCTGACCGGCCTCAGGCTGGGATGGATAGCCGCAGACAGGAGCGTCATCGAGACGATTGAAGATCACAGGGACTACACTACGATCAGCAACGGCGTGATCGATGACGCCCTGGCTACGATCGCGATGGAGAACGTCGACAGGATACTCCAGAGGAACAGGAGGATCATTGAGAGGAACTACGGCATACTATCGAGGTGGGTTGAAGAGGAACCCCTCGTCGATTGGGTGCCCCCGAGAGCCGGGACGGTTGCCTTCCTGAGGTACAAGATGGATGTTCCCTCCAAAGACCTGTGCAGGCAGCTCATAGACGAGCAGAATGTGCTGCTGGTGCCTGGCCACTGCTTCGACATGGAGGGCTTCCTGAGGATAGGCTTTGGGGGTAAGACAGAGGTGCTCAGTGAGGGATTGTCGAGGTTCACACGATTCTTGAAGAAATACCGTAGCTGAATCATGTATATGCCAAGTATCTAGCGCAGGCTAGATTGATTCATCCAACTTTTCCAGAATAAAAGGGTAGGGAAGGTGGGTTTCCCTGGTTGCTTCTTCTTAAATTATGTCGAGTTCCTTGCCGATCTCTTCCAGGTGGGTGATTACCTTGTCAAGCTGTTCAGTCGTCAGTTTGGCGTGCATCTGTACCCGTATCCTCGCCAGGTCCCTCGCGACCATCGGGAAGACTATGGGCACCGCGAAGACGCTTCTCTCGTAGAGCTTGTCCGCCAGTGCTTTGGCCTTGCTGCTCTCACCCACTATGATGGGTATGATCGGTGTCTGGGACTTTCCCGTGTTGAATCCGAGGTCCTGCACTGCCTTCTTGAAGTATTCTGTGTTCTTCCAGAGGTTCTTGACGTGGTGAGGCTCAGTATCGAGGACCTCTACGGATGCTATGGTGCTTGCCGCAACAGCCGGCGGGAGCGCGGAGCTCAGCAGCCAGGTCCTGCTCTTGTTCCAGGCGAACTTTACGAGATCCAGTGAGCCTGAGACGTGGCCGCCTACTGTTCCGTATGCCTTGCTGAAAGTCCCCATCTCCACGTGGACCTTCTTGTGATCCAGCTTGAAGTGCGAGACTATCCCTCTTCCACCCTCTCCGAGGACGCCCTCTCCGTGAGCGTCATCAACGTAGAGCATAGCGCCGTGCTCCGCCGCCCTCTTGGCGATCTCATCGAGGGGCGCCATGTCTCCGTCCATGGAGAAGACTCCGTCGGTGATGATGAGGATCCTCCTGTACTCTGGGTCGTGCTTCTCTGTCTCCCTCAGTATGTCGTCGAGGCTCTCCATGTCGTTGTGCTTGTATATGCCCCTCTCGGCTCTGGTCAGGCGTACGCCGTCGATGATGCTGCCGTGGTTGAGCTCGTCGCTGATGATGATGTCCCCCCTGCCCACTAGCTGCGGGATCAGCCCTGAGTTCACTGCGAATCCTGTTGGGTAGGTGAGAGAGGCCTCAGCCCCCTTGAATTGTGCCAGTTTCTTCTCCAGCTCCATGTGGAGGTCCATTGTACCAGAGATCGCTCTGACCGCACCGGCTCCAACGCCATGGGTCTTCGTGGCCTTCAACGCCGCCTCAATCAGCTTTGGGTGAGTGGTTAGGCCGAGGTAGTTGTTGGCGCACAGGACGATGACCTCTCTTCCGTCAACGACGGAGACGGGTTCGCTTGCTCCGGTTAGTGTCTTCAATCGCCAGTCAAGTGCTCTGTCCACCAGTTCTTGGTATTCTTCCTTCAGAAATTTTGTTGGGTCTCTCATTTGAATACCTTCAGATAATGCAATTGAAGCACGCCTTAAATCTTTTCCAGGCGATCAAACATCTTTATTTATCAAAATATGTACTCTTCAGGGTGACTCCAATGTCCAAGAAGAGTACCAAGCGAATTTTGGTCACTGGCGCAACTGGTCAGATTGGATCTGAGCTTGTTCCAGCTCTGAGAGAGATCTATGGTGCAGATAACGTTGTTGTCGGTGTTCACAAGCGGCCTCCCGCAGAGGACCTCGTTGAGAGCGGCCCTTTCGAGAAGGTAGACGTCGCTGACAGATCGACCATTGAAAAAGTGGCTGATGACTATGACATAGACACGATCTACCATATGGCGGCGATATTGTCGGCAACTGGTGAGAAGAACCCCTGGCTGGCCTGGGACGTCAACATGAACGGTACCTACAATGTGCTGGAGGCGGCTAGAGAGCGAGAAATGTTCAGGCTCTTCGTTCCCAGCTCTATAGCCGCCTTCGGACCGGAGACGCCACGAGACAACACTCCTCAAGAGACCGTTCTCAAGCCCAGGACAATGTACGGTGTCACGAAGGTCGCGGGTGAGCTACTCTGCAACTACTACTTCGAGAGATTTGGTCTCGACGTAAGGGGTGTACGATATCCGGGCATAATAAGCTACAAGACTCCTCCTGGTGGTGGAACGACTGACTACGCTGTTGAGATCTTCTACGAGGCTTTGAAGCACAAGAAATATACCTGCTTCCTGAGGGAAGACTCCACGCTCCCCATGATGTACATGCCGGACTGCATCAAGGCGACTATTGATCTGATGAACGCGGACTTGAAAAAGCTAAATCACCACGCTGACTTTAACCTTTCAGCGATAAGTTTCGATCCGAAGGAGTTGGCGAACGAGATAAAGAAACACATGCCGGAGTTCACGATCTCCTACAAACCGGATGGCAGGCAAGCCATCGCCGATTCATGGCCCAAGACGATAGATGACTCTGCCGCAAGAGAGGAGTGGGGCTGGAAGCCTGCTTATGACTTAGCAGCAATGACTGAGGACATGTTAAAGAACCTCAAGATCCGTTACGAACAAGGGCTGATCTGACCTCATTAACCTTTATTTTACTATTTTAACAGTACACTAAGGGAAAAATTAATATTCAGAAAGTTTCTGAATATTGAAAGGGTGGTAAATTTAACAAACTCGTCGCCAAGTGGAATCACACTGTCTAACGTCGAAGAAATTGGAGAGTTCTTCGACGTAGTGCTCAGGCCTCTTATGAGCAGAAACGCGCGTACAATGTACGCGATATTCCTAGAAGAGAATGTCGAGTATCTTACCACCCTGGATATTCAACACAGACTCAGAGAAAAGAACGTGAATCTTTCAAAGAAAGAAATAAATGCATGGTTGAAGAGCCTGCAGGAGGCAGGGTTGATAGATAGAGGAAAAGTACGCGGCAAACCCACGACTCTGGATTACGACGACAAGTATACCTTCGATATGTGGGGCCTTACCATGCTGGGTCAAGAGATGTCGAACAGTATAGCCTCCTTGTTGAATCGAGAAGGCACCTCGTCGGAACATACTCTTCCCGATGTTGAGGAAGTGCCACATGATCTTGAGATAAGAGCGAGGTTCTTCAAACAATTGGAAAAGCGCTACCTCAAACTAGCAGTTTTGAGAAGACTTTTCAAAGAGGACCAAGGCATTGCCATCCAAATCATTAAGAATAACTCTCTAATCCCAAACTCTAAAATCGATAAAATAATCGACGAGTTGATAACAAATAATTTGATCCAGAAAGCACCGAGCTCACCATCTAAAAGTCTAATCTCGAGGCTTAAGATGCTTCTAGGCATTTCAAAAGAATTTGTAGTTATAAAACTGACCGATGAAGGCAGTGAGATGATCTCCTTATTTCTCTAGCTGGTTGATGTGTCATATTTTGACAAGAAAGGCCCATTCGGACAAGTCCAAAATGCACAGAAAATGTCATGGATGTGCAGATTTTTCGTATATTACTCTAGAATTTGTTGAAGGGCTTCGCAGTGTCCCAAAGATGCTGGAAGTATATTGTGGCGATCATGTTGAGGCCCACGTGGTCGGACCAGATGGCGAGATTCTGCTCCTCGGTGACGCCTTTACCCAGGAAGAGAAGCGTCTCCTTGCCGTCGACGACGACCCCTCCTCCGAACATCTCATCTCTCACCCTCACCTCGGCAATGTAGGCGGCGTAATCCTTCAGTGTCGAGACCAGGTCCGTCGTGGTCAGGAGGAGGATGTCCACCTTCCTGTCCCTCAGCAGCTCGAGGTAGGGGAAGACCATCGTGGGCAGCTCCACGGGGACCTCGGGCAGTGCGACCATGAGCTCCCTCTTCACCTTTGCGATGATCTCCCTGATGTTCGAGGCTATGTTCTCGGAGCCCCTGATTATCCAGATCTCCGGCTTCTCCTTCACCCCCCTCTGCTCGTAGAGGGGTAACAGCTCCTCTATCAGGAGCTCCTTGATCTGCTCGAACTTGTTCTCCTGCTTCAGCTGCTCCGCCATCAGCGCCTCCACCGGGGACTTGGGGTAGTAGAGGCGTGGGCGCCCGCCCTTTACCTCTATCCAGCCCTTCCTGTCGAGGCTGTCAAGGACGCTGTAGACCTTTGAGTAGGGTATCGAGGTCAACTCGCTCACCTTGCCGGCTGTGAGCTCGCCGCTCTTCACCAGGGCCAGATATGCCAGACTCTCATACTCGGTGAGACCTAAATCTCTTAACGACCTGTCCACTCTTCCGCTGATAAGGGCCTCAGCCAAATGCAATACCTGTTTAGTGGATCCCCTGAGGACTATTTACCTCTATCGGTGGTAAAAAATTCTTTCACTAAACCGAGGGGGGAAAGTGAAATAAAATTTAAAAACATACCATCGTTGAGAGAACCACTCTCCCCAGGTGGCAGTGTTGAAGATTATCAAACAGACCGAGAGCCTCTGCCCCGAATGTCTTCGGGTCCTACCAGCCAAGCTTTACGAGGAGGAGGGCAAAGTATACATCTCCAAGGAATGCCCGGACCACGGCAAATACACCGATCTATACTGGGGCGATTACGAGGAATACGAGAGGGCGAAGGCGTATGAGCACCTGGGGACCAAGCTATCAAATCCTCGCACCAAGGTGGAGAAGGGCTGCCCGTACGATTGCGGCATCTGTCCTGAACACAAGTCCCACACAATACTGGCCATCGTCGACATAACCAACAGGTGCAACCTAAGGTGCCCGATCTGCTTCGCCCACGCCGGAGCCGCAGGCTACCTGTACGAGCCCTCAATTGATCAGATCAGAGGTATCTTCTCCAATCTCCTCTCCAACGATCCGGTCTCACCTCCCGCCCTCCAGCTAAGCGGAGGAGAGCCCACGGTGCGGGATGACCTCCTGGAGATAGTCAAGATGGCTAAGGAGATGGGCTTCCGCCACATAGAGGTAAACTCCAACGGCATCAAGATGGCTGAGAGCGTCGACTACTGCAGGGAGCTCAAGGAGGCTGGTGTCAGCACCGTCTATCTCCAGTTTGACGGCGTCACCCCGGAGCCGTACATCAAAACTAGAGGCCACAACCTCCTTCCCCTCAAGTTGAAGACGTTGGAGAATCTGAAAGCCGGAGGCTTCAAGAGCGTCGTCCTCGTTCCAGTCCTGGTGGGCGGAGTCAACGAAGATCAGGTGGGCGACATAATCCGCTTCGCCATAGAGAACTACGACATCGTGAGGTGCATCAACTTCCAGCCCGTGGCCATCACGGGACGCATCAACAAGGAAGAGAGGGAGCGGATGAGGATCACAATCCCTGATCTAATGAAGCTAGCTGAAGTACAAACAGGTGGGCTCATAGAGAAATCGGACTGGTTCCCCGTTCCTACGGCCTATTCCTTCGCGGAGTTCGTCGGCAACCTGAAGGGCCAAGAGTACGTTGACTTCGCCGCCCATCCCCACTGTGGAATGGCCACGTACATGATAATTGAGGGCGGGAAGGCCAGACCTATCACCGACTACCTCGACGTACCTCCGTTCATCTCCTCTCTGGAGGACGCAAACGAGAGGCTCCTGAAGGGCCACAAGAGGATAGCCAAGATGTCCATGGCCGCTGCTGCGCTGAAGAACATCGAGCTGGGCATGTTCAGGAAACACGTCCTGCCCGTGATAACGAAAGGCGACTACCAGAGCCTCAGCGAACTCCACCACAACATGATAATGGTAGGGTCGATGCACTTCATGGACCCCTTCAACTTCGACCTTGAGCGCGTGCAGAGATGCGTCATA
>Ga0209427_10002554_pt1 | contig 21423 bp, 23 predicted proteins | sample DeeMarSWOR136_30_FD_187465 | JGI IMG/M metagenome (GOLD analysis project Ga0209427, IMG submission 187465) | Marine sediment microbial communities from White Oak River estuary, North Carolina - WOR-1-36_30 (SPAdes) (version 2) | ecosystem: Environmental > Aquatic > Marine > Intertidal zone >...
ATTGACCTCGCCCTGCGTATCTTAGCAGACGTGTCGTTCTTGATTATTGCAATGATGACCGTTAGAAGTGCGATTCTAACATTTGGTTTAGACTATATGGGACTTGTCTATCTCTACTTCCCAGAAGAATCAGAAGTACAACAACACGAGATCTGTTCTGTCCTTCGCCATCCAACATATTTCGCTGTCGTCTGTTTAGCCGTAGGTGGTTTTATGATTCGGATGTCAGTTTTCTCATTCGTCTTCCTTATACTACTAGACATTGGATTACTGGCTCACATTCGCTTCGTGGAGGAAGAAGAGCTCATAGAGAGATTTGGGGAGTCCTATCTCGAGTATCAAAAACAGGTTCCAGCACTTCATGTCAGAATTCGGAACCTGAGAACTTACTTTCGGTTTTTGAGTCGAAGGGACCTATAGAGGAATCCATCTAGGTCTTCCAAGCAGGCTGTATTGCAGAGCCAGAAAAGCATAAATAGTACGATATAGTACTATTTGGTTCGGTACCGAACTATTGTGAGGTTGAAAGAGATGAATGAGGAAGATGTACGACAGGTCTGTATCAGACTAATGAACGAGGCATGGCCAGCTTATCTGACGACAATAGATAGAGATGGCTATCCTCAGACAAGAGCCATGTTTAATCTCAGGCACAGAGGAAAGTTCCCTAAGTTGGAGTCCTTCTTCTCAGGACAGGATGACGATTTCTTTGTGATATTCACGACAAATACTTCATCCGCAAAGATCGATGACATCAGATTAAATCCCAAGGCATCTGTCTACTATTGCATTCCAGATGAATCGCGTGGAGCAATGTTTGGAGGGACAGTAGAAATAATTACGGACAAAACAATGAAACAAGCCATATGGCATGATGGATGGGAGATGTATTATCCCACTGGATATGATGACCCAGATCATACAGTCCTCAGATTTCATGGCAAAAATGCAAAAGGCTGGAACCAGAGAAGGACTTTCCAGATCGAACTAGGTGATTGAGAGTGCAGGTCAGTGAAGGAGGGTTTCTCATCACCAAGATACACCACCTTTCGAGTAGGATATTCTCAAAGAAGCTCAAAGAACACGGGATTGAAATCAGCCCAGGTCAGGGCAGAATACTCTTCGCCCTCTGGCGTGACGATGGAATAGCAATCAGAGAATTGGTGAACAGGACTCAGCTTGGTAAGTCAACGCTGACAGAAATGCTTGATAGGATGGAGGCAGAGGGGCTTGTTGAGAGGATGGCATCAACGGTTGACAAGCGAGAAACATTGGTCCATCTCACAGGGAAGACTAAGAAACTTCACGAAAAATATCTCGATGTTTCCCTAGACATGACTGAGCTGTTTTATCGTGGTTTCACGGAGAAGGACATAGAATCTTTTGAGGAGTATCTGAGGCGGTTGCTCGCAAATCTCACGAAATTCAAGAAGACATAATGAAATGGAATTCACTTCTTGCTAAACTGTAGTAGTTCAATCAGATTTCCAGCTGGGTCTCGGACAGCCATGAAGATCCCAGCAGGGAAGTCCTGTGGAACATCGTGAATGACATCAGCACCAAGCTCTCGGAGCTTCTTGGCCATGTCTTCCACGTTCTTTGTTTCAATGCCTATTGCTACTTGAGATGTACCAGGGTATATTGCATTGGCTGGTTTGTCAGTCGTTTCAAGAATTAAAGATGGCCCGTCGTTCTCCAGATGGACCAGACAGTCATCGTACTTGTGTCTGACCGTGAAACCCAGTTTGCTACAATAGAAGTCCAGGGCTTTTTCCATGTCATCAACATAGACTCCAATGACACATACTTTAGTCAATTCGCACACCAATATTGCGAATTCATGGAATCCGAGATAAAGCTTGCATTCCCAGCATCCTAGGTATGCCTAATCTTTCTTCTTGCCCGCACACCTCTTTGCAATGAGACATGCCACTGCACCTGCACCAAAGCCATTTCCTATGTTCACGACAGCCAGCCCTGGAGCACAGGACTGGAGCATGGAGGCAAGTGCGGTTTCACCCTTTCCGCCATAGCCGTAGCCCGTAGGAACAGGCACTCCAATCACAGGAATGTCAACAAGTGCCGCAATGACGGTTGGCAGGGCACCTTCCATTCCAGCAAAGACAATCAAGGAGTCAACTCCTTCTTCAACTATTGTCTTGATTGGTTCAATAATCCGATGTATTCCAGCCACACCGACATCATGGAATTTCAGAACCTCCACACCCATTATACGTGCCAATGCTTCGGCTTCGAGAGAGTATGGAATGTCCGAGGTTCCTGCGGTCATGATAGCAATCTTTCCACTCTTTGGCGGATCTGACCAACCATCGCGGCGTGCTAATACTGTTAGATGGTCCTCATAACCAGTAACATCAAAGACCAGGTGTTCATGAGATTTTCTGAGCTCATCAAGCTTTGTCCTACTCACTCTCGTGAGAAGAACGGCACCAATCTTATCGACCATGGTACCAACAATTCTGACAAGATTCTCTGTGGGCTTCGTTTCAGCGAAGATGACCTCAGGAACTCCACACCTCTCTTGCCTATTGATATCAATCACGCCAATTTCACCGACTCGTGCAAAGGCGAGGGCACGAAGTTCTTTTTCTGCCTCATCTATGTTGATTTTACCTGAGGAGAGAGCCTCTAGAATATCTCGCGTGCTTGTCATGGTCATCCCTTCGTTGCTGAACTCTATTCGTTTTGTGCCTTTCTCAATGACCTTTACTCTAATGAAAGCGGTGAATTCCATCTCTCAAGTGCTGCTACTGTTTCTTCTCTTATTATATTCAGCACTTCACGAGTTCTATCATCTTCGATTGAAATCAGTTCTTGGTCGCACCTTTCGAGCAGCTCATCAAGATGTTTCAACGGATGCTTCGCACGGTCACCCCAGTCCCAGACGCTACACCATCGCCGAGCTAAGTCTGGTCCGTAGGCATCCTCAGCCTTCTGCTTCACTTCAGGAGTCACTATCGTCCCGGGATGAGACCAAGGCATATCAGTTCCATTAGTTTCCACACCGAAGATTGCATTGGAATAGAACGTGTATATTGGAGGGTCTATGGCATCTGCAATCTCTTTCAGACGCATAGCGCCCAGGAGCCCGCCTGCAATTGAGTAGATAAGAATCGCACGAACATTTGACGCCTGGTTCATTGTGGCCTCGATAATGCCCTCGATAGTGCCACCTGTTGCAATAGTATCGCCAATTAGAATCACGGGGCTCGGAGATAGTGCTTCAAAGTTCTTGTAGGAGAGGTCAGTCTTCCAACCGGTGGGTGTAAGATACCGGCGGGCACCGATGAAACAGCGGCTAATTGTTTCTCCAAACACCCTCTCAAATGCCTCAGCTATGCTATAATAGAGTGCACCTGCCAGAGGTACGACTTCGGTAACAGAACTCAATGACGCCTCTCGTAGCTCTGGTGCAAGATCGAATGCTGCTCGAATGAAGTCTACGCTACTATTTCGAGCAAACTTGGTTAATCTAGAACCCACTATCCATGGTTTGAGTAGAATCTGCAGCGCATCGAGGGACTCGATAATGTAGGTCGATGGAGGAAGGTATTCGCTCTCAATCCGTAATACCCTTGGCATGGCTGAACTGGTTGCTATCTCCTTGATTCTAGCCTTCTTTCTAACTTTTTCCTGATCTATTGCCAACTATCTCCCTCTATGTGTTCGACATTCAACAAGGATACTAGTAAATCCTCGCCATAGGCATATCATTTGGCTCTACGAATCTCTTCGACCGCTTCAGGATTAACTAATGAGGCCATGTCACCAGGATCCTCTCCCAAGTATGCAGCGCGTATCATGCGTCTCATCACCTTTGCGTTGCGAGTCTTTGGCAGGTCACTGACGAAGAGAACTTCTTTGGGAGTAAGCGGCTTGCCCATAGCTTCAGCAACCATTAGCCTCAACTCTTTACGAAGCGCATCAGAGTGATCAGTACCTGGCATCAGAACACAGAAGACTACAAGTTCGTTCAGCTTAATCTTGTGAGGAACCCCAATTGCTGCAGCCTCTGTCACTGCAGGATGAGCTACAATGATTGATTCTGCCTCAGCTGGACCAAAGCGCTTCCCTGCTATCTTGATTATGTCGTCTGACCTTCCCAGAATATACCACAAGCCATCAGCATCAATGGCGGCGAAATCTCCATGCACCCATACATTAGGCCAACGCGACCAGTACGTATCTTCGTAACGTTTGGGGTCCTTCCAAAAGCCACGTGTCATGCCGATCCAAGGGGCCTTAATGACAAGCTCTCCAACTTGATTTCTGACTGGCTGACCGTCCTCATCAAATACATCGGCAGCAATCCCAGGGCAGGGACCTGAAAATGCACATGCCTTGAGAGGTAGGAGTGGATTACCCATGACTATCCCTCCAGACACCTCTGTGCCGCCGGAGTAGTTTATGATTGGTATTCTTTTTTCTCCGACCTTTTCAAATAGCCACATCCAAGGAACAGGATTCCAAGGCTCACCAGTGGAGCCAAAGAAACGCAGTGCAGAGAGGTCGTGTTTCTGAACAGGTTTCTCTCCGTGAGTCATTAAGAGCCTGATGAGTGTTGGAGAAACACCAAGCACAGAGATTTTGTGCCGAGCAACTATTTCCCAGAGGCGGCCAGGTCCGGGGAAGTCTGGAGCGCCATCAAATAGGAAGAATGTTGCTCCAAGAATCAATGACCCGAAGACAAGCCAAGGTCCCATCATCCAGCCCATATCAGTCATCCAGTATATGATTTGGTCTGGATGAAGATCAGTACCAAAAGCCATGTCCTGAGCGGCTTTTACCGGAAATCCGCAGTGAGTGTGGACTGCACCCTTCGCAAGACCAGTGGTCCCAGATGTGTAGATAATCATCAGGGGATCTTCAGCGTCAGTAAGCTCAGTTGAAGCAGATTCTGGTTGTGCTGATACAAGTTCTGTCCACCAATGATCACGCCCTTCCTCCATAGCCACCGGAATATTGGCTCGGTTAAGTACAATCATATGCTTCAAGGTGGGAATTCTCTCCGCAGCCTTATCTGCAACCGGCTTCATGGGGATAATTTTGCCTCTTCGAGAAGCTCCATCAACTGTGAACAAAGCTCTCGCATCTGCATCTGCTAATCTGTCCACAATTGCACTCTCGCCAAATCCCGAGAACAGTGGGAGAATTATTCCTCCAATCTTTACAATTGCCAGAAATGCAACGGCAATCTCAGGCACCATTGGCATGAAAAGGCCAATCGAATCACCTTTTCCAAGGCCAAGAGACCTCAATGCATTTGCGGCCTTGTTGACCTCCAGGTAGAGTTCTCCGTAGCTCATTGACCGAGTTTCGCCTTCCTCACCCTCCCAGATCAAAGCGTTTTGTGATTCCACTGGAGTGCCAATGTACTTGTCAATACAGTTGTGGATAATGTTCATCCTTCCTCCAATGCACCACTGCGGCCACGCAATTCCACGCGATAAGTCTACAACCGTATCATATTCCGTTTGAAATTGGATGTCGAGGTGCTTGAAAACCGCGTCGGTAAACCAGGCAATATCTTCCGTTGAACGTTTCATCAGTTCATCAAAATCGCCAATTCCATGCTGCCGCATGAACTTGGTCAAACGCGCGTTCTCCACATAATCAGATGGGGGACGCCAGACTATTTCGCCACCGAACTCAAAGGTTTCGTCCATTGGAATCCAACATCCCTGAGAGTCTTCTCATAAGGTGCATCCGCCTAATATACAGTAGGGATGCTGTTCTGCGTTGGTGGATTGCCTTAGATTTCAGTAGCTAGATTCTGCCCTCAGAATCGTTTCATAGATCTCCAGCGCTTCTTTTTCTGACTTGACTCCCTTGATTATTGCATTGGCTTGTGGCATGATGGTCACCTCAATCCCTGATGACGAGCGAAGCTTGAGCCACCTCTTTGCCTGCTTCACTTCATATGAACTGGCAAGACGTTCTGCAATCAAGTTCATATCAATCTCAACTGGAGATCCAGGAGTCAAGTTGAAGGTGCCAGAACATAAGGTGGTCACCCTCGGCACTTCAGACTGCTCGACTGATGGGGGAGTCGCATGAATTGAACAGACAGGACAATTATCATCGCGTCCAATGTCAAAGAAATCAAAGCTTAGGGAAGCGATATCGACTACCATGAGACGATTAGCGAGACGGGGTGATTGTCCTGTAGCAAGAAGAACTGATTCTCTAACCTCCACAGATGCGACTATTGACAGGAGTTCCGTGGAAACGCCCACATTGGCACAAGTATATTCAGGATTATCCTGGGCGTCCCCAGCAAGGCAGTGAAGGCACCCAGTCTTGCCGGGAATGAAAGTGCTCAGATTGCTGTGATACTCAATCGCTCCGGCGAAGACGTATGGAATCTTTAATTCTACACTCACCCGATTCACAACGAATCTAGTATTGAAAGAATCCAAGCCATCAATAATGATATCAGATCCCTTTAGGAGCGTTGCTGCATTATCCTCCGCAATTGACGCACTGATCGGCTGGAAATCGACATCGGGATTTAGTAATGCAAGATTGGCAGCTGCAGCCTCAGCTTTTGGCATGCCAATGTCGACTGTGTTGTACACGGTCTGTCTTTGAATGTTGGATAACTCAACAATATCCCGATCGATTATTCGTATAGTCCCAAATCCTATGGCTGTCAGAAGGCGAAGTGCTGGGCTTCCAAGCCCTCCCGCACCCACAACAGATACAGTTGACGAAGCTATAGACTCCATATGTGATTCTGAAATGTCGTGGAGGGCAAGCATTCGAGAGTATCGTTCCTTTTGTTTCGAAGTGAGTGTCATGGCTTCCAAAAGATAGGTGGATGCCCAACTTAATCTATCGGAAGGGGGCGCGGATGAGTGTTCGAAAGAAAGCACACCCGGCAGGTCCTGTGTGCTATTTGCTGTACAAATGTGTTCGATACATGGCATATTATTAATTCAGGAGTAATATGATTCAGAATGCTGACGATGAATTTCTGGTATGATTGACTAGATGTTTATTTGGATGAATCACGGGATGTGTGGCATGAATCTTCTACAGAGAATGGGTCAGTATCTTGTCTGGGCTGACAAAACGATTTGGGAGTTAGTACAAAGACTGAGTAAAGAGGAATTCGATAGACCTCTTGGAGAAAGGGGTGGCAGCATCAAGAAGCGGTATATCCATCTTGCACAGGACACCTGGGAGTGGTATTACGACTGGATTGACAAGGATCCGCAAAACAAACCGAATTTCGAGGGAATGGAGAGAGAGGCACTCTTTGGGTTCTTAACTGATTACATGCACAAGTTCATCGACATGATTGAAGACCGACTAGTAAACGAGATTACATTCGATAGCAAAGGCAAAGACATCACAATTGGCTTCGAAGAGATCTTCTTCCACCTCGTCAATCATGCAGCCTATCATCGGGGTCAGATTGCCATGGGGCTACGACTACTTGGCAAAGAAGTGCAGATGACAGACTATGTTCCATATAGAATTGCAGTGACCTAGCGACTACGCAGATAACCTATAAAATAGTTCATTACTTCCATCATTCCTGAGGAAAAGAATTCCTCTTCGCTCGAACCTATGAGGCCCATCTAATGCAAGCTCGGTTGTGACAAATTCCACCACCTTCCACTTAATCACGGTGTCACCATCCTCTGTCTTTGCTTCTGAGAGGGTTTTGAAGGAGTATGGGTCTATGTCACTCATTGCTTCATGAACGCCCCTCGCTCCTCCAGAAGCTCTTGTGTCTTTCCTTGGCTTTCTCAGCTATCGGTTCGTGTACCAGCGTGACTAATTCATCGCAATTCCCCGTCATTCAGCAAACCTCCAAATGGGATTTCATTCGAATGATAACAGAACCTCGTCAATAACTCAATACATCTTTTGCTTTTCGAATTGTTGTCATGCATATCAGGAGTGCCGCCGAAAGAATGGTCCCAGTAACGATGACGGGCCAGAGTATGGATCTAGATGTCGTCACATGTAGAGAAGCCTGAACATGTTCTGGTACAGAACTGCCCCAATTGCTGTATACAATGAAATATGTGCCGTCAGCAGGAATCAAAACGTTCCAATCCAACGATTCAACGCCCGTTCGTGAGAATAGCGATCCTGTATTTCCACCATGTACAGTCCAGATTCTATAGTCATTCTCGGACATGATATAGAAGTCTACGACACCATCAGTGGTGACTTCAAGACTTCCTGACAGGGTGTCGTTCTCTATTGTCCATACCTGATAAGACGTGTAACCTGATGCTTCAACCCTTGTATTGTGATAAGCAGAAACAGCAAAACTGCCAGTTGTATAGAGTATATAGGATACAATGAAAGAAACCGCAATGATTGATAGAATTGGTGCAAAGGTTGTCATTCGGCTTCTCAAGAAATGAGTCTCCTGTTTCTGTTCTTAAGTTATACACTCACTACGATATAACGTTTCACAGATGAATTTCACTTTGAGAGAATGACGACGCTCTCTCTGAGCTTGAATGATCTTCGTTGTCCGGAACGGCGAGACCTAGCTATTTCGACATTCTCAATCTTGAAACCAATAGCCTTCGCCATCTGTGCCAGGATGAGGTCTGCAGGGATATACACCCCAGCAATAAGAGAGTCACCGATGACGATGATGAAGCGAGCGCCAGTCTTGAGACCCTCGTATACATTTCTGAAGACTCGATAAACATCATCGAAATACTTCCGGACAACATTGTGCATGTCTTTTCGTCTGTAGCCTTCCTTTGAAGTAATCCGATTGGCGATTCTCTCTGCTATCTCTTCTACCCAGACATCTTCATAGCTGTCTAATCTCTCTGAAAATCCCCTGATGATAGATCGAGAAACATTGTCGCAAGCCACCATTTCATCCTTCAGTTGGCCGAGTTCATCATAGCTGTGTACCATATCAAGCCAAGCCATCTCAATCTTGTAGTTAATGACATAATCCAATCCATTAACATATGGAGGGCTTGTTATGGCGATGTCGATAGACTCGGGCTCGTATCGAACTAGTCTCGAGTCGCCTGTTATTACTTCAACATGTCCTTGCGCCTTTTCCCTGACATACACAAGATCTTCGATCATGTCCTGCACCTTTGCTCTGAATAGAATGAGGGGTGTATCATCTGAGACTGCCTTGGTTCTGTCATAACCCAAGCATGGGGAACGGTTCAAGTTGCTGCAGTCCACCAAGATACTTGCAAAAGCTAATCTGAACAGATCCGTTATCTTTGGCTGCTTGACGGCCAATATTGATTGCTTGAGGAGGAGCAGGTTCCTTAACACCCCGGCATTGAAGTGTGATTTCCATCTCTTGAGAAAAGCGGGTGAGCTGAGTTTTGGTTCTTGATTCCAGTCCAATCCTTCAAATTCGCGTCTGACGGCTTTCACATCCAAATCCCATTCAGTCTTTACACGAGCCATGAATGACATCAGTGGCATCAGGTCCACACCAATGGCGTCTATGCCTTTCATCTTGGCGCTTACGAGGACGGTTCCGCTACCCGCGAAAGGATCGAGCACTCTCTGTCCAGGTTTCACATCATAGCGCTGTAACATGTTATCAACAAAGTCTGCCGAGAATCCCTGCACATATGGAGTCCATCTCTGAACTTTCTTCTCCATGAGATGGTTTGCAGAGAATGTAATGCTACTACCACTGTACTCAGATAATTGAACACCATATAGATCTGCGAATTTCTCGTTATATGTTGCAGGACTGATGAACTCGGGATCATTATCGATTTGCTCATATTCCTTTAGAACCCATAGTCCTCTTCCCATCCTTACAACTTTGCCCCGGTCCCGAAGAGCTTGGACACATCCGTCTACTGCTTCTAGATTTTCATCTATCGCTTGTGCAATCTGTTTGAGTGTGATACCTATCGTAAGAGAGTTTCTCACCGTTTCAACTACTCGGTCTTCTAAGCCAGACAGGAATAGCACCACCGCTCAGTTGCCTACTCACAGAGTCTTCTGATAAGTCTGCGGGCTTGTTAAAGGATATGCTTGTCAGGATGTTCCCAAGTCTGAGAAAAGAGCAAAGAAATCCTAGACGAGTCATCCCAGCAATTGAATCAGCCATTCATGAATTGGCATCATTTTCTGTATGTGGTCGAAGCAGACATCGACCAGTTCCGGTTTCTTCAAAACGCCTACAGGTATCTTAGGCGAACTAACATAGAGGCCATTGAAACGGAGCAAAGCAGCCCGCGGGTGATTTGCATCACATCCTCTTGGTACGCGTGTGTAGTGCTCACCTCCAACCTCATACCCTTTGAAGGATTTGACATTGTCAATTGCCTCGACCAATCTTGTGCCGAGTTCATTGTTTAGAACAGATTTCCTGTATTTCTCGAGGAGCCGCTTCGGAAACATCCACAATCCACCATGGATTCCTCCACCAGTTTCATCCAATCCTACAAAGAAACCAGGTCTCTCTTTCTTCTTTCCAGGTCCTTCCCAGAACCGAACTCGAAGCCTTGTGTTGTAAGGAGATTTGTCCTTGCTGAATCGAATATCGCGATAGATGCGCAATAACGACCCGCTACCATTGGTACGGGTATCATAGACCATGTCCTCAGAAACAGTGGTAAGTCGTTTGCCAAGGGCAACCACGAAGCTCAGTGCAGGTTTCACTAGATACTCCTGGTAGTCGTTCTTCCGCTCATTGAACCACTCACGATAGTTGTTCTCCTTTAGCTCGGCGAGGAATCCTAGACCTTCTTTTGGAAAGCCTGTGAATGCTTGTATGCCTTCCATTATTTGCCTCCATATCTAATTTCATTATAGTTAATTGGGTTTCCATATAAGTGGATTTGCATCAATGAGCTGGTCTATAGAGTGAGGGGCTAGAGTGTAAGTTCTGACTTGTTCACTGCATGCTTAGTGATCTCAAGATTGCATGATCTTCTTTCTCTACACCATTCTTCACATTTCTGTGCCCAATGTTCTTCTTTATACAGTAAGTGACACTCCTCACAGAGATACAGTCCATCAACTTTCCTTGTCATGCTAGATTATTCTCCTTGAAAACGCGTATCAGCAAGATAACTCTGACCCTTTTTGTCCAGAAACTCCCTTAACCATCCTGAATTGGCATCGGACCTGCAGTCAAACTCAGGGACGAATGGTTTGATGTCAATCAAGGGAGAGCCATCAAGCATGTCTGCACCTCTAAAGAATATGCGGTTGCCCTCTATTTTGATTAGCTCAACTATTGAGATGCCAACTGGGTTTGGACGTGAAGGTGATCGTGTCGAGAAAAGCCCTCGTTCATTCTTATCGAGATATGGCACGACCCTGAGTTTCAGCGGACTCGCTCGATGGAACCAATACACAAGAATCACATGAGAGAATAGGTCCAGGGAGTCCAATCCGTCTATGAACTCTTCTTTGATGATAACCTCTCCAAGGACATCGGATTTGCTGGATTGGATTGGGATCCACTTTCCGGACTCAAAAGGGGTCTTAATTCTGCCTATCGGGCGTATGTTAATCTCCACTGGGTACACCTGCTTGAAAGACTAGCAAACCCATTTACCTTTCATTAAGTATATACCATTCGATTCTGATATCGCCGTTCACCGCAACTCAGAGCGACATTCCTCCATCAACGGAAAGGATGGTCCCTGTACAGAACTCAGCAAGTGCCAAATAGAGAATGCCCTCTGCTATCTCATAAGGAGCGCCTAAACGTCCCATTGGTTGTCTTGCAATGAATTCCTTTCGGGCTGCCTCAGGGTTTGGTAGCTGGGATAGACGATCTGCCAGTGAGGGGGTATCAGTAGTACCCGGACAGATGCAGTTCACACGGATTCCATCGTCTTTGTAGTCCATAGCCATCGCACGAGTCAAGGAAGTTAGAGCCCCCTTTGAGGCAGTATAGACAGCGCGATTACATAGCCCTGTCAAAGCTGCAACCGATGCAACGTGAATGATGGTGCCCTTGTTCTCCTTCAAATAAGGGTAGGCGAATTTTGATAGAAGATATGGTCCACGAACATTGACTGCTATCGTACGGTCCCAGTCCTCGTGACTAGTGTTATCGACACGCCCAGGCAAGACGATTCCGGCATTGTTTACTAGGATGTCCAACCTGCCAAATGTATCAACGGCGGTCTCAATTATCTTCCTTGCAGCTTCAATGTCCGAGACATCCCCTATCACAAAAGCAGCAGACCCGCCATCAGAGCGGATAGCATTGATAACGCTTTCCGCTTCTTCCAGGATGTCATTTCCGATTACATCTGCACCCTCTTTAGCGAATAGTCGAGCAGTAGACTCACCAATACCTGCTCCCACACCAGTCACAATGGCAGTCTTACCCTTCAGTTTCATTTTTCGCCGCCTCGCCCTATTGTGAGCTACTTTTGATCACCAAGACGAAATTCACCAGTATAAGCTTGGAGTGGTGTCAGATTAATCGTTGTTTCTAATATCCCTAGATGATTGCCTTCGTCGTCGCGAAGGGCATAGTATCTAATCAAAAGCTTTCGAGGAGCATCTGCATCGGGAAGGTCTATCCAGAAGTCAATGAAGTCCTCCTCCCCGCTCTTCAAGCGCTTTATGACTAGCTCAACCTTGTCCATGCTCACCGTCGGATGACACATCCTGACATTTCTCCCAATGACCGCAGGCCCTCGTTTGAAGACACGGATACCATGCCTGTTCCAGAATAGGACATTGTCATCAGCATCGATTATGGTGAATTCTACAGGAAGTGTGTCCAACACAGTCGACAGAAAACCCGGTGGCATCCCCTTTAGCGAATTTAAGAGTGGCTCAATCTTCATTCATCACACCCAAATCCATTCCAGTTCAGCGGCCTATTAGTCTGTCTGATTGAAGCGAATTAATTGAGGTTGTCTTCAACAGGTGTTAAATGGTCGTTGTGGCAGACGTGTTGATGGTGTGCTGGTGCACGGATATGAATGATGAAATCGACCAACTCGAAAAGAACCCATTCAAAATATGCATCTGGAAACCAAAGGAGGAGTGTGGAAACTGCTCACTTCACAATGAGATACATTGCGAGATGCATCGAAGTGACACATTGATGTTTGGCGGGAGCGCAATGCTGTTCTTCGTTCCCTCAATTGGGGGCATGCTTCTCGGGGGTTTGTGGCCGTGGGTCATTGGTTATTTTATCTACTGGCTATTCTTCTTCGAGATCTGGGAGAACCGAGTCCTTTGCAGTCATTGTCCATTCTACGCTGAAGATGGTGGTCAGGGTCATACACTACACTGCTATGCAAACTATGGTCTGTATAAGACCTGGCCGTATAATCCAAGTCCAATGAGTCGTTCTCATCAGATTCAGTTCATTATCGCGCTGACCATCTTTGGAGGCTATCCAATTCCATTTCTTATTCTGAGCAACCAGTTGCTCTTTCTGGGTTTGACGATTACCGGAATTGGAGTTTGGTTGAGTGTCTTGAAATTCAAGATTTGTCCGAGGTGTTTGAACTTCTCATGCCCATTGAATAGTGTCTCAAGGGAAAAAGCGGATGCATTCCTCAGACGAAACCCAGTGATGCGAGAGGCTTGGGAAGATTGCGGCTATAGGCTTGGAGAATAAGGTTATACGGTCATTTGGAGAAGTGCTGGAGAATCGGCTTCGCGGGTACTCTATTCATGCCAAGGCCCACCTCATCCTCATCAAAACCCAATGCAAGGCCGAGTATTTGAGGGTAGAACAGGATTGGAAGGTCGAACTTCTCACCATATAACTCTCGTAGTCCTAGCTGCTGAAGATCCAATTGATTGCAGCATGCAGGGCAGACAACTGTGACAAATGCAGCACCTGCTTCCTTCATTGACTTGAGTTTATCTCGAGCAAGTCTTATTGCCAGAGCCTCATCAACCGGTAGTACAGTGGCTCCGCAACATTGCTTCCATAGTGGATACTCGACTACGTGTGCGCCTGTGACTCTGACGAGCTCGCTTAGGACTTCTGGTGTGATCTCAGTCACGTCCCCAGGGCGCAGAAGATGACATCCATAATGAATTGCTATACCAACACCATCAAGTGGCTTTGAAATCTTCTTCCTTATTGAATCAAGACCCACATCAGTATAGAGGACCTCAATGAAATGTCGCGGCCTACTTGTCCCTGTAAACTCAAGATCCTCTGCTTCGAGCTCGACATTAATGCTGGTTCTATATTCTGTATCATGCTTTAGTAGATGATATACATCCTTTAGACTGCCAAAACAACCGTTACAGGGAGTCACAATGTCATGCTCTGTAATGTCAGCCAATGCTAGTGTTCGTGCATTAACCAGAGCCCATCCCCAGTAGTCCATAGCCCTCAGATTTGGACTACCACAGCATGCCACATCATTCAGGTATTCTAGGGTCAGTTCAAAGGACTCGGCAACCTTGAGCATCGAGGCCTCATAATTGGGGTAGTTTGCAGGAACACTGCAGCCCATGTAGAGACTATAGATAGACATCCTATTTGCCTCCTTTGACAAGTCGTCCCGTACGAGTCCCACCAAGGACTCGTTTTACCGCATCAGTGGACAGTCCAGGAACATCGGGTTCCAAGTCCAAATCTTCTCGTTCCCAGTCAGCAGTCACAATATAGAGCTGACCTTTCTCAAGGAGCTCCTTCCCGAGGGCGACTATGCTGTCAGGTATCATATTCTCTTCAGCGGCAAGATTTTTGCAGTCAAAGAAAATGTCTGTGACCCGAACACCTTGTGGACATCTTTCCTGACACTCAAAGCAAGTCAGACAGAGCCAGATCTCTTTGGAGGAAAGAACCTTTTCACGCATGCCAAGGATGATCATCCGAATCAGCTGGTGTGGTTTTATCTCCCAGATATTTGCAACTGGACAAGCAGAGGTACAGGTCGAACAGGCAAAGCATGCTGACAGCTCTTCTCCATTTGGCATGCTCTGAATCTCTTTCCTAAAGCCTCTGTCAAGTTCAGACATATTGATAGGTTCTATGAAGACATCTGGTAATCCCTTCTTTTCACCAGTTTCCGTCATGATGATACACCTCCGGATGTCTTCGCAGACTGTTCTCGTTTCCTGTGTGCGGAGATGAGACCTAGGACCTCAGCCTCTATCTGTTCAGTCGTGAAGTGCTTTCGTTTGATGGCTCCTATTGGGCAAACCACCTGACACTTGCCGCAGCCAGTGCACAGTATTGAACTTACTTCAGCAAGCTGACGCTCGTCATCACGCACGGTCATGGAGATTGCATCGAACGGGCAGACCTTTTCGCATAGCCCACATCCAATGCATAGAGTTTCATCTACAACTGCTTTGTCCATCTGTACACGGACCTTTCCCTTGAGAACATGTGATGCTGCTGCACTCGCTGCAGCCTTGCCGTCAGCAACGCTTGCAGGTATGTCCTTGGGACTCTGACAGGCTCCCGCAATGAAAACTCCCCTAGACTTCGTATTGACTGGCTCGAGCTTCGGATGGAGTTCCTTCATGAAGCCACCTTCACTCCGGTCTACACCCAGCATGTGCGCAAGATGTGCCGTTCCTGGTGATGGATCAATGGCCATTGTCAAAACCACCATGTCGAAGTTAAGGCGTAGCAGACTCCCAGTCCCTTGATCAAACACCGAGAAGCTGATACTACCATCCTTCTCTTCAATCATTTCGCTTGGAAAGCCTCGGACGAATCGTACGCCACTCTCTCTCACCCTTCTGTAGAACTGCTCGTATTCCTTGCCTCCTGCACGAAGCTCATGATAGATTATCCACTGGTCAATGTCGTCACCGTAGAGTCTGTGTGTCATCTCAGCATGCCTGAGTGTGTACATACAGCCGAAGTTGCAGCACCACGGTCTATGGTTCTCATCACGCGATCCCGCACAATTGATATAGGCAATGCGTTTAGGACTCTGTTCAAAGCTTGGAGGTAGGAGAATCTTTCCCTCAGTTGGCCCAACGAGACTCAGGAGGCGTCCATACTGGCCTGCGGTCAATACATTGGTAAACTTGCCTCCGCCATATTCAGATAGCTCCTCAATATCCATCTCGACAAAGCCGGTAGCGGCTATTATAGCTCCCACTTTGATTTCAATCTCTTCTATCTCCACGTCATACGAGATGGCGTCGCGTGGACACTTCTCAGCACAGATGGTGCACCCATCTGTCCAATGCGTACATGAGTCCTTATCAAGGAAGAAAACACCAGGGACCGCTTGCGGGAAGGGCTTGTAGATTGCTTTTCGATCTCCGAGCCCGAGATTCCACTCAGCTCGGCCTGTAACAGGGCAATTGCGTTCACAGGCTCCACAGTTGATACAGTCCTCAATACTAACGTATCTGGGCTTCTTTTTGACCCTGACGTTGAAATTCCCATAGTCGCGCTCGACTTCGATGACTTCTGAATAGCTGAGTATCTCAATATTCTTGTGGCGTTCAACTGCTGATAGTTTTGGAGAGAGAATACACATTGAACAGTCGAGTGTTGGAAATGTCTTCTCCAGACGCGCCATGTAGCCTCCGATTGACGTGTATTTCTCTACAAGACAGACCTTGATTCCTTTGTCTGCCAAATCGAGAGCAGATTGAATTCCTGCAATTCCCGCACCTATCACGAGGACACTCTTGTCTACTGGGTACTCCTCAAATCCAATGTCCTCGAGTGTTTTGGCTCGTTCAATTGCACCCGCCACCAAATCGTAAGCGACCTTATAGGCGACCTCTGGATCATCACCATGAACCCAAGTATCATGCTCACGCAGATTTGCTTGGGCTAGCCGGAATGGATTGAGGTCATTCTCCTCCAGAATCTCTCTGAATAGCTGTTCGTGGAGCTTGGGTGTGCATGCCCCAATGACGACTCCTGTTAGATCCTTCTCTTTGATCATCTCAGCTATCTTGTCCTGACCATCCTTTGAGCAGGTGAACATATTGGAGGTTGTGAACGTAACCCCAGGATAATCCTTGAAATCTCGGGCAAGTTTTCTGACGTCGATTACTCCTCCGATATTGGTCCCGCAACTGCAAATGAAGACACCAATTCGATGCTCATCCTTCTTCTTAGGCATTCTAGGATTCCACCTCCAATTTTCCTCTCAAGGGGCTCGGTCCTATCTTCCTAATTTGTTCAACAAATTCTGTGACTATCTCTGCAAACCTAATTCCCATAGCAGCAGATGCGAAATCGATATGCAGTCGCCCGCCTAGACCTATCTCCTTAAACACGCTTTGCCAGAAGTGAACAAAGTCTTGCTGCATGAAGTTGCCAGCTAGAGGATCATCACCACCATAATGACACTCAGAGAGAAGGCATCCCGTGACCAATACCCCATCAACACCATTCTCCATGGCGGTCATTATCTGGATAGGCTCAACTGCACCACTACACGGCACCCTCACAGTTCGTATGTTGGCAGGATAGTGTAAGTGCATGAGTCCTGCTAGGTCAGCAGCTGCATGGGAACACTCCCAGCATACAAAGCAAATTACGAACGGCTCCCACTCAGTAATGGAAATTGAAGGAGGAGTCACTACATTGCCAATGATTGTTGGTAGGTCATACTTCTTCTCTAGGTCGAGGCAGTCTTCTGGACAAGCTTCAACGCACTTGTTGCATGCTATGCATTTCTCAGTGATCCAGACCACTGATCCATATCCAGACAGACCAGAAGGAACTGGGATTGCCTGAACATCGCCCTCCCCCTTCAGAATCTGAAGAAGAGATATCAATGTTTCACGGTTCTTGGACCTGAACCCTTCTTCAGGTATTATGGCACTCAGATAAGCTGGCAATTGCACCATGAGGTCTATGTCCAGAGCTTCAACCTCACATGCCTCAATGCACTTCTTGCATGCACTACATGACTCCGGTTTGTAATTGATGCTCCCAAATCCCTCCACCTTCTCAGGGACTTCCAAGATATGAGTAGGAGTCTGCACTGCGATGTTACGAATCTTTTGAATAAGACGCCCCCGTTTATCCACGGACTGGCACCTCCTTCTGCATCTTGTCAGGCATTGCTGCCATCATGTATGTGGCTCGAACACGGTCTGGATTCTGTCCTATCTCTCGTAACATATCTCTGGTAAGGCTGACAACGAGCTCTGAGAGATGATCACCAGTCTGGTGATGGCATCCACCGGATGGGCAATGTGCTACAATGACACGATTGGCCCCAACAACTAGACCTTTGAGAATCTCAATTGGTGAAACCATACCAGCACATGGAAATTGAATGACGTAACTTCCTGTGCCATACTGCTTGCCGACAAACCCGGCCTGGTCAATTGATGCATTGGCACACTCGCTACATGCAAATACGAGTGAGAATGGCTTCTTTCCCTCAAGCCGCTTATGAGTGGCTGCTATTGCCTCAAACCGTGCAAACCAGCTCTCTTTACTGTGAGACTGAAACTCGATTGCCCGAGTCGGACATGCAGACACACAGATACCACAGAATTCACAATGTGCTGGAATATGCACTATTCGACCATCCATCAGTCGTAGTGCATCATTCGGGCATGCATCCAAACATGCCTTACAGACATCGCATTCCTCATCGTCTATAACTGGAATCCATCCCGAGCGGACCAGGGGGGATCGTACTATCTTGAAGGCCTCAAGGACAGCATTCTGAGCAGAAGCCATGGCATCAGATAGACTCATTGGCATCTTCGCACCACCAGCCACAAAGATGCCACGTCTAGAGGTTTGGACTGGCTTCATCTTGCTATATCTGGTTCTGATGAAACCACTATCGTCACATTCCACTCCCAGTTTTTCAGCAATTTGTGTTGTTTCAATAGTTGGCCCAATCAGCCGAGGGATTGCTACACGATCTGCTATGACATCTCTCTGCATTGACTCCAGAGTATTCTCGATACGGCAGGAGAGGCCCTTATCATTCTCCTTGATACGAGTTACCCTACCGCGTATGAATATGACTCCAGAGTCACGTGCCTCTCGGTAGAGGTTTTCATCCTCAGTCTGAATGTCAGAGTATACGACAATGATTGTGTTGCCCCGAGCTGCTAGGTCCCTGGTGGTTCTAAGGAGATGGCTCCCCTCCACCGAGGACATAGGGGCATCAAAATCAACTGCCACGAGGATTGTGGATCTATCCTTGGCACGTTTCTTCTTTGAATTTGATATAAGACTATCAAGAGTTACAACACGTTCGGACTTCCCGTAACGCATCTTCTTTGCTGAACTTGGCAAAGACTGTTGGTTTCCCGAAGCGATTATTATGGCACCAAATTCTTGGGTCATGCTGCCATCCTTAGCACCATTTATAGTGACTTCATAGGAGCCCAGCTGCCCTCTGACCTCACGAATTTCGCCCCGAATCCTTTCTACATCTAAGATGGTCTTCTGAATTTCTTGAATCTCACTCCTGAGTGTGTCAGCGTCGCTCATGAAGACACTGGTCTGGAGATAGTGGTGCTTATCCAGCTTGAATGGTTCTAAGAGAGTTACCTCAACACCCAGTCGATGGAGGTCTGAGGCCGCTTTCAAACCTGCAATACCGCCCCCTATGACAAGAACTCGACCTACCATGTTCTCAGTGAACTCGGCTTGTGACTCCATATAATCCAATTGCACTGCTGCATCAGATAGTAGCACAATCGCCTTGTTGGTGGCAGACTCCCCCTCTTCAAGGTGGACCCATCCCACTTGCTCTCTCAATGGAACGAACGCAACAAGGTCATTCTTGATTCTTTGCTTCATAGGGACACCAATAATCTGGGAACTACAGGCGCCTATGACGAGTCTGTCGTCTCCTGAGAGCCCTTTTTCCAGTTCCGCAAGCCCCTCCTCTAGACAGAGATTGTCTGCAACCTCAACTACATCATAGATGGCTTTTGCTTCTTTCCCGATTCTCGTGAAGTCTAACAGCTTATTCAGAGTACCATTGCAGGTGCAGAGGAACAGCTTCTTCATCTAAGCACCTCCTTTCAGGGCCATGTAGACTTCTAACGCAACGGAATTGGCCTCTGCAACACTTCCGGGAATGTCATTTGCACCCGTAGAGGTCCCACAGGCGTAGATACCCTTTAGTGCATTGTGACGTGCAGCAAATCCATACTTGTCAAGAAATGAATTGAAGACTTCACGCTCAGCGGCATGAGGTACTAATGGCGAGGCAAGAACGACAAGGTCTGATTCTATCTCTAGGCGTTTCTGAGATTCAGTGTCTTCAACAATGGTCACAGGAGATCCTTCACGGACTACTACATGATCTGGCTTCCCTCTCACAAAAGTCACATCTGATTCCCTTGCACGCTCGAGAAAACTCTGGCTATGAGTTGGAACACGAAGATCCATGTAGCAAATCGTCACATCTACACCCTGTTCTCTGAGCATGATTGCATGTTTCAGGCTATATGTGCAACATGCCCGTGAGCAATACTCTACTGCATTCAGGTCTCTGCTGCCAGCGCAGAGTATCATTGTTACTGACCCTACTTGCCTTCCTGATGCGGTAAGGGCTTTTCCATTGCTCGGTCCCGCTGAGTCCAGAAGACGACCGAGCTCTCTCTGTGTAAGAACGTCTTCGCAATGGCCATAAGCATAACCAGGTAGTACACTAGGAGAACTTTCCTCTACTCCTGTCGCCAAGACCACAGCATCAGCCTTAATGGTCCGGGTTTTGCACTTCTGCTCCAAGTCAATGGCATCGACTTTACAAACATCAACGCACTTGCTGCACTTTGTGCATGAGTTCATGTCAATAATAGGAGCGAGAGGAACTCCTTGTGGAATTGGGCGATACACAGCCCTTCTAAGAACTCTACCTAGATTCAACTCATCAGGAACTTCAACATCACAGACATTGATGCATTCTAGACAGACAACACACCTATCGAGTAGTACATACCTTGGCGTTGTTTTTAGAGAGACAGAAAATTTGTCACCCTCGTGCTTGATTGATCTTACTTCAGTCAGAGTATGAAGACTTAGCTTTTTCTGAGTTCCTAGAAGGCTTCGATACTGACATCTCCGATGATGCCCACTAAACAACTCTTCACATGCATCAAGACATAGAGCACAGTCATCTGTGGGAAATACCTTTCCAAGATGTGCAGAGAGCCCTCCCACAGTGGCCTCTTTCTCTACAAGGTGGACTCTCAAGCCCAAATCAGCCAGTTGATGGGAAACCTGTATTCCTGCTAGGCCAGCGCCAACAACTATGACTGTATCCCCCATCACTTACCAACTCCCATCTTCTCCAGCAAAGGCTGAATCTTCACTCGATGGTATCTCCTGGCATTTTCTACAACCAGGTCGGACATTCCCATCGCAAGAGCCATCATCTCACCCAGATAGAGAATAGGAAGGCTAAATTCTGGGTCCAGATGTTCGATAGCCTTCTTCTGCTGCATCTCCATCTGGGTATAACAGGTTGGACACACTAACACGATGGCATCAGCACCTGCATCTTGTAT
>Ga0209427_10002561_pt1 | contig 21404 bp, 19 predicted proteins | sample DeeMarSWOR136_30_FD_187465 | JGI IMG/M metagenome (GOLD analysis project Ga0209427, IMG submission 187465) | Marine sediment microbial communities from White Oak River estuary, North Carolina - WOR-1-36_30 (SPAdes) (version 2) | ecosystem: Environmental > Aquatic > Marine > Intertidal zone >...
GCGATCATCATTTTCAATTATGACTCCTGTTTTAAAATTATGTTTAACACCACAAGAGAATTTATTCATTATTTTTGTTAATCACCTTCATTGAACAAATCTTCAGATTTAACCTTTGGAATCTGAACGATTAATTAATTTTTTTAATTTTATTATTTATTAATAATAATATCTATTTTATCTATTTAAACTTTCCCCTTAATTTCCCACTCTTGTAAATAACGAAACGACAAAAAATATGCGGTTATTTCCACACAATTTCTTAGAAAAAAATGAACAAAATATCCATAATTCCCATAATAACTGAAAATTCTTAAAAAATATTTGATATTGAATTTAAGTTTTTGGGTTTCAATTGAACAATATTTAGAATTTCATAGAGAAAAATACATTATTGATAATGTAAAACCCATTTAACATTAATCAGGATAAGACTAGAGAGCCTAAGAAAAGCAGAGAAAAATCAAAACGATAAATTTAAATATGAATGTAAATAAATATTACATAAGGAAGTAAAATCTCAAAATATTATGTTTTGAGATTTGAAAACCCAAAAATCTAGTACAAATATAGTTTACATTAATTAAAAATTAAAATAAAATGGAGGCAAAAAAATGAGTCAAAAAGAATTTAATTATCAAGGTGGCATTTCTCGAAATTATACGAAAAAAACAATTCTTAAAATTACTATTGGGTATATTATATTTTATGCATTATCGATGATCCTGACATATTGGGGAATGCACTTTTTTGAACCAATATTTTTTACATTCGATATGTTTCTTTGGCTGACAATTTACTCTGTGTTGCTACCCTATGTTATTATTATACTTTTATCATTCTGGTATCTTTATAGATATGTAAAATTGTATTCTTTTGAGGTATTAGAAAATAACATTATTATTCGTCATGGAGTTTTTACAAAGAAAAGGGTAACGATTCCTTATACTCGTGTTCAAAATATTAATATTGCTAATGGTGTTTTCGATAGATTATTTAACATTTATACTGTAAAAATAGAGACTGCTGGAGCCAGCGGCGCGGGTGGTGGAGGTGGTGGAGGCTATATTCGACCCGAAGGTTTAATTCCGGGACTTGAGGATCCCTACATAATAGAGAATAAGATAAAAGAAATGATGACAAAATATTCTCAAATTCCAAGTGGTTTAGAAGATAAAATCTTTAAACCTGAAGAACTTGCTTTTGACAATTTTATTAGTTATATCCTTTCGAAAATGCGAGAAGGAAAACTTTTAAAGACAACCATTAGAGAAAAAAGAGAAGATGCTAATATGACAGCTGCTGTCTTAGCTGAAAAAGTAGGAGTACCAATCCAAACTATAAAATATTTAGAAGAAGGGCGATATAACCCAAGTTTAGCGTTAGCATATAGAATTGCTGAAGTACTACATTGTAAATTAGAAGATTTGTTTAAATTGGCATAAAAAACAATATTTTTTTTATTATTATGATTATTTTAACTCCAAAAAAAGTAAAAGGTTGGTGAGAACAGTTGAAATTTAAGAAAAAAATCGGTTCAAGAGTAAAGCAATTCAGGGAGGAATTGAACTTGTCCCAGTTAGAATTAGCTAATCTTGTAGGGGTTTCTCGCCAGACAATATATTACTTAGAGCGGGGTTCATATAATCCATCCTTGACAATATCATTTAAAATATCGGAAATCTTGAAAAAACCTATACATGAGATTTTTTATCAGGAACCAATAATTAAAGATATCTTAGAGGGTAAATCATTAGCAGAATTAAAAGAGGTTGCTGAAACGGCAGGTATCAACCTCGAAAAACTAGCTTCTTTGAGTGAAATAGATGACGAAGATCTAGCCTTGAGTTTTAACGATAGTTTATTAATTAAAATTGCAATGGGATTAGGAATGGAGTTTGATGATCTATTTGAGAAAGAAGCTGGAAATTAAAAATATATAAAAAGTAAAATTTAATAAAAATTTTGGAAGTGAGGAAAACAAAATGGAAAATTTGGCAATAGCAACTAAAGATCTCACAAAGATTTTTGGTAATATTGTAGCTGTACGAGATTTAAATATTGAGATCAGATATGGTACTACCTATGGTCTATTAGGGCCAAATGGAGCGGGTAAAACTACAACCGTTAGAATGTTAAATGCTATTATTTCCCCTTCAAATGGTACTGCCTTAGTAGGGGGGTATAATATTCTCACCCAAGCCAATGATGCAAAGATGATTTGTGGATTTTTACCAGAATCACCTGGATTATACTCAAAATTAACTGCTAAAGAGTTTTTAGAATTCATTGGCGAATTGTATTATTTACCAAAAGTAACAATATCTAGTCGTATTGATGAACTTCTTGATATATTCGACCTTGAAGGGCGGGAAAACGACTTACTTGAGGGATATTCCCGTGGTATGAAACAAAAAGTATGTTTATGTGCGGCATTAATCCAGGATCCCAAGATTATTTTTCTAGATGAACCTACGTCTAATCTAGATCCTGCAGCAGCGAGAATGGTCAAAAACCTCATTTCTGATTTGGTAAAGAAAGCAGATAAGACAATTTTTATATGTACTCATTTGCTTGATGCGGCTGAAGAACTCTGTGATATTATAGGTATTATCGATAAAGGAGAATTGAAATTACAAGGTAGCCCTAAAGAAATTATAGAATCTCAAAATGCAAAAGACTTAGAGGATGCATATCTCAAAATTATGGGGGTAACTCATATGGAGGACTTATTAACTTGGCGCGAAAATGGACCAAATGGTGAAAATCTCAATAAGAAAGTAAAAAAGAAAAGGAAGTGATAAATCATTTCTCTATGGATGAAAATTTTTAAAAATGAAGTGAGGGTAAGGACCTCTAAATTTCGTAAAAATCGGTTAACATTTTTCTTAATTTTATATTCTTTCCTTATTTTTTGGGCATTCTTTCTATGTCCCTTGATTTTTGACCAGTTTATGCCGACATTAGTTGAGATGGAGGAGATTTCTCAGTTTTTAATCCCCTCTATTGCGATGATTATTGAACACTTAATGATGATATTTTTCATAGCAATACTCCTTTACCCATTGAACAATATTTATCGTCAGACTGAAATAGGATTTAAGGAAATTTTGTTAGCATCCCCAACAACTGCGGGAGATATCTTTTTAGGAGAGTTTTTAGGAAAAATGCCAATACTTATTTCTTATGTCTTTACCCTCACTCCTATCTTTGTAAATATGTTGAATCCAATACTTAACCTAACATTCATGCAGACTCTAGTTATTTATGTTTGTGTTTTTGGTCTTGTATTTATGGGAACCTTAATTGGTACAATAATAATGAGTTGGCTAGAACACAAGATTGCTCAGAGTGAGAAATCACGAGATATTGCTAAAGCACTATTAATGCTCCTATCAATTGGAATGGTCGCTCTCATCTACACTCTTCAGTTTGGTTTTCAGTTCATAATGGAAAATCCAGAATTGAAAAACTACTTTATGTGGTATCCCCCTTTATGGTTCTCAAATATAATACTTTATACATTCGATGCTACATTAATAAGTACATATATCTTAAATATTTGGACGAGTTTAGCACTTGCAATTCTTGTACCTGTTGTAATTTTATATATTTCCTATAAAAGTGCGAATAAATTCTACTCGCTTGAGGGAGGTGTCGAGAAAGCTAGCTCAGTTATAGAAAAAGAGAATATATTCTACAAGTTTAATAGACGCATTATGGGCTCAAAATGGGAGGGGCTAGTTATCACCCAATTTAAAGAATTTTTCCGGAAGAAAGAAAATATCACCAAATTAGTATATTTGGGGGGTCTTACTTGCGTTTATGGATTAATTTTCTCATTTTCTATGAGTGAAGCTCCCAATGATTATTTATCAGGAGGATTTGTAATCTTAACTATAATTTTCGTGGGGGGCATGGTTTATGGGCTTATGCTTGGGAGTTTCATCTATGTAGGAAGTAAAGACCTATTATGGGTATATAAACGGAGTCCAAGAAATGTAAATGGTCTTGTCTATTCCTATATTATAACGATGATAATTATCAATACGATATTAGCTCTGGGAGTCACAATATTCTTTACTATCCTATTTGAATTTGATGCCTTTTACGTGGTTGTTTTTTTCGTAACTTATTTATTGTATGGCATAATGGTACTGATTGAAGCGATTGGAATTCAAGGATTTAGTCCAGCATTCCAAGAGAAGGGAAAACACATGGGAATGAACATATTTAAGCTTGTAAGTATCCAAATAGGAGTATTCATGGGTTTTATATTCTTAATGGTTTGGTCGGGGGATACATTACCTGACCTCTTTGCTTGGGAATTAACACCCACTATATTATTCATTTCCATACATCCCACGATATCTCTTCCCTTATTCTTTATGGGTTTAAGGCATTTAAAGAAAATCGAATAAATTTTTTTCTCTTTTTTTATTAAATTCCAGAACAATTTTTTTTTGAAATTTTTTTGGCAAAAAATGTTAAAGAAAGATCATCTACTAATAAAAGATATTGATATAGCTTCCTTAAGTTTATCAAGATTTCTTTTTATGTCGTTTATAATAGGATTAACATCCTGAGCTAGATTGGGATCTATCTTAATTGCTTTTTCAATATTTATAATAGCATTGTTATAATCTTTTTTATCAAAATAAGCTATTCCCTTAAAGAACCATGCTTTTGCGAACTCGGGTTCTATTTCAGTAGCTCTATTATAACTCTCAATTGCCTTATCAAATTCTTTCCTAATTTTGTAAATATTACCTAAATAATACCAACCATCACCAAAATTAGGCTCAATCTCAACTGAATTTTTTATATTTTTGAGTGCATTATCATAATCTTTCTTTGCTTCGTATATTAATCCCATTAATTTCCAAGATTCAAAATGATTTTTATCATAACCAACAGCTCTTTGAAAATTTTCAATTGCTAAATTATAATTTTTTTTATGGTAGTAAATAAGACCAAGATGATAATAAGCTTCGACAAAGATATCATCTAACTCCAAAGCTCTTCTACATTGTTCAATTGCTTTTTCATAATTTTTGTTTTCAATCTCTAAATTTGCCCGATTTATGAGTCCTCTTTTATAAGAAGTTTTTATTAAATCCTTGTTTTTTAAATCTGGCGATTCCATCATTTCATTGATTTTTAAGGCCTTTTCATAGAAGTTAAAGGCATCATCGTATTTATTTAAATCAGCTAATTGATTTCCTTGTTCAATTAATAATTTGATCTCTTCTGAATGGACATTGTCAATTAATTTCTTAATTTTCTTCATTTCTGCTACTCTTCTTTCAGCATCATCTATAGATTGAGCATAATCTAATCGTTTTTTGAGCTTCTCTATTTCTTTTTCCTTTAATTTTTGTTGTTCAGTCAATCCTCCTTTTCCAACCAATTGTTTTATTTCAGTTTCATATATTAGACTCTTAATCTTACCAACTTCTTTTTCCATTTCAGTTGTTAAATACATCTTATTTGTCATAGTTAATGCTTCATTATAGGTTTCTAATGCTTTTTGAAATTCCTTTTGATCAACCAATTTATTTGCTTTATTTACCACCTCTGAAACTTCAGCAAAATAAACTTTATTTATCAAATTTTTAAGATTTCCTAACTCTGAATTCTTTTCTTCAGGAACTACCATTCTCTTTGCTAAGCTTAAAGCACTATATAAATCGCTTATTGCGTCATCATATTTTTTTTGAACAATATACTGAATTGAGTTATCCTTAATTACATTTATTCCAGTAAGACATGCATTATTAATTAATTCACTTACCTTTTTTACTTGAATATCCTTTCTTTCTGATGGAACCATACTTTTTATTAAATCAAAAGCTTGGTGGAATAGATTAACTGCTTCATTAATAAGAGTTAGGGATTCTTCAAATTTATCTTTCTGTGTTATCTTTTTACCTTTTTCAATGATTGATTCAATTCTTTCAATATATATAGGATTAAAGACTTCACCGAGACGACTTAATTCAAGGTTTTTTAAATCGGAATCATACATATTGTTTGCTATTAATAATGCTTTTTTACCCTCAGAAATCGCTTGTTCGGTCGAATTTTGCTTTAGTAAATCCTTTCCCTTTTCAAATAAAGGTTTAATTTGATTAGAATAGATTTCATTTATCAAGTTCTTGATTGTATTAATTTGTGTTACTTTAGTATCAGAATCAAAATAATTTTCAATTGCTTTTAAAGCATCTTCAAACTTTTTAATTGCCTTATCATCCTGTCCATCTTTTTTAAAATTTCTGCCTTCATTAATAATTTCATCAATTTGAGAATCATAAATAAGAGCAATTTCATTTTTAATTCTTAATATACTCTCAGATTTGGTATCTGTTTTATATATTTCTTCTGCAATACCCAATACTTTTTTAAATACTTCCATAGCTTCATTTAAATTATTTTCATTTTTCAACGTAAGTCCAGTTGTAAATAATTTTTCTATTTCATTTTCGCTAATTAATTTATTAATTTCATCTATTTCAACTAACTTAAGAGAAGGATCATCAATGTTTTCAACTAGCTTAAGTGCGTTCTGAAATTCCTCTTTAGCTTTATCAAATTTTTTTTGTGCTGTAAAATGTATCCCATCTTGGATTATATTATCTATTTGAACAGAATATGTTTGATTTAATGCATTTTTTATATTTTCAATTTCAATATTTTTATCTTCTTCTTCCTTAACTTTTAAATTAATAAAATCTATAGCTTCATGAAACTTTTTAATAGCTTTTGAGAGATTATTTTTATCTTTAAGAGCATTAGCTTCTTCAATTATTAAATTTAATTTCTTCAAAATTGATGCTTTCATTTTAAAATTTCAAGTTTTTCCCTAATTATTAATCCTAAGAATTATTTCATATCTTTAATATTTTTCTTATAATCTTTTTATTTTTTGAAAAGCTAGTAATAGATATTAATTAAGATAATTAAATCATTATAAAATGGCTAAAGAACTTATAGTGAAAGAATATCCTACTATTGCTTGCTGTGGGTTAGACTGTGGATTATGTCCAATTTATTATACTGAAGGACATTCAAGATGTCCTGGTTGTTATGGTCCTGATTTTCATAATAAACACCCATCATGTTCAATAATCACTTGTTGCGTTAAAAAGCATAAATTTGAAACATGTGCGGAATGTAATGAATTTCCATGCTCAAAAATCGATATATGGGATAGATATGATTCCTTTATATCTCATCGTATGTCTCTTTCAAATTTGAGATTAATTAAAGAAAAGGGTATTGAACAGTTTTTCACTCAACAACAAAAAAGAACCGAATTCCTTAAATATATGTTAGAAAACTTTAATGAAGGCAAATCTAAAAGTTTTTTTTGTATTGCTATAGCTTTACTTCAAATTGAGGATATAGAGAAGGCATTAAAAGAGAGTTTTAAAAAAATTGAAGATGATAAGATTGATTCAAAAAATTTTAAAGCCAAATCTAAAATCCTTAAAGAATTTCTTTCTAAACTAGCTGAAAATAAATCAATAGACCTTAAACTAAAAAGAAAATAAAAAATTTCTATTTGTAATGAACTTTTAGAAACTACAAGTTAAATTAATAATTTGGAGTAAATATCAAATGAGTATTTTTTATGGTGGACCAATTATTACTATGAATGAAGAGCAACCAACTGTGGAGGCTGTGGGGATTAACGGTGAAAAAATCGTTGAAATAGGATCATTAGCATATGTCAGACAAAATATGAGTAAAGATGCGAAATTAATAAATTTAAAAGGAAATTCTCTCCTTCCAGGCTTTATTGATTCCCATATGCATCCAATGTCTTTTGTTTTCTTTTCAATAAATCTAAATCTGTCTTTTGTCAAGAGTTTAAGAGAATTACAAGAGCTTTTAATAAAAACTATGAGGAAAAAAGGTAAAGGAAAATTTATTCTTGGTTTATTATTAAATGAGGAGAATTTTGATATCCCTATTTTGCCTTCAAGGTGGGATTTGGATGATGCATGTCCAGAAAATCCTGTATTTATATTACGATACGATTCTCATATTGGAGTTGCTAATTCAAAAACATTGGAATTAGTTGGAATTAACACTAAAACAAAAATACCCGAAGGAGGAGAACTCAGAATTAATGAATTAGGAGAATTAACTGGTGTGATCTCGGAAAATGCTCTAACATTAATTTACTCAAAAATTGATAAATATGTACTTCCAGAATTAAAAGATTTTCAAGTAGGTGCTGAAAGATCTTTTAAAAGTTTAGCTGAAAAAGGTATAACCTCTATTCATGGTATTATTCAACTTGGTAAAACACGTGAAAGTGGCTCGCTTGGCCCAATTGAAACACCCCTTTTCAAATCTGTTCAAGAGAAGATATATCAAAACTGGTATGGTGTTATCAGTACTGAAAACCTAAAAAAATTGATAAAAATAAAAAAATTACCTTTGGATGAGGGTAAGGAAGATAGTAAATTTAAAGTAGGGTGTTTGAAATTATTCCTTGATGGAACTTTTGGAGCCAAAACCGCTTGTATGTGGGAAGCTTTTTCTGATTCTCCTGAGATGTGCGGATTTTGTGTAATAGATAAAGAAGAATTATACCAAAAAATGAAAGATGCTCATAATAACGGCTTTCAAATTGCGATTCATGTAATTGGAGATAAAGGCAATAGAATTTGTGTTGATTTGTATAAACGTTTACTAGATGAATTTCCAAGAAATGACCATCGCCACAGAATTGAGCATGCCTCAATGTTAACTAATGATGTCATTAAGGATATGAAGAAATATGGGATAATTGCTTCATGTCAACCTCCTTTCATAAATTCAGAATATACATGGTTAGAAAAAAGACTAGGAAAAGAAAGATGCAAATATACTTATCCTTTTAAATCTATTATAGAAGAAGGGGTCGTTCTTATATCAGGAAGTGATGCTCCAATCGAAGATCCTAATCCTATTTTAGGACTTCATGCTTTAGTAAATAGAAATGGATTTTTTCCTGAACAGTGTATAGAAATGGAACAAGCATTAAAAACTTACACCATTAATGCTGCTTACGGAGCATTTGAAGAAAAAGTTAAAGGAAGTATAGAAGTTGGAAAATTAGCAGATTTAGTAATATTGAACAAAAATCCTCTTGAAATTCCAAAAGATAAAATAAGAGAAATTCAAGTCAGAGAGACAATAATAAGGGGAAAAATAATATACAGAAAGCCATAATATGGTTTTTAATCAGTAAAATAAAGATGTTCGTCAAACCCAGTCTCTGCAATAAGATCTTGCCCTAATTTTTGGATTGCTTTTTTAGTGGGATTCTGTAATATACGTCTAGCTATATTAATAACTTTTTCCAATTTAGCATCTGGAAATTCTCGTATAATTTGATCGTAACGCCCAAAATTAATACCTGCTGTGTATACACCTGCACTTCCATGACTTGCTGCACTACTAGTTTGCCAATGCTCAACCTTTACTTCAATATTAGACATAAGATGGGTGCAAAAGAACCATTCTAAATAAAGACGCATTCTTTTTGATTTCCTTTTTGTGTCTTTCAGCATTTTAAAAGCTCGACTTAGTCGATCAGGATGTATCTGTCTAAAAACTCTCTCATAATTGTTATCCATATTCTCTTTAACATGATCTTTAATAAGTCGCATTATTTCTTCAACTTTTTTAGCTCTTTCTCCAGAAATTTCATGTTGAATTGCCTGTACATGTTGTTCAATCGCATTTTGGGTTTGTTGACTTCTCTCAGTAGATACTGATTGAGAACTTGAAGGTTGTTGAACTCTTGATAGAGCTCCATTTCTTGGTTGGATTTCTGCAGGTACACTATAAATCTCTTTAGGCTGCAAAGTAAATAAACTATCTAACTTTGAAGGGTCTTCTCGTACTTCATCAAATTTTTCCTGCATTTCTTGATTAGAGTATCCAATAGATTTTAAATAGAATGCTGCACTAGCTAGTTGGTTATCCAAGGTTGATGATGTACTTTGAGAACCCCCAAATTCTTTTTCTATTTGTTCATCTGCGATCTTACTAATTTTTGATTCTTTAATTTGATTTAAGTTTAAAGAACCTAATTTAGTAAGAATATATTGAATCTGATTATCCGTTAGATAATTTAAATTACCAGTAGGACCGATCATAAAAGAAATCTTTTCCATTTTCTTAAGTATTTCTACAAGATCTTCTTGATTTTTTCCTTTTGATATTATTAAGAAATGTTCTAAGAAATTTTTGTCAAATCCGGCAATAATTCCTAAGTATTTTTCGTCATATTTACTTAGACGCCTTTGCAATTGATTTCCTTGGAGGTCTGAGGGCAAATTAATCTGATATACCATGATATTGTCCATAATCATATAAATATAGTCTGATTTTTGCATAGGAGTAGACAAATATGAGTTTTTTAACAATCAAAAATTATATACTTAATAATAAAATATATTCCAATCTTAAATACTTTACATTAAAGTTATTTACGATATTTATTAGTTATTTTTCGTGCTAGTTCCATTTGTTCTTGTGTTTCTAGGGAACAAGGCCGTAGTTTTCGAATCCATTTTACCGGATCCAATCCAATAGGGATATATTTATTAAAAGCAGCCCATGCTACAACCATTATACCGGTTCTTCCACAACCCGCTACACAATGTACTACTATTGGCTTTTTATTTATCCCAAATTTATGTGTAATTTCTAAAAATTTTTCTATTTGAGAATCTGTTGGAGTTGCATAATCAGGTATATTTATATGAAAATATTGAAAATCATCTGGTACATCTTTCCTATAATCAAATTCGGAACAATTTATGATTACTTTTATTCCTTCTTTTTTATATCTCTCTAATAATAAATTATCTGGCCACCAAGAAGCGGCTAATTTATTATTAACAATCCAAGTAAAAGGGACAGTTTTTTCAGGCATTCCATTCTTAGGCCAATACCATGGGCGAACCATTAGATCACACCTTTAATAACAATTATTAAAATATCTGGGATAATAAGAAATATTTAAAAAATGTATTTAAATTTAGATAATCATGAACTTATGGAAAGACATTCCCTCGGGAGATAATCCCCCAATTATTTTAAACGCAGTAATTGAAGTTATAAGTGGTTCACGAGATAAATATGAATATAAACCTGAATGGGAAGCTTTTTTATTAGATCGTGTTATTCCCTCTTCGGTTATATTCCCTGTAGAATATGGTTTTATCCCCCAGACATGGTCAGATGATGGCGATCCTCTTGATATAATGATATTGAGTTATGAGCCACTCGAGGTGGGCTGTATTGTAAAAGTTCGAGTAATAGGTGCTCTGATAATTGAGGATGAACATGGAGATGACCCAAAAATTCTTTCTGTTTTAATTAACGATGCTAGATTTAGCGGATATAATGAGATTCACAATGTACACAAACATAGACTTAAGGAAATTCAAGAGTTCTATGAAACTTATAAAAGACTAGAACCACATAAATGGGTTAAATTTAAAGAATGGTTAAATGCTCAAGAAGCACAAGAAATTGTAAATTATTCACTTAAACTGTTTAAAGATAAATGGTTAAAGTAAAAAAGGAAAAGTGTTGAGTAATGTCTAATAAAGAAGAATTAACTGCTTTTGATACAAGAAAGTACCCAATAAGACCTCATGTTGGTGTAGGAGTTTTATTAGTAAGAGATAATCATTTGCTTTTAGTAAAAAGAAAATATAATCCGGATGCGGGATATTGGAGTATCCCTGGTGGACATTTAGATCTTGGAGAAAAAGTAGAAGTAGCAGCAGTAAGGGAAGCTTTTGAAGAAACTGGATTTAAGGTTAAGGTTTCGAGATTAGCCGGCATCATTGATAAAATTATGTATGATAATGAAGGAAAAATAGAGTATCATTACGTTCTGATCAATTATTTTGTAGAACAAATAGAAGGAGACAAAAATCAACCACCTAAGGCAGACAATGATGCTCTAGATGCAAAATTTGTTCCTTTTAATCAACTTAAAACCTATAAATTAACTGAATCTTTAATTGAGCTCCTAAAACAATTGAAAATTGGATATGATTAAAGAAATTATTTATAAAAATCATTATTTATTGTTTCTTATAATTCTTTTTCTAAATTCACTAGAATATTTTTTATACAAAGAAGTAAAATTATTTATGTTAAGATAAATAGTTTTCAATTACATCAAAGTCTAATTATTTCAATTAAAACTAAAAGAGGTAAAAATTATGCCATATATTTTTGTATTTACTTGGTATCCTAGCCACAAAGTAGAAGAAGCTGTTAAAATTTATCTTGAAATGTTAAAAAAATTTCCTGAAGATGAATCTTTGGGAGAATTGATTATACCTACTGCGGTAAATACAGGTTGTGAAGGTATAAAAGGCCTTGCTGTATCTAAAGTCAAGGAAGGGAAACTGGAAGACGCTCTAACTCGTACTGGTGCTCAAATGGCGATGTTCTTGAGCGTTGAAGGGTTTGAATACTCAATTGAGGTTTGGTCAACTGTAGAAGAAGCCATGACTACGATAGGAAAAAGTATACCTTAATAATCTTGATCCAATAAATATAACTTTTTTTTTATTCTAAATATAATTTTAATTTAAGCAGAAAAGTTGTTAAGTTTTATTTTGCATAGAAATTTTAAATAATAAGACAAAAGAATATAATTTTATCATTATTATTTTGTAATAGAGTATGTTTTAATGATTTATGAAAGATTATTAGTAAAAGGTCTAAGATTTGTCAACATTAATGAAAACTGTTAGGAACGGAAACATTACCAAAGAAATGGAAATAGTTGCTAAAAATGAGCAAGTTGATATTGATTTCATAAGGCGAGGAATTGAAAAAGGGAGAATTATTATTCCTAAATCAAATAGAAGAGAGTTAGATCCTCCTATTGGTATTGGTAAAGGATTACTCGTAAAAATTAATGCAAATGTTGGGTCCTCTAAAACTGTGTGTAGTATTGATGAAGAAATCGAAAAAGCTAAAATAGCTGTTAAGTACGGTGCCGATACTGTTATGGATTTAAGTACTGGCATTACTGAATCAGATGTACAGACTATTAGAAAGCATATTATTGCTGAACTTAAAGTTCCAATAGGTACAGTTCCTATTTATCAATCAGCTTTAAGAGCAATAGAGACTAAAGGTGCTATAATCCACATGGATGAAGATGATATGTTTAAAGTCGTAGAGGAACAAGCTAACGAAGGGGTTGATTTCTTTACCATTCATGTTGGGGTTACAAAAGATATCATAAATTATTTAGTGGATCACCCTAGAACAATGGGAGTTGTCTCGAGAGGTGGCACATTTCTAGCCTCTTGGATTTTAGAAAATGGAACAGAAAATCCCTATAATCGTAGGTACGATTATTTACTTGAAATGGCCCAAGAATATGATTTCACATTATCCTTAGGAGATGGTATGAGGCCTGGTTGTATTTTCGATTCCACAGATTATGCGCAGATACAAGAATTACTAGAAGTTTCTAAATTAGTAAAACGAGCATGGAAAGCAAATGTTCAGGTGATGGTTGAAGGTCCTGGTCATATACCTGCTAATGAAATTGGTAGAAATATCAAGTTACAAAAATCTCTATGTAGTGAGGCACCTTTTTACGTTCTAGGACCGTTAGTCACTGATATAGCTCCTGGATACGATGATCTTGTAAGTGCAATCGGAGGTACAATTGCAGGATTAGCTGGAGCGGATTACTTATGTTATGTAACCCCTTCAGAACATCTCGGACTTCCAACAAAGCAAGAAGTTAAAAGAGGTGTAATTGCATCGAAGATTGCAGCCCATGCTGTAAATATTGCTAAATATGGTAGAAAAGCTTCAAAGTGGGATTATAAGATGGATATCGCCAGAAAAAATTTGGATTGGGAAGGGATGATCCAACATTCAATTGATCCAGATTTAGCAAGGGAAGTTCATTATAGAAATGGAAATGCCATTGATAATGAAGTTTGTAGTATGTGCGGTGAATTCTGCGCTATTAAACTTTTAAGAGATGCATTAGAAAGTAAGAAAAAGTCTAAAAAGTAGTAAATTAAAAAGTAAAGCCTAATAAAACCTATTCAATTAGATATTGCATCAAGGATTTTTTTTATTTTTATTTTCATGTCTTTGGAAGTTTTCCCAAAAAGTCTCATCATAGGTTCTTTTCCTATAGCCCCTTTATCCCAGATTATATCAGGAATTTTACCATTTTTCTCTGAACTTTCTTTAATTAACCATTGCATAGTAGAAAATTCTCTCTTTTTAATTTCTTCGGGTTGTTCTTCTCTAATTATTTCCTGTAATTCTAAATCAGTTTTTTTTTTTATTAATGATATCCAACTTGGATTATATTTTAAATTCATTACAAAGTTAATAGAATTATCAAACTCTTTTGCTGAAAGGATTAATCTAGCAGTATGATCTGAAACACCAAACTTAATATCTCCTGAAGCTTTTGGAAAACCATCAACAATTGTGATTCTTCCTTCTACTCCTGCAATATCTTCCTTTTTAGTAGCATTTGGAAGTGAACCAGAGATATTTGTTCTCACTTCAGGGATTAATTTACTGAAATCCTTTGATTGAGAGATTAAATTATAAATTTCTTTTATTTGATTTATCGTTTCTAAACGCTTATCAGATATAGTTAAATCTAATATTTTTCCAGTATCTGGTAATTCAATAAAAGTTTGAAACTTGGTATCAAAAAAATCTTCTGCCTTAAAAATAGCTTTTTCTAATGAATAACCCTTAGCTAAGAATGCTGTAACCGCAGATGAAAAGACACAACCCGTCCCATGAATATTTCCTTTATAAATAATTTTCTTTTTCTTAAATAATTGAACACTTCTTTTCATTTGACCATTTATAATTTTAGTCATCAGTGCCAAATCGGAGATTTCATTGTTTTTACTTACTATGCTTTTAATAATTATTGCTTTTTCAATATACTTAGAATCTTCATGAAGATATATTTTATTAAGTAAAATTTCAGCTGCTCCTTTAACATCATCAATATTTTCATTTGATATTATAGTCAAGTTAATATTCGAATAGAAAGATGCTTCTATTATATTAGGTGTCATTACTTTTACATAAGGAAATAATTTTTTTTCAATCTCTAATTCCAATCCTTCGATAGAAAGTCTTCCCCCTGCACTTGCTATTGAAATTGGATCAAGGATAACATTTAAATCATAATTTCTAATATATTTAACAATGATATCTATCGCTCTATCATCTGGAATCATACCTATTTTTACAAATTTTATTGGATAAGCGGTTAATATTGAGCTCAATTGATTATCTAATTCATCTGAAAGAGATTTATATCCAATAAATTTTGTAGCTGTTTGATATGTAATCGCAGTAATTACAGAAAAAGGATGGACTCCACATCTGTCAAAAGTTCTAATATCTGCTTGAATTCCTGCTCCAGAAGTAGGATCTGATCCTGCAATTGTTAAACAAATGGGTTTCATAATAATTATAGGGACAGAAACAATAAATTTATTTACTTTCTTTGATTCGGTCATAAGCCCATTGGGCTTTATCATTAAGACCTATTTTCTCATACGATTTTCCTAACAACAGAAATCCATCCGGATAATCAAATCTTATTTTTACTAATTTGAATAAAAAGTTTATAGCTAAATCATATCTCCCTTTTAGAAGATTAACTTTACCTAATAAAAAAAGAACTTTTAGATTATTGTCATCGATTGCTGTTTCATTATATAAATCTAAAAGTTTATCAATTGCTTCATTGAACTTTCCTTCTTCTATTAGCTTTTCTATAGTTTCAACAAATTTTAGGAATACCACTTTATTGGCAATTTCCTCCATTTTTTTCATTGATTCTTCAAGTAATTCCTTATTTAGAGCATCCTGTTGTTCTCTCTTTTTTTTTTCTATATAATCTCTGAATTGTTCGATTAAACTTTGAGGATATGGTTCATTACATAATGGACAGTTTTGTGAATGCATTAACCATTCAGCTAAACATGTCTTATGAACCAGATGTAAATTTTTACAACTTTTAAAAGAATCTGAGTTTTCATTTATATTCAAATGGCAAATTATACAAGAAGGCATTATATATTATATTTGTTTTTTAAAAGTTTCAACACTAATCATTTACTATAATAAATTAAAAATACTATATATTTTTAAGAATATCGATGTTGAAACATCCCTAAAAATAATATATAAAAATAATTAATTTTATTATTAGTGTAAATATACTTTTACACTAAGGGTAGAAAAACTCATGTCAATAGATAGAAACGCGCTTTTCACTGAATTATTCACCCAATTCTTAGAAATAAACCAGGATGTAGAAGCAGTTATCGTAAGCGATAAGCAAGGTTTAGTTATTGCAGGTAAGAAAAGAAGTGACGTAGATATAGAAATTGTGTCAGTATTAACTTCTATAATTAATCCGATTATTGAAAGAATTCGTAATGAATTTATGTTCAAAAAATTTGGTACTGCAAGCTTTGACACGGAACTCTATAGATTATTATTTATTTCTTTAGATGAACAAAGAACACTAAGTGTTGTATTAAATAATTTAGCATCGATCGATAAAGCATCTCCGTATTCATATCTATTGGCTGAAAAAGCTGTTCAAATTCTTAATGCTATAGAAGGGGATAATATCCAGTTAAAAATACCGAACTTCGAATATGAAACAGATGAAACTGCCTATTCTGAAAGAGTAAAAAACCAGATATATCAAATGCGATTAGATCAAGGAGGGCTTTATCGTTTCAAATTCGTTATTATTGGTAATCATGAAGTAGGAAAAACTAGCCTTGTTAGACGTTTTGTAGAAAATAGGTTTTCGCATGATTACCGGGCTACTATAGGACTTAATATTCTATCCCATTCCATTGAATTTTTTGGAAATAATATTGTTTATTCACTTTGGGATGTGGGTGCCCAAATGTATTTTAAACGCTTTCGTCAAACCTATTACTTAGGCGCACAAGCAGCATTTATTGTTTTCGATCTCACGAATAGAAAATCTCTTGAAAGTGTTAAAGAATGGTTTAAAGAATTGGAGGATTTTATCGGAGGAAGGGGTATTCCCATTATTATAATTGGCAATAAGACAGATCTTAAAGACCAAAGAGTTATAAATTATGACGAGGGCGTTAAATTAGTGAATCAATTATCTGATAAGCCAAATATCAAAATATCTTATATTGAAACTAGTGCCTTGACGGGAGAAAATGTAGAAGATGCTTTCACATTAATCGCATATCATTATATTTCGAAAAGTAAAGAAGATGAAGAACAACGTGTTAAGCAAGATTTAGTAGAAGAACTTAATTCTATCTTAAAAGAAAGAAAAGTAATCGGTGAAAATTTAGAGTCGCTATTAACACTGACAATAATTTCTGAAAATGAATTCTGGAGCCCTGGCTTACAAATTCTCTCTGAAATTAATGACTTAAGTGAATGTGAGAAAATTGAAGACAATAGAGAAGAAAAGATATATAAATTCTCAAATGGAGTAATCTTAAAAAATTATCTTTACCATATTTTCGATGTTTTTGATTCTGATGGAGTATTTTGCATTTTTGATGCCCGTGATAAAGATCATATAGATCCAAAATGGAAAGATGTTGTCATTAAAATAATTAACGACATTGAAAAGAATAAAGTTGTTTTGATAGGGATTCGGCTTTCAGATACAAGCGATTGGTCAGCTATTATGGAAGAATTTAATGTTAACTATTTATTAGAACAAAAGATGGTATCTTTATTATTTTTTAAGCTAGGTCTCGAATATCGACTGGAAATTTATGATCAACTAAAAGTAATGTTAAATACAATAAAATATCTTTAAGTACTAATTATCTTGAAATATATGTTTGAAAAGAAAATCGATATTTATAAACAATAATTAAAAAATCCTTATATTTATGCAATAGATGTAAGTATAGAAACTAATAATATTAACAGGTATGAGTAGAGAATCTATTGCCATTACATAAAAAAAGCCTCTTTAATGAGTTGTTCAGCAAATTCTTGGAAAGTAATAAAGAGATAGTATCTATTATCCTCTCAGATGTAGAAGGTTTGATAATTGCAGGAGAAAAAAGGAAGGATATTGATATCCAATTAGTTTCTGTTTTAACTTCAATTATTAATCCTATTTTAAACCGTATACGGAATGAATTTGATTTTCAAAAATTTGGAAACGCAAGTTTCGATACAGAGAAATATCGCTTATTATTTATTTCTGTTGATGAGGAAAGAATATTAAGTATTGTGCTAGAAAACTTGGCTTCAATAGAACGAATGTCACCATATGGGCTTTTTCTTGCCGAAAAAGCAGCACAAATTCTCACAGCAGAAGAAGGAGATTTAATTCAAGTTTCAATCCCCAACTTTGAATATGAAGCAGGAAATATTGAAAGATTGAAAAATCAATTATATCAAATGCAATTAGGATTAGGAGTAGAATATCGTTTTAAATTTGTTATTTTAGGAGATCATGAAGTTGGAAAAACTTCAATCATCAGAAGATTTGTCGAAAAGAGATTTACTAATGATTATAGAGCAACAATTGGGCTCAATGTTTTATCTCATGAATTTGATTTTTTTGGTAATCAAATTGGTGTAACTCTTTATGACATCGGAGCTCAAAAATATTTCCGGCGCTTTCGAAAAAATTATTATTTAGGAGCTCAAGCGGCTTTTATCGTATTTGATCTTGCAAATCGGAGGTCATTTGATAATATTAAAAGTTGGTATGAGGAACTCAAACTTTTTACACCTGAAGAGAATATTCCTATTGTAATAGTCGGAAATAAAACGGATTTAATTAAAGAGAGGAAAGTTTTTTATCAAGAAGGTGCAAAATTAGCTAATTATTTATCCCAAAGCGAAAAAATAAAAATTTCATATATTGAAACGAGTGCATTAACTGGGAGCAATGTTGAAGATGCCTTTAACTTAATTTCGTATCATTATGTTATGAAAAGTAAAGAAATCGAAGAAGAAAGACGTGGTGATATTTTACTTGAAATTATTAACTCTATATTGAAAAAGAAAATTGTACTTACTTTGTCTTTAATAACAGAAAATTTACAATGGAGTCCTGGATTACAAATCATAACGAATATTAAAAGACTAGGAGATAAATCTCTGATAAGGGAGTACGAAGATAAGGAGGTTTATCGATTTACAAACGGTTTGATTTTAAAACAACATCAATATACAGCTATTGATGATATTTCAAGCTCCGATGGAATATTTTGCATTTTCGATGCGCGAATAAAAGAAACCATAGATCTAAAGTGGAAAGAACTTATAATAAAAATCATAGAAAATGCTAAAGAACATAGTGTAATTTTAATCGGAATTAGGGCTTCTGAGAGTATTAATTGGTCTGAGATAATTGAACAATTATACGTCGATGATTATATTGAAAAAAAGGCAGTAGATCTCTTATTCTTTAGAATTGGTACTGATTTCAGGCTTGATATTTTCGATCAATTAAAAATAATGCTTTCTGCTATAGATCATAAACATTAAGAGGAGAATAAAAATGGATATTGTTATAAAACCTTTAACTCCAGAACTAGTTGATGATTTTCTTTTTTATTTCGATAATGTTGCTTTTTCTGATAATCCTGATTGGGCAACTTGTTATTGTCACTTTTATCATTTCAATGGAAAAATTGAACAATTTTTTAAAAGAACTGCAGAAGAGAATAGAACATCGTCAAAAGAGTTGATTTTATCTGGAAAAATGAGAGGTTTTATTGCATTTCATAAAGGAAAACCTATTGGATGGTGTAATGTTAATTTAAAGAAAAATTATGCTAAAATCCCTTATGAAGAAGAATCAGAAGATAAAATTGTTTCACTGATTTGCTTTATTATTGCTCCTACATATAGAAAACAAGGACTAGCAAGAAAAATTCTGCAATATGCGTGTTTTAGTTTTAAAGATAAGGATTATGATTTCATTGAAGCTTATCCAAGGAAAGGAGAAAAATTATCAGATGCTCATAGTTATCGAGGTCCATTTTTATTATATATATCTGAGGGATTTTCTATTTATAAAGAATTTAAAGATTATTATGTTATGCGTAAAAAACTTTAATTTCAGTTCTCTATTCGTTTAAAATATAGAATTGGTAAATAATTATATCTCTTTAAGTTTCTTCAGCAAAAATTTGTAAAATCAAAAAAAATCTCAGATCTAAAAGCTCAGATCCATATCTACCGGCTTTCTTCTCAGACATCGCAATTCTGTCGATCGGATGACATTATTAACCCAAACATATTCTATCGAAAATTTTACGCAACTTTTAAATATTTGAAAGAAGTAATATAACATAATAAAGTTCAAATTGAAAAATTGGACTTTGAAAAAATATAATCATAATTAAAAGTGGAGGAATAATTAAAAATGGCTAAAAAAGTCTTTGCTTGGTCTCCAGTACGTAAGCTAATGAAAGATAATGGAGCAGAAATGGTCGCTCGAGATGCTGTTGATGCCTTAATTGATTATTTAGAAAAGTTAGCTAAAGGTATGACAAATAAAGCCCTTGAAATGACCCGACATGCTGGTAGAAAGAAACTTACTTCAGAAGATATGGACTTAGCAATGAAGGTTAAATAAGCTAAAAAATTTGTTATTATTTTAAATTCAATTTTTTTTCTCTTTTTAATTTTTATAATATATTAAGGCTAATATTAAAATGAGGAAGCTTCATTAAGTCATCCACAATATTTCATATAACCTAAACTTAATACTTAGTGTCTCATTTATTATAACTAAAAAAAATACATAGTAATTTGAGAAATGTCAGAAACAAAAGAAGATAAACCTCTACCATTTATAGAAGGAGAAAGTATATCTCTTTGTCCTGTAAATATAGATCATGTTAGATTATATGCTAATTGGATGAATAACCCGCAAACTAGAAAATATATTAGATACAATATACCTCAAACGATTGATGATATAAAAAAATTATTTGAACCTACGAAGGAAGCTGTAAAGAATGATATATTTTTCGAGATTTGGCATAAAATAGATAAAAAACCTATAGGTTATGGAACTCTATTTAGGATTCAATGGTTTACTCGTAATGCGCATATTTTTGTTGTAATCGATCCAGAATATTGGGGTCGAAATCTTGGAACTGAAGCGGGAAAAGTAATCGTAGATTATGCTTATAAAGAATTAAATTTACATAAGATAACTGCTCGAACTTTTGCGCCTAATAAAGCTTCTCATCGTATTGCTGAAAAATTAGGTTTTAAGCACGAGATAACACTTAAAAAAGAAATTTATATAGATGGGGAGTATGTTGATGTTCTAGAATATGCCATCTTTAAAGATG
>Ga0209427_10002563_pt1 | contig 21394 bp, 24 predicted proteins | sample DeeMarSWOR136_30_FD_187465 | JGI IMG/M metagenome (GOLD analysis project Ga0209427, IMG submission 187465) | Marine sediment microbial communities from White Oak River estuary, North Carolina - WOR-1-36_30 (SPAdes) (version 2) | ecosystem: Environmental > Aquatic > Marine > Intertidal zone >...
ACAAGCCAAACTCAATCATTGCTAAGATTTGGCGCTGGCATACCAAATGGTGTCCTGGGTGGAAGGCATACCAAGTAGAGATAGCACAGCAAAAGGACAAATAACCATTATACTAATTAACACAACTACTCCCTCAATTTTCCTAACCGCATTCCGCACACCTAGCTAGTGAACCGCTATCAACCCCCCTTTCCGAAGTAATCCTGCAGAATTTTTATCACCGAAAATAATTAGCCCTTAAGTCCTAAGAAATCATACCTTTGCGGGATTGTTGACAGCCTCAATAACACTTATGATTATACTGTATTCGAACAATTAGGACTCAACTGGGATAGGGAGCGGTGGAAGCTGAGAATAAGTTGAGTCCTAATTTTGTTATGAATAGTGTTCTCTCTAGAAGTTATCCCATATTAACGAACCTGGTAACCATTCCCGACCTGCTTCTCTCCTCAAAATAACAACCACATCCCACACGCCCAGATACGAAAATCTTAAACTTAATGCCTCAGGCTTGAAATTATATGTATAAACTATGCTTAAGCTTTTACCTAATGTTATAATCGTTTCAACTTCTCGAGTATTGCTAGGAATATAAAGGAGGTAAAAGTCCGTGGAAAGTCAATTAGAACTGAATGAGGAGCGTTCGAAATTACTTGGCCAATTTAAAGAAATTTTCAGCGAATTAATGGTTCACGAGTCTGCCAAATGGGATGTTATATACAGGGATGGTGCAATGAGCACCAAAACCAAACGTCTAATAGCCCTAGGCATAGCACTCAGAGCTTGCTGTACCAATTGCATCTTAGGACAAACGATGAGGGCTCTAGAAGCTGGAGCCACAAAAGAGGAGATACTTGAAACTATCTCGGTAAATTTGGCGATGAGTGGTACAACAGGGATTGCAGAGTCATTAAGGGTGATAAAACTATTAGAGGAATTGGGAAAGCTTTAACTATTACTATTGCTGTATTCCCAATATAAAGTTACTCAACTAGAGAAGGCTTACATATCTGACAATACGCGTGAAGGAAGGAATTTGATATGTTAGTTCGTCATTCTAAAGATGTTACTCCTATACGCACGAAAACTCCTTCAGATAAGAGAGTATTAATTGGACCGAAAGAAGGAGCTCCCAACTTCGCCATGAGAATTATCGATATGCCTCCAGGCACATCAACATACCATACTCACGACTGGGAGCATGAAGTTTTCATCTTATCTGGTCATGGTAGTCTAGTTAGTGAAAATGGAGAAACACCATTAAATCCCGACGATGCTGTCTATGTTGCACCACTTGAAAGACATGGATTTGCCAACAGGGGAGAGGACGTCTTTCGATTCATATGAGTCGTACCACTTAGGGGCGAGGACGCACCCTTGGCTCTACCCTTACTCCAACCTTGATAAGAAAACCTAAATCGATGACTAGCACGATGATTGCCTTTAAGGCAGGATGTATCTTATCAGGAAAGGGCGAAGGTACTCTCTAAAGTGCCTGAGCCCTTCTTTATTTTGTATAAGTGTCTTTTATAATAGTGTATTTTGTGGGTATCGCTACTGATAATCTGCATTATCGCTACTGATAATATCTGTTATCGTTACTGATAATTTGTTATGCCTGTTACGTAACTGTTACGCTTTTAGTTTGGAGCCACATGGTGTAGTCTTCCTGCAGTCCTATATGCCTTTTATTTGGTCTTGTGATGATTCGCCTCCTCCTCAGCGACTTGATAGAGCGACATACATTAGGCTTTGCGATACCTGTTCCTTCGACAATTTGACTTAGAGCTATCCAATCTTCAATCTTATTCCACCCATATGTCTTTCGGATAATAAAGAAGATGATCTTACTTTCATAAGGTGAGAGGTGAGTCCTTGCCAAAGCTTCCAAGATTTCATTAGGAACTCTAGTAAAGCGTTGTCCCAGGATTACTTCTGCATCATTATTCTTGGTCATTGTTCAAATTTACCCACAGCACAGGGCACAACTTAAACTAAAACTGCCTTCTGATGTAGTCTCTGACTCAGCTTACGCTTTTGTTCTCCAGATAACTTCCTAGGCTTTAGTGGTTTCTTGATCCACGACTTCGGACACTCATATTCACGTGCATAGTAATTTATCTGCTTTGGTTTTAGGCTCAGTTTCTTTTCAAGGTGCTGCATCCATGCCTTTGAGCAAGTGTAGATATAGGCCACATCCTCAGCCTGGTTGAAATTGATAATCGTTTCCTGTTCGTATCTTGATAATCTCATTCCTATTACCTCAGTCACTAGTATTATTGCTCTCGGTCTAATGGAATGAAGTTGTCTTCTTTCAGGGATCGATGACATCTGGTAAGTGTCTCAGGTGATGTACATTTCGAGAACCACGATTTGAAAGCGTCGAATTTATCTTCGAGAATCATATCAAGTTGCTCATAGAATTCCCAGTACTTGAGCATCAACTGTTTCTCTGAGTCAAAAGCCTCAGGATGGTTTCTGTACAGGTGCATCATCTTTTGTTTCGCATCCCCAATAAACTTGTCGTAACCCCACAGTGTTTTCTGAATTCCTATTGTCATAATATGCCTCCTTTTTATTGCAGCGTGGAGACATACTGCCCTATAATAGATTCGAGCAGTATGTGGTAGAGAGTGCAGACTATTTCCCCATGCTGTTCTGGCGTCTGCTCCAACAGGCGCCTATTTATTAGTGGTCTGCTTTATCGGTCTGACAGTTAGTTTTTCATTGGCAATTACCTCCAGTCTATCCACAGCTCTAAGTTGGAAATAGTTCGCCCACGCTTTTGGTAATGTCATAGCCAAAGTGCTTTTACCAAATCTGATTATCTTCCGTGTTGTTAAATTAGGCATTACGGCCTCCTTGTATGTGTTTACACTTATCTTAAAACCTAAACTTTCATTATACACCAAATAATGCAACTATGCAAATCAATAAATTTAACACAATAATGATAAAACTAGTCCAAAATCGTTGCAATTTCTATTGACATATTAGAAACAATACTATATACTGCGAAATAAGAAGGAGGGGAATATGACTCCTAAGAAGCGTAGAGTAGATAAAAATATGGTTAAGTATGATTTAACCATCGGGAAATACCCTGGGGAAATTGCAAAAGTATGGGGAGTTACAAGACAGTATATTTCTTCAATACGCCAAGAGATGGTTAAAGAAGGAGTCCTTCAGAGAGGTAAGCCAGGTAGGCCACGGCGCAAACGTACTATTGATGACAAAAAAGATATTGAGTTGTTCGAAATTAAAGAAATGTGTGAAAAAATCCTATCAATGGCACTAAAAATACACAAGCTTGAATTTGATAAAGAACACTACAAGACAGTATATGAATATGTATTCAATGAATTGTGCCAGTATATAACTGAGGAAGAAAAGCAAAAAATAATAGCGATGACGGCCTATGATACTTGGGAACAAGGCCCATATGGGACCAATCAAGAAGGAATGAATGTGATTGATATTTTCAATCTTTTAGAACAAACTGGGATGTCTAATAAGTAATTGGTTGCGTAAAAGCAATTTCCAAAGGAGAAAAGGAAAATGAAACAGAAAGAGTTAGCTAATCAACTGGGTATTAGTAAATCGTATTTGAGTATGATTTTGAGTGGCAAAAGACGGTGTCCACCAGAACTAGAAGGCAAATTAAGTTCACAAAAAGTTGTGAATTTTGAGGCTAATTTATCCTTTGCAAGGAGGAAGTCAGGGGTTCGAGTCCCCTCAGCTCCACTTAAGGGGACGAAACCTAGAACTCTCTTCAAAATTCGAAGCGATTCGAGTTTATCGGGGAGAGTTTTTTCAATGACTTTCATCTGACCATCCCCTGGGGAGAGGTCAGAATCATGTCAGTGCTATTATGGCAAAGCTGGGTGTGCCTGACCACACCCAAGCAGCGGTCATCGCTATACAGCATGGGCTGGGTGCCAACTAACTCAGCTATTCCAAGATTATATCACTCCCAAGTTATAGAAGATGATAGTATAGTAGCTTATCTATAATCGGCCTTAACCATAATGTGGCTGATTCCAAGTCACAAACCCGGGCTGGTTAGCCCACGTCTTGCTCTAATACCTGCGCATATGTAGTGTTAAACGTTTAGCTTGGGTTGGGCAATTGAACTTCACAGTTTATATGCAATAATAAACGGTCTGGGCAAATGTTACCCATTACACAAAACACTAAGATGTTTAGCTTTTAGAGACAGAGGCCATAAACATATCACGCAAAATGCGTTGTTGACTTGCATATGTTAACTTAAATATCGTGTGTCATAAAAATTTCTATTGACATCCCCTGAAATCTTCTTTTTCAGCACCGGGTAACCAGGGCCCTGTCATTTGTGAAAAACAGGTTAAAGCATAACCGTGCCACCGTCCACGCTCAGGCTTTGCCCGGTCATATAAGAAGATTCCTCCGAAGCTAAAAATATCACCACCGAGGCTATTTCTTCAGGCTGGCACACTCTCCGCATTGATGTTTGCGGCAGCATTTCCTCAATATATTGAGGACTGTCCTTTAGAAGCCGTTTTGTTAGACCAGCGTCAACAACCCCCGGGCAGACTGCATTGACTCTTATGTTGTGCTCAGCAGTGCCAGCAGCTAATGACTTAGTCACAGAAATTACTGCCGCCTTAGACGCAGCATAAGGCACTGCCTGAGGTGCTGCCCTCCTGCCCTGCTGCGAGGAAATGTTTATAATTCTGCCGAACTTCTGTTTTATCATGTACGGCAAAACAGCCTTGCAAAGGCGCACTGTTGCCATCAAATTAAGTTCCATGATTCGGTACCAGATAGACTCCGGGGTTTCCAGAAACGGCATGGGCTTATTCCAGCCAATGCTGTTTACCAATACGTCTATCCTGCCAAACTTCTCCACAATTCCAGCGATAGCGTCTTTAACTTTATCTTCTTTGGTGGCATCAACGACTACCGCAAAAGCTTTGCCTCCGCTTGACTCTATCTCCCAGACCACTTTTTGTGCTCCGTCCTCTGCGCTGTCCAGTATAATCGTCATGCCACCTTTTCGCGCAAAGTCCTGAGCAATTTTTTCGCCGATTCCTCCCGCCCCTCCCGCAACCACCACCACCATACCCTTAAATTCCATTATCCCTCCTTGCGGCTAATAAGGTGAAGATTACCAAGGTATCCAACCACACTTCACCTTTCATCCTGCCCGTGTTCTATAACTACGCCAATAAACCACCATCAACCACAACGGTCTGTCCCGTAATATACTGTGATGCCTCTGAGGCCAGAAAAAGTGCGGTTCCCATAAGATCACGCGGTTCCGCTAAATAGCCAAGCGGAATCTCCGCTTCGATCTGCTGGCGGGTATTGGTATTGCTCCACAAGAACTCGTTGAGTTTGGTCTTAATCCAGCCGGGAGCAATAGCATTTACCCGTATGTTAAACTTGGCAAACGCCAGAGCCATTACTCTGGTCAGCATGATGACACCTGCTTTAGAGGTGCAGTAAGCCGCCCTATCCTGGTCTGTGCCTATTCCTCTCATTGACGCCAGATTGATGATGTTGCCGTGTTGTTGTTCCACCATTTTCCTGCCTGCCGCCTGCGAGCACAGAAATGTACCCTTGAGATTGGTATCCATTACCCGGTCCCAGTCTTCCTCACTGTGCTCAATAAACGGCGCGGTAAACAGTACACCGGCATTGTTGACCAAGATATCAATGACGCCGAATTCGTCTACCGCCGTCTGTACCAGCTTTTCCACGTCAGCTTTCTTCCTGACGTCAGCCGCTACCGTCACTGGATGCCGACCGAGCTTTCGGATCTCCTTGGCCACTTCCTCGAGGCTGCTGTCCAGACCGCGACTGCAAAGAACTACATCGGCACCGGCCTCAGCAAAAACCAGGGCAATTTCCCGACCGATACCCTTGGAGCTTCCAGTGATGATAGCTACTTTATCTTTCAGACTGAAATTTGGTAAGCTCATTTCTCCTCTCCTCTTAACCCAATCCTAATATCCGTCGGTTGTAATCCGTGTCCATGCCCCCTCCGGCAAAATCGTCAAAGGCTGTTTTCGGGGTGTCAATGAGCATTGATTTGATGAACTCTGCCCCTTCTTGAGCTGCCTGGATGGCATCCTTAACGCAGCACTCCCACTCCAGCACCGCCCAAGAGCGGTAACCGACTTCAGTCAGTTTACAGAAAATCTGTCTGAAATCTATCTGTCCGTCACCCAGGCTTCGAAAACGGCCCGGCCGATCCCGCCAGTTTTGATAACCGCCGTAGACGCCGCTTTTCGGGGTTGGGTTAAGCTCGGCGTCTTTAACGTGAAATGCCTTGATGTAATCCCCGTAGCAGGTTATATACCCGACATAGTCGATACATTGGAGGAGTAGGTGGGAGGGATCGTAGAGAATCTTGACGCTGGTGTGGTTTTTAGTTGCGGACAGAAAACGCTCGAAGGTGACGCCATCATGCAGGTCTTCTGAGGGGTGAATTTCGTAGGCCAGGTCAATGCCATACTCCGCTGCGATATTGAGAATGGGTTGCCAGCGTCCGGCCAGTTCGGCAAAGGCCATATCAACCAGACCCTGTGGTCTGGGCGGCCAAGGATAAACGTAGTGCCAGAGCAGTGCCCCACTCAACGTCGGCATCACGCTGAGCCCCAGATTCCGGGAAGCTGCCAAGCATTTTTTCATTTGCGCCACCGCCCATTCAGCACGTGTCTTGGGGTTCCCCCTGACCGAACTAATCGCAAAAACATCATACAAGGTATCATGTGCTGGATGGACGGCGACAAGCTGACCATACAGATGAGAGACCAGCTCCGTTATTTCCAATCCCTGGCACTTACCTTTGAGTTCGTCACAGTACGCTTTTGATGTCGCCGCCTGATCGATATCTATTACTCGCTTATCCCAGGCCGGAACCTGAACTCCATTATACCCCAGAGACTTGGCCCAGCCAGTTATGTTTTCCAGAGTATCAAACGGTGGTTCATTGCCCAGAAATTGGGACAGAAAAATCGCCGGTCCTTTTATCTGCGACATAGACTCCTCCGTTTATTCTAGTAACTGGATATAATTTGTCACTATATTATAGAAATAAAATCGTCTTGGCAACAATGCCATCAATAAACACCAGCGTATGCTTCAATTGACGTAAATTGATACAAACTCAAAGATGGCACTGCGCTGTACATCGTTAGCGGGAGGACAGCATTCTCGCCAGAAGAAGGGAGGCAAAGCAAAGAATTTTTTTTGCTGGAAAAACACGACCAGATGCTGATTGTCTTGACAAGGGTAATACGACTAGCTAAAGTGTTTACTGCCAAGCCGCATCTTAAATGATGATACGGCGGATTTGTACATTAGTTTGCGGACGTATAGCGAATGGGTGAGGTCTCATAAGAAGCCTGCGGAAAAACAGTCATACTATACGGTTAATATCTGCTCTTTACAATATTAAAGAACAAGGAGGTTATTTATGGAGCAGAAAGAAGTTACGCAAGGAGTGGTCAAGTATTTCAAATCGGACCAGTGGCAAGAACTGATGCACATGATTACCCAGACGGAAGAGGAAATCTACCACATTCACATGTTCTGGGAAAACCAGGTGGACGCCCAATCTCTTATCAAGCTGATGACCCAATATTTTAGTCGCAAGGGTATCGCCTTGGACAGGAAAATTGACTTGATAAGCCCTTCAAAGGGTGTCGCCGGGCTGCACAGCGTCCACCCTCACGACCCGGAGAGAAGCATATACATCCCCGCGATTGATATGTACTGGCGGTATAACCCGAATGTCATCATGGAACCGGCTGACCCCGCCAAAGGTGAATCAGGTAAGAACCTGATTGGCTGGGGCAAAAAGTATATGGACAATTACTACAAGCAGTTTGATTTCAAGTGCGTGGGTCCGAGGGAGGAGCTGGAGATTCAGCGGTACTTTGAGTCGGCACACTGGAAGAAGACCTTGAGGATGATTGAATCAGGTATTTATGCCCATCTCCATGCCGATTTGGAGATCAACTTTGACCCCTGGATTCTGAAGACTCTCACCATTGACGCGTTAAAGGATATAGGCTGGAAAATGGACCACGTGATACCCTGCGTTTACAAAGGGGTCAAAGGTGAGTATACGGGTAAGCTGGTATTCCTCACCGGGTATCCCGAGGAGGTGTGGGACTTCGGCTGGTACTATAATCCGGACGTCGTTATCCGACCGGCTACCTTTGAATTTGCCGGTTACCTCCCGGAGGATGGGGATATCAGCTATGATGGCTGGACCAAGAAAATGATATTTGACCTGCTGGCCAAGGACAAGTATGTGATCCTAACCGATGAACAAATAGAGGAGATATTAACTCAGATTATCTAAGAAGCAATTGATGGGTACAAATGTCTGTGAGTTAGAAAACAGTCCCAGTTATACGGAATGGCTGAATAGCAGTCCGTCCAAGTAGCTACGACCCGGGTTCACTCGACTGTACCCAGTTCCTTGCCAACACTGAAGGCTGGAGCGATTGCCTCACCTAACTTGTGATACTGGCGAGTCAATGTCATGGTGTAAATCAGGGGCTTAATTCTATTAATATCCACCTTCCCGCTGGTTATTAGTCCCTCATCCACATGTGTTTCTTCAATGCTGCCGATAAAAAGAGAATGACTCCCTAACGTCAGAATATGAACCACGCGGCATTCCAGGTTTATCGGACACTGTGCGATAAGCGGAGCACTGTCCAACTTACCAAAAAAGACGTCAAAATTACAGGCAGTCACTTTATCAACCTTAGCACCAGATACTAAGCCGCAGTAGTCCGTTTCCTTAATCAGGTCGGCCGAAGGCAGGTTAACGGAAAATGTCAGGTTTTCTCTGATTCCACGGTGTGAGTATCGATGGTGCCTTACAGCTACTGAAATCATAGGAGGTTCCGCATTTACCTCGCCGCATGAAGCAACCACCATAAAATTGGTTTTGGCATCAATTATCGTTCCGACAAGTGTTACTGGCATGCAGTATGTGAATCTTTGCGGACCCATGGTAACTTTACCCATAACCGATTCTCCTTGAGTTCACTAAGGTCTTCAAAGTCCCTTGTGGCTTGACAGCCATGAGTGCTACGCTGGGCTTACGGGAAAAGGGGCTTCTTTTTCTTGATAAGCTGGAGCGCCCTATCCCGTATCCTCCTTAAATAAAGTTCCAGTTGCTGGCGCTCTTCACTTGATAAAACAGATAATATCTTATGGATAGACTCCCGCTTTGCTGAACGTTTATAGGCTTTATGCCCCTTCTCAGTTAACTCGACTCTTACCATATTTTTTCGGCTCAAGTCTTTGTTCCTTCTAAGCAGCCCCTGCTTTTCCATTCTGCCCAGGATTTCGGAAATTGAGTGGGACTCTCGAAAGAGCCCACGTGATAATTCAGCAGGCGTTGCTTTGTCGCCAATTGCCTGGATGTAAAACAAAACAGCACTTTGCCTTGGGGATATATTATATCGAGTCAATTCTTTCCCCCTTGCCCTCAGCATTGCCTCTCTCGCCTGAGCCAGCAATACCGCCAGTTCATAATTTCCTTCTACGGACAAGTTTTTCATGAGCCTACTTGCTACAGAACTGATAACGTTTAACAGTATGCGATCTGGCTTCTAGGAATTGTCTCAATTATATTAAAAAATGTAATGGTGAGTCTAGTTCAGTTTCTTAAGACTTGGCCAGCTCTGATAAATTTTCTTAGAAATCTATTAGAAAAGGAAGGGTTGACATACGTGTTAAAATAGTATGGTAATGCAGGTATCGGGTACGAATATCGTATGCGATTTTTTCTTATTAATGCTCTTAATCTATCGGTGTTATTCTAATGTAAGTGCCATTATATACTGGTTAGAAATGGATAATTACTTTTATTGGCGATCGTTACAATGGAACAATCGCCATTTTGTTCTTAATCTAGCGGGAACTATATCGACTATCCGAGTCTTGCCGACAGGCCAGTTTTTACCCTGTTCAAATCTAGGGTTCTTGCACCAGATTAATAAAAGGGGGGGTGATGGCTTTCAAAATAAAATATTTTACACACGGATAGGTTACAAAATTTTGGGAGGAGAAAATGAAGAAAAGAAGGATATTCACGTTGGTGATGATGGTGGCACTGTTGAGTGGCTTAGCCGCGGCGGGCTGTGCCGCCCCAGCACCAGCGCCTGCGCCAGCTCCAGCACCGGCTCCAGCACCTGCCCCAGCTCCAGCGCCGGCTCCAGCGCCGGCCCCAGCGCCGGCCCCAGCACCGGCTCCAGCACCTGCACCAGCTGAACCAGAAGAAGTAATTACCTGGAAAGTGGTATCAATGCAACCGAAGGCAGACCCCCGTTACCATGTGGTGGAAGAACTGGCGAAAAGGGTTGAGGCTGCGAGTGGCGGGCGCATGAAATGGGAGCTCTTTGCCGGTGATGAAATTGTGCCCGGCGCAGAAACGATTCAAGGGGTACGTGACGGCATTATTGACGCTGGTGCCTCTGCCACTTCGTTTGTGATGGACCAGTTCCCTCAGGCCGGCCTCTTCTTCCAAGTGGCTGGAGGGATGACGCCTATACCACAGGCACTGTGGTATATGGAGGGTGGGGGCATCGAGCTTTGCCGAGAGATGTTTGAGCCTATAGACTCGTACCCACTCGCCTCCTATTGTCTCAGCAGCCCGGAGGTATGGGCCCACTCCACCAAGCCCCTGAACACCTCGGCTGACTTCAAGGGGTTGAAGATGCGCGCCCTCGGTGACCCGGCCAATATTATAGCCGAGATGGGTGCCGCAGTAGTCACCATGTTTGGTGGCGAAATCTATGAGTCTTGCCAGCGAGGGGTCATAGACGCCTTTGAGATGGGAACCTTTGGCGCCAACTGGGGCATGGGCTTCCAAGAAGTGGCCCACTATGTCTATCAGTCGGCAAGCCGCGGTCCCACTGACCTCCAGCTGTTCCATGTCAACAAAAAAAAGTGGAACGAGCTCCCCCCTGACCTGCAAACTATGCTAGAGTCGGCAGTATGGCTGGAGGCGTTGAAATTCTATGGCCGGGAAATACAGGAGGAAGGGGGTTACATACAGAAGTTCAAAGACTATGGCTGTGACGTCCAACCCCTGCCCAAGGCGGTAGAAGACGAGTTCCTGAGACTGGCTAAAATTTACTACGATGAGAAGTCAGCCGCTGACCCCTTCTTTGCCAAGGTAGTAGAATCTCAGCGTGCGTTCCAGGCAATAACTGACTCCCTGAACATACACTAAACCCCGGGCCTCTCAATACGCTGGCTTAAGTAAAGGTCAGGTTCCCCCGCTCCGAGTAATATTCTCGGAGCGGGGGAACAATAAGCCTATATATAAAAGATTATGAGAACTATAGTTCGGGTTATTGATAACATCAGTGAATACACGGGAAGGATAATACGCTGGGTCTGCCTAGCCCTGGTGCTGGTGCTCTGTTTTGAGGTCACGGCAAGGTATTTCTTTGATGCTCCGACGGCATGGGCGAGTGATACCTCAAGCATGATGGGGGGTGCCATTGCCGCTTTGGGCTGGGCCTATACCCACCGGCACGGCGGACATGTTAGGGTAGACGTTTTCTACAACCACCTGTCATCCAGAGGACAGGCGATTCTCGATGTTACCCTTTCCTTACTCTTTTTCTTCCCGCTGCTCATTGCCCTTGCCTATATTGCCTGGGACAGGATGTGGTTCTCCTGGGAGATGGGTGAAGTGCTGAATAGAAGTAATTGGTACCCGATAACTGGCCCAATCAGAACCGTAGTGGTTCTAGGACTATCCCTGTTTGCCCTTCAGGGTGTGTCACAATTCATTCGCGACCTATATCGGCTAACAAGGAACAAACAACTATGATTGAACTGAGTCCAGAGATTACCACCGTAATAATGCTGGGTGGGATTCTGGTTGGGATTTTGAGCGGTTATCCCCTGGCCATCCCGATTGGTGCTCTTGGCTTGATACTTGGCTATGCCATGATGGGAGAGTCGGTACTTAATCTTATGTATACGCGCTTGTTTGCGCTGATAACCAGCTATGTCCTCCTTGCCGCCCCCCTGTTTATTTATATGGGGGTCATGCTGGAACGCTCGGCAGTCGCCGAAAAGATGTTTGACGCCTTATACCTGTGGCTCGGTGGGCTCAGGGGTGGGCTGGCGGTGACGACTGTGTTGCTTGGCACTATCCTTGCCGCCTGTGTCGGCATAATTGGCGCCTCGGTTACCATGCTTGCTCTCCTCGCCCTTCCCGCCATGATAAGCCGGGGTTATTCCAAAAGCCTAGCCGCAGGCGCGGTTTGCGCCGGCGGCACCCTGGGTATCCTTATTCCCCCCAGTATCATGCTGGTTATTTATGGACCAATGGCTTTTATATCAGTGGGAAAGCTGTTTATGGCCGCATTTATCCCCGGGTTCATCCTTTCCGGTTTGTATTGCAGCTACATTATCCTGCGCTGTTTATTTCAACCCAGTCTTGCGCCGGCAGTGCCTGCTGAAGAAAGAAGAGTCCCTTTACTCAAGAAAACCACCATGCTTATCAGCTCAATGCTTCCGCCCGCGTTACTTATCCTGGCGGTGCTGGGCACTATCTTTCTGGGGATAGCCCCCCCCACCGAAGCTGCCGCCGTAGGCGCCCTTGTCGCCACAGTTCTTGCCATTGCCTACCGCCGATTTAACTGGCAGGTTCTCACGGACACGCTGAGCAGAACCCTGAAGGTCTCCGCCATGATATTGCTCATCGGCGGCACGGCTTTCGCCTTCGTCGGTGTCTTTCTCGCCGCCGGTTGCGGAAAGGTAATAGAAGAACTCATTCTGGCTGTTCCTGGTGGCAAATGGGGTGCCTTTGCCCTGGTAATGTTTGCGCTTTTCCTCCTCGGGTTTTTCATTGATTGGTTAGGCATTCTCTTTATCATGGTTCCCATAATATCTCCTCTTGTGCCCACTCTGGGGTTCGACGAACTCTGGTTTGCCATGATGATCTGTGTTAATCTTCAGATGTCCTTTATGACGCCTCCAATGGCTCATGCTATATTCTATCTCCGCGGTTCGGTTGACACATCTTTAGGAGTGACTATGGGGGATATAATAAGGGGGGTAATCCCGTTTGTTTTCCTCATTATGATCGGAATGGGGTTATGCATAGTCTTTCCTCAGCTAATCCTCTGGCTACCCGGCCAGATGATAAAATAACAAGAAAATGCTTGCCCGCGAGTAAGTTTAGCTAAAGAGTAGCAGTTTCTTCGCCAAAAACGAGTGAAGGGAGAAAATATGACACAAGTAAAGGAAAAAAGGGTTGGTTTCATTGGTCTCGGCTCAATGGGAAAACCTATGGCTACCAATATATTGAAAGCGGGTTTCCCCCTTACTGTCTATGACATAAGGAAAGAACCTCTGGCTGAAATGGAGAAGCTGGGAGCAAATATTGCCAAAAGTGTTAAGGAACTTGGGAAGGTAAGTGATACCGTGGTGGTAATGGTTCTTAACTACCCCCAAGTAAAACAGGTCATTGCCCCACCCGATGGATTGCTGGGAGGAATGCGCCGTGGAACCACTCTTATTGTCACCAGCACCATTTCACCTCTTGAAATATTGGAGGTGGACAGAGTGGCTAAGCAGCACGGTGTCGAAGTCGTTGATTCACCGGTGAGTGGTGGTCATGAACGGGCTGTAGAAGGTGCTCTCGTCCTGATGGTGGGAGCGGAGGAAAAGGCATTCAAAGAAAATGAGCTTCTCTTGAAAGCTATGGGAAAACATATATATTATACCGGTGGTGTGGGTAAGGGGCAGACGGTCAAAATGATTAACCAAGTTTTAGTAGGTTCTTACCAAGTAGCGGCAGCCGAAGCCTTGGCAATGGCCAAAAAACTGGGCATGGATTTAAATATCCTGCACGGGATAATAAGCAATAGCCTTGGTGACAGTGCTGTTTGGAGGATGTTCGGTCCCAGAATGATAGCCAGGGACTTTGAACCAAAAGGGGCAATCAACACCATGAGTAAGGACATGCTTTCAATAATGCAGACGGCCATAGATTTAGGCACGCCGGTTTTCATTTCCAGCATACCTTATCAAGTTTTCAGAATGGCGGAATCCCGTGGACTCGGGGAAAAAGACTGTGCTGCCATCATAACCATATTTGAGGAATATGCTGGAATCAAGATGAGTGATTAATATTTTATCCTGCTCCCTATCAGCCCTACTTTGCAGAATGCTTGACATTATAATTAAATAAATTGCAGTGAGTCAACCCAGCCATGGTGAGATAGACACGCAATACCACAACGACTGACCTAATGTTGGCAAAAATGGGAATCACTGTCAGTTTTAAACAATTTGGACTTCTGTTACTCAGAGAAGCTAGAAAATACAGAGCCGAGTCGTGTGACAGAGTAATAGCAGGCTTCCCCTAGTTGAACAAAACATGATTCTGTGTAACCGGAATATTAAACGTCAGATTGTTAAGAAAGGCAACGAAACAAGCAAGGGTACAATGGCAAGGTCAAAAGCATAATAAAAACAGCGGGATACATTCGCCCGATTGCAGCTGAGGCTGTCCACACGGCAAGGGACATCACCAACTTTTTAGTACTCGATAATAGCGATTATATCGCCGGGCTTAACTATATGTTCAGCTTTAACCCCTATTTGAACAATGGTGCCATCTATTGGAGAGCGTATAGGGTTCTCCATCTTCATTGACTCTATCAGGCAAAGTTGGTCCCCCTCTTTCACCTTATCCCCCACGTTTATATCCACACTAATGATTTTACCAGGTATGGGAATATCAACAGCTAACTTGTTAGTTTCTCCCATTATTTCCCTTGCTGCCTCCTCATTGCAGCTTTTCAAGCTGTTTCTTCACTCTCTTTTGTCATAGATTCGTTTCCGCGCATCTTTTAACTGCTGTGTGATAATCTCCTGCAAGGTTAACTAAGCCAAAGCCAACCGCGGCTAGAATCATTATCGTGAGGATTGCCATGTCAGCACTGCTTCTAGGCTAATTTGCCGACCTTACCTTGGCAATGAGCTCATCTTCACGCTTTACACCTTCCAAGGTCTTTGCCTGTACTTCTGGAGGCGGCGTTTCCAGGCCATGCTTCCACTTCAGGAAGCGCAGCCCGGTAATGGGATAGATGGCAGCGGTGAGCACATCACCAATATCCTGAGTAAAGTCTTTGACTGCCTCTCTGGCTTTATCTAGTTCTGGCTCAAGCAAATCAGCTGGACGGCAGGTCACTGGAGTCTGACCTCGTTTGTAGTATTTAAGCACCATTTGCTGAACTTCAGGGTCAATGGATGCTGGCGGCTTGCCGTATAGTCCGTAGCAATAGTCCATTACTTGGGTTGAAACCAGTTTGTATCTGCCAGCAAGCACATTCTGGACGGCTTGTACTCCCACGATTTGGCTGGTTGGTGTCACTAGTGGTGGATAACCCAACTCCTTTCGAACCCTCGGCACTTCTTCGTAAACCTCATGAATCCGATGCAGGGCGTTAGACTGTTGTAACTGAGCGACGAAGTTGGAGATCATGCCGCCGGGAATCTGATGCACCAACACGCCGGTATCAATGATGGACATTCGGTTCTGGCTCAAAAAGTCCCGGTATTTAGGGGCTACTGACTCAATATAATCCCCTAATTTGAGCAGATGTGATAAGTCGAGGACGGGGTCTCGGGTTGTTCCCCGGAGGGCAGAAATAATTGGCTCCACGGCAGGCTGGGAGCTGCGCAGGGCGAAGGGTGCCAGTGCTGTATCAACAACATCCACCTCGGCTTCAGCAGCCTTTAGATAGGACATCGCCCCCATGCCACTGGTATAGTGGGTGTGTAGCTGTATCGGTATCTTTACCGTTTTCTTCAGCGCCATAACCAAGGTATAGGCATCATCGGGGGCAATCAACCCCGCCATATCCTTGATACAGATGCTGTCCGCCCCCATGTTTTCGAGGATACGTGCTTTATTGCTGTAGTAGTCGAGGTTGAATACAGGGCCGCCCATTTTGGGCTCGGTGAGGGAGTAGCAGATGGTAAGCTGGGCATGTTTGCCGCATTCCTTCACCGCCTTACAGGAGGTCTCTAGGTTGCGCTCATCATTGAGGGCATCAAATATCCTAAAGATATCAATCCCGCACTCAGCGGCGTGACGCACGAAGGCAATAACCACATCATCGGCGTAATTGCGATAGCCAACCAGATTCTGACCCCGGAGTAGCATCTGCAGCGGAGTATTCGGCATCAGCTTCTTCAGTTTGCGCGGTCTATCCCACGGATCCTCATTCAAAAAACGAGTGGCGACATCAAACGTAGCACCACCCCAGATTTCCATGGAATGGAAACCAGCCTTGTCCATCTCCGCAGCGATGGGCAGCATATCCTCAGTACGCATGCGAGTGGCCAGGTTGGATTGATGTCCATCGCGGAAAGTAGTATCAGTGATTTTTAGAGGGTTCTTATCTGTCACGCTATTCATTAATCTGCTCTCCTTTGCTTGTTTCATTTTGTCTCACTATTTTGCAGTTTTTTGAGCCTGTCCTTCCTTTTTCAGAATAGTCCGCTAACTAGATATTGGTATGCCGCGCACTCAAACCAGAGTAAGCGTGGTATCCAGTATGTTAACGCTCGCTCATTATCGACGGTTCACTTCCCAGGGCTGAAAGCAGCTCACCCACGGCATGCTCTCGCTCCAGTGGATGCCGCATGGGCAGTTCAGGGTGGACTGCGTAGTGATTACATCTGCCCTCCTTACGTCGGGCAATATATCCTGCCGCCTCCAAATCAGCGATTATCTTTTGCACCCCTCGTTGGGTGAGGCCTACCTCTCGAGCAATCGCCTCAGTCGTGACTTTGGGATGTTTGGCAATGTAAGCAAACACGCGTCCATGGTTAGAAAGGAAAGTCCATTGTCCCATCTACTTAACCCTCAGGAAAGAGGTTGACATTATAAAAGCCTTTGCCCTAAAATATGAACTGTAATACGCATATCACCGTTCGTATCATACTGTAAAACCTGCCGAAATGTCAATACAGAGACAAAGGAGTCGTGATGAACCAGGCTATTCTGAGTACTGAACTCAAAAACCTTAAGCTCTTCAAACGCGGCAAAGTGAGAGATATTTACGAACTGGAGGATAGGCTTCTCATCATCGCCACCGACCGGATTTCTGCCTTTGATGTCGTCCTTCCCAATGGCATACCGCAAAAGGGCAAAGTCCTCACTGCCCTGTCCCTCTTCTGGTTCGGTTTCACTCAAGATTTGATTCCTAACCACCTTGTTCGTGGGGAAGATTCTTCAGTCTTCTATAACCTCTCCGCAGAGGAAAGACAGCTAGTAAATGGGAGAGCCATGCTGGTTAAGAAGACAAGCCCTGTCCCTGCGGAGTGTATCGTGAGAGGGTATCTTTCAGGTTCAGCCTGGAAGGAATACCAAAGCAGCGGGGCGGTATCAGGGGTCAAGCTTGGCGAGGGACTTTTAGAGTCGCAGAAACTTGGGGAGCCCACTTTCACCCCCTCAACCAAAGCCGAAACCGGCCATGACGTGAATATCACTTTTGCAGAATTGGAGAATCAAGAAGGCGTGGAGATTGCTTCAAAACTCCGTGAAATTTCCCTCAATATATACCTGAAGGCATCGGAATATGCTGAGGATAGGGGCATTATCATCGCTGATACTAAATTTGAGTTCGGGATTCGTGAAGGAGAGCTTATCCTGATAGATGAGCTCCTTACTCCAGATTCATCTCGATTCTGGTCAAAAGAGGAATATGAACCAGGAAAACCTCAGCCCAGTTACGATAAACAATTTGTGAGAGATTACTTAGAAGGCATCAAATGGGACAAGAATCCCCCGGCACCTCAACTACCTCCAAAGGTAGTTGAGGAAACAAGCAAGAAGTACTTAGAGGCACGTAAGCGTCTATTGGACGAAAACCAACATTCGCAAAGCTGACTTCAAGGAAGGACGTAAACGAGAAAAGTAAATCATAGATGAGGAGGTATTATGTTGAAAATATATCTTGAGGTGTTGCAAGCAAGAACTAGCCAGGACGACTATCAGAAGCTGTGTGCCATAGATAATTCTAAAGTCCACCAGGCCATTGCTGAAGCTGTTGAACTCTGCAACCCGGATAAAATCTTCATCTGCAGCGACACCCCTGATGAGGTCGCCTATATACGAAACATGGCAATTGTTGCTGGCGAAGAGAGCGCTGCGGTAACCATTCCAGGGCATACCTTTCATTTTGATGGTCCCAATGACCAGGGGCGGGACCGTGCGGTTACCAAGTTCCTCGTGCCCAAAGGAGATTCTCTGAGCAAAACCATCAATCAGATTGATAGAGATGAAGGCCTTGCGGAAGTAAAGGGGTTGCTCAAGGATGCGATGAAAGGCCATACGATGATTGTCCGCTTTCTTACTCTGGGACCGGCTAACTCTCAATTCACCATTCACTGCCTGGAGTGCACCGATTCCTGGTATGTAGCTCACAGCGTGGATTTACTCTACCGGAAGGGCTATGATGCGTTTTGTCAGGCAGGTCAAGGGACGGAATTTTTTAATACTTTACACTCGTCAGGGAAACTGGACGAGAATATGATGAGCGTGGACTACAATAAGAAACGCATCTACATAGATTACTCAACAGACACCGTCTATAGTGTTAATAACCAGTATGCTGGTAACTCAGTTGGTTTTAAGAAACTGGCTCTTCGGTTAGCTATCCGCAAGGCTAACCAGGAAGGGTGGTTGGCCGAGCATTTCATGATGATGGGGGTACATGGCTCGAATGGTCGCAAGACTTACTTTGCCGGCGCCTTTCCCAGTGCCTGCGGCAAGACATCTACCGCTATGCTTCCGGGCGAGACCATCCTGGCTGATGACATCGCTTATGTTCGTAATATTAATGGAGTTTGCCATGCCGTAAATATCGAGGCTGGTATCTTCGGCATCATTCATGATGTCAACCCTAAAGACGATCCACTGATTTACGAGGTGCTTACCAGTCCGGGAGAGATTATCTTTTCCAATATTTTAGTCAAAGATGCCAGGTGCTGGTGGTTGGGAATGGGCAGCGAGCTTCCCAAGGACGGCACAAACTACTCCGGACACTGGTATGAAGGCAAGACCGATGAGGCGGGTGAAGCAATCCTGCCCGCTCACAAGAACGCCCGCTATACGGTAGCCCTCAAGGCACTGCCGAATTGCGACCCTGAGCTGGAAAATGTCATGGGGGTAGAGTTGAGTGGTGTAATATATGGTGGTCGCGATTATCGTGGTTATGTACCTGTCCAGCAGGGCTTTGATTGGGAGCACGGTATTATCGCTTATGGAGCCGCTCTGGAGACAGAAACGACCTTTGCCATCGTTGAGGCAGAAGGTAAACGTGAAATAAACATCATGAGCATCCAAGACTTCATTTCTATTCCATTCGGGCAGTATATTAAGAACTACCTGGAATTTGGCAGGAAGCTTGACAAAGCACCTCCTGTATTTGGCGTTAATTACTTCCTGAGGGATTTGAAAACAGGGGAATTCTTAAACGATCGCCGGGATAAGCACGTGTGGGTAAAGTGGATGGAACTGCGTCAGCATAATGATGCCGGGGCGATAAAGTCTCCCACTGGCTGGCTTCCCAGATACGAGGACTTGAGTCGGCTCTTTCGTCAGGTATTGAGTAAAGACTATGCAAAGGAGGATTACATCCAGCAGTTCACGATTCGCGTTCCTGAAAACCTAGCCAAGATTGAGCGAGTGGAGAGATTCTACCGGGAAAATGTTGCTGATACGCCAGCTGATGTCTTCCGGGTACTTGGTGAGCAATGCGAGCGCTTGCTTAAAGCCAAGGAACGTTTTGGTGACTACATCTCACCCGAAAACCTTGAAGGATAATCCTTCAAGGTTCGTTTGAGCTCTGTGCAGGTATCTGTAGTTACAGCCACACGCTCTTTGAGAAAATTGGGAACGGTAAATTTCTCGGAAGGCTGGCATACATTATGAGGAGAATCTACTATGGCAGGACTTGATCCACAAGCAGAGGAGCTTAATCGTATCATAGAAACTCACAGCACAACCGTCTATGAGTTACTATCCAGAAAAGGGAAAGCGATTTATTTCCCCAGGAAAGGAATACTGGCACAGGGAATGGCAGCCAGAGATAAGGAAATCAATGCTACAATAGGCACTGCCTACGAAGATGATGGTAAACCAATGGTCTTACCCAGCATTGCCCGCCGCCTTGAACTTGACAGCAAAGATGCCTTCCCTTATGCCCCGAGCGAGGGAATCAAACCACTAAGAGACAAATGGAGAGAATTAATAAGGACAAAGAATCCTTCCCTTGGAACAAAAGAAATCAGTTTGCCGGTGGTTACCTGCGGGGTCACCAATGGGCTGAGTATGGCCGGTTATATGTTTGTAGAAGAAGCCGATGATATTATCGTTGCTGACCTTTACTGGGAAAATTATGACCTAGTGTTTTCCAATGCATACGGCGCAGAACTGAAATTCTTCAATTTCTTCCACAATAGATTATTCGACATCGGTTCATTCAGGCAGACCATTAATACAGGCCTTATTGGGAAGAAAATCGTGCTTCTGAATTTCCCCAATAATCCCTCTGGTTATACCCCAAGTAAAGATGTGGGTAAAGAGATAATTGATGTCTTGAAAGAGGCTGCTGAAGCCGGTAATAAGTTGGCTGTTATTCTGGATGATTCTTATTTCGGACTCGTCTTTGAAGATAATATATTCACTGAATCTCTGTTCTCGCAACTGTCTGACCTGCATGAAAACCTGCTGGCCATTAAAGTAGACGGCATTACCAAAGAGGAATATGCTTGGGGCTTCCGCGTTGGGTTCATAACCTACGGCATAAAGGGTGGTAATCAAGAGTTATACAAAGCCCTAGAGGATAAGACAGCGGGAGCTGTCAGGGGTAATATCTCCAATTCCTCTCATCTGTCTCAATCCCTCTTTTTGAATACCTTGAAGTCAGAAACGTATCAAGAGGAAAAAGAGAGGAATATAGAGAAGATAAAGGAACGGTATCTAAAGGTTAAGGGAATTCTTGAAGCGCATCAAGAATATGAGAAGTATTTTGAGAATCTGCCGTTTAATTCCGGGTATTTTATGGGTGTCAGGCTGAAAAACCTGGACACGGACAAAGTCTGGGAGGTTTTATTGAATAGATATAATACCGGGGTGATTTGCTACAGCGAAAAGAATCTGCTGCGGGTTGCCTTTGCTTCCACGCCGCTGGATAAACTGCAGAAGTTATTTAATAACATCTATTCCGCCTGTAAGGATTGTGCTTAACCTTAAGAACAGGACCGGTTCTTCGAGTAAAAGATCGGGTAAGTGGACAGGTGGTACTGCTTCCCCTAATCAAACGAAACAGAC
>Ga0209427_10002566_pt1 | contig 21386 bp, 19 predicted proteins | sample DeeMarSWOR136_30_FD_187465 | JGI IMG/M metagenome (GOLD analysis project Ga0209427, IMG submission 187465) | Marine sediment microbial communities from White Oak River estuary, North Carolina - WOR-1-36_30 (SPAdes) (version 2) | ecosystem: Environmental > Aquatic > Marine > Intertidal zone >...
CAGCTACTGCTCCGGCCCCAACACGAATGGGGACACTGCTCTCCAGCCGGTTGAGGAGCAAGGCTGCTACCAAAGCGAAGACAACCGACGCCGTGAACGCGGCGAGGGCGGGGTTTACTACCGGCTGATAGACCACAGCGCCATTAACTATAGGCAGGGGGATAATGGCGAAATTCAGCAACTTAAATAGCGCGGCCACAATACCGATCCCGATCAGCATCATCGGTTTCTTGTAAATAGCCAGCGCCATAGCCATGATGAAGAACCCGAAAAAGGCACTTGTCAGGGGACAAATGCAAATATCATGGCTGCGAAGGGAGGGAGCTATGTGTGAAAATAAAGCCCCCACCGATATAGCGTCAAGGAGCCCCCAGATAGAGCCAAAGACCAAAATACCGATCACAATAGGCGCTATATTCGACCAATTGCCGAGCCGCCTTCTTACACTAGCCGTCATCTGACCTCCTTTCTAAGTTAGGCTAACCTCCACAAAAGGAGAGTTAACCAGAAAGCAACAGCTTCAACTCCACTTCCCGACGAGGGACTGATAATCACTCTCGGCATCAATGCTCGTGACCACGCTTTCGGAATCGACCTCTACCTCAAGGACATCGCTGGGATGCCGCTCTACTATCTGCTTGCCACCGATGTCACCGGTGAGTCGCAATAATTCATCTTTGTATTTCATTGTGAAGATAACAGGATGTCCCCTTATGCCGTTATACACTGGCAGGATGATGCCACGCTCGCTCTGGCGATGTCTTTCGATGAGCAGGTCGATGGTCTCCTTTTCGATCAGTGGCTGATCCCCGAGGACGATCATCACTCCATCTGCCGCCTCAGATATGTGGCTTAAGCCACATTTTATCGACGAGCTCATACCCTGCTCGAATTCCTGGTTTACCACTATTCTGACCGGCTCACGGGCTATCTGGGGGATGATCTTCTCTGCCTGAGAACCGAGGACTACAATCGTCTCCGCCGCTTGGGATTGGAGCAGGTTTTCCACTATTTGCCCCAAGAGTGTACTCCCCCGGAAGGGCAGGAGTTGCTTCGGCTGACCCATTCGTTTCGATTCCCCGGCGGCCAATAGTATCGCCGATATCATCCCACCTCACTGCCCAAAATCGCTATGCTGGCAACATTTTGCCCCACCAATGATGCCAGGTTATGGGTCAATCCCAATCTGGCATTCGGCACCTGACGGGGACCGGCCTTACCCTGCATTTGCTTATATACCTCGTAGATCATCCTCAAGCCACTCGCTCCCAGCGGGTGACCGAAGCACTTCAGCCCACCGTCGGTGTTGACCGGGAGCTCACCACCGAGCTCGAAAGCTCCACTATCGATATATTCCTTAGCCCCACCTCTGGGGCACCAGCCCAAGTCTTCATAGATCAAAAGCTCGGTGATGGTGAAGCAATCATGCACTATGCCCAGATCCAATTCTTTAAATGGGTCCTTTATTCCGACTTCAGCGTAGGCTGTCTTAGCCGCTCGCACATTCTCTTCAAAGTGCACAAAATCGTAGTCCTGTCTCAAGGTCGCCTGGCGAGCGCCTACCGAGATGGCGAATGATTTGATATAGACGGGATCATCCCTGAAATTCTTGGCCATATCGGCACGAGTTACAATCGCCGCGGCAGCACCATCGCTCACACCGCAGCAATCCAGGAGCCCCAGAGGCCAGGAGACGATAGGGGCATTGATGACCTGCTCCAGGGTTACCTCCCTCTGGTATTGGGCTTTGGGGTTTAGGCTCCCATTATGGTGATTCTTCACCGCGATCTTGGCTATGGTCCTCTTCCCCTCCTCCTCGCTCAAGCCATAATGGTGAAAGTATCGAATACCCTGTGCGCCAAAGGAGGCCGGAGGAGGTATCATCCGCAGCGGATCGACACCGGTATCACTGATGTCGGAGTCACCCAAAGGCGAGGGGATAAGTCCGTAACCGGTATCCTTCAGCTTCTCCATTCCTACCGCCAGCGCGATATCGCAGGCACCGGCTATCACCGCATAAGCAGCGGCTCTGATTGCCTCTGTCCCGGTAGCACACAGGTTCTCCACACGGGTCACGGGGATATACTGCAGCTTTAACGGATAGGAAAGGGTGATCGCAGTAGCGCCGGAGTAGCGAGTCCCGATCCAGGCTGCTTGGATATCCTTGGGCTCGATGCCAGCGTCTTCAAAAGCCTCATAGCAAGCATCGATTATCAAGTCTTGGGGGCTTTTGTCCCAAAGCTCGCCGAACTGAGTGCAGCCCATGCCAATTATGGCGACTTTATCTTTGATGCTCTCCATATAGCCCCCCTATCTCACCGGCTTACACTTCCAGTAGTAATTGTTTATCCCTGCCGATTTGTATATCCTGCGGAATGTCATCTCCACCGGCATTCCTATCTTAACTTCCGTTGGGTCGCGGTCGGTCATTAATAGCACCATCCTGCCCCCACCATCCATATCAACATAGGAATAGAACTCTGGCGGATTGGGGTCGCGGGTCAAAAGGTAGTTGGCACCATAGGTAAAGAGCCTCCCCGTCTTATCCGAGAATCTGTAGTCTTCAAAATCATCTTTGGCCTGACAGTTAATACACACCCTCTGCGGCGGATACTGAACCATGCCACACTGTTTACATTTAGCCCCGTAAAGCGCTAAGTTCTTCTTGCGCTCTCTCCACATCACCACCGGCGATGGCGAGATGGGCTCGGGGAAATTTGGCGGCTCAGTCTCGATCAATTCACGAAATTCCAGATACAGCTCGTACCTGGGCAGCATCATCTTCATTCCCAGATGACCCTTGACACCTCTTCTCTTGCCCAGTTTATCTATTTGCTCTGTCACCTGCAAGAGAAAGGCATCGGCACCGTCGCTATAGTTGGCCAAGAGAATCATGTCGCCCGCTTTTGACTCCTCTAAAGCGGCGACCAACATCATCAAAGCCGAGGCCGCGCCGGCATTGCCCACCGTGGTATGAAGCGGATCTTGAACCTGATTACGCGGCTCAAACCCTATGCTTCTGGCCAGTGTGGTATGACTCCTCGGGTCCGGGGCATAGAAAACCGCCTTGTTGATATCCTTGGCAGATAGGCCATGTTTCTTCAGTATCCCGGAAATTGCCTCTTGCATTGTGGCCAGATAGCCTTCGGAGATAACGAAGCGGGCTTCCCAGGAGCGAACGGAGACATCGTCACCCGATCTCCAGCGATCCATGAATTCATTGGCGATGGAGAAGCTGCCTTCGATGCTGGCAATAACCTCTGAGTTGCCTAGCATAACAGCGGCTGCGCCATCGCCGAATAACTGCTCAGATTCTCCTCCAGCAGCGCCCAGCCTGCAATCAGCCGCAGTGACAATGACATTATCGGCTGACCCCGCGTTCACGGCATCTAGTGCCGAGCTCAGGGCAATGGTCCCGGATCGCAGCGAGTTGCAGAAATCAGCAATTCGCGTATCCCTGGGCAAATCGGCTGCGGCGGCAATTATGCTGGCACATCCCTTTTCCTGGTAGGGAGAGGTGGTGGTGGCAAAGAATAGACCACCGATCTGGTCACGGGCGAAGCCATCTATGCTGTCCAAGGCAGCAGCCACAGCCATAGTTACGCTGTCCTCATCGAAATTGGCTACCGCTTTCTCGCCGCCTAATATGGATCTGCCCCAGGCTCGCGCTAACTCGTCCCGGCTTAACCTGTAGAATGGGATATAGGCGCCATAGGATGTTATGCCAATCATGCCTCCCTGCCTTCTTTGGTCACCCTTTCTTTTATCCTATCCATTGCTGTTCACCCCATCTTTTCCCACACCTCTTAAATTATAAGCTTTCTCAGAAAACTGTCAACGAGCCTCTTCAACTGAGCGGAAAACTGGCCGCAGCACTATTATATCAGTGAAAAGGGGACAGAATCCGCTATTTGCGATGAGCTATTCAGGCACGATTTTATTGTTCAAGATGAGCAGCAGATGATGGGGATGTCCAGTTGAATGCTCAGTACCACTGCCTAGTCCTCGGGGGTGATCTGTTCTAGCTCATGCCGATGCCGCTAATCTAACCTAATCAAGCCTTGGCGTAGAGCCAGAACTACGGCGTGAGTGCGATCATTGGCAATAAGCTTGCGCATAACGGAGGCGATGTGATTCTTCACCGTTTGCTCGCTGATGCCAAGCATATGAGCAATCCCTCTATTTGAATTGCCCTCGGCGATGCAATTAAGGATCTCAATCTCTCGAGGGGTAAGTGGTGACAGGAATGGCTCGACTTCCGTTGCAACTAAGGATACGTCGGGGAGCTCTTGGAATTGCCTGAGGATGCGTGAGGCAACGTTCGGCCTGGTGACGAGGCTTTCATTTATTAAATATTCCCCTTGGAATACCCTCCTGACGGCGTCGATAAGTTCCTCAGGGGAGACCTCCCTAGTGAAATATGCGGCCGCCCCAGCTTTGATTGCGAAGAAGAGCAGCTCATCGGTCTCACGTTCTGCCAGTACAATGATGCCTATCCTGGGAAAGTGCTGCTTTATTTGCCGCACCACTTTGAAGGCGTCAACAGAGGGTGGTTTGCAGGCCAAGAGCACCACATCAGGCAGCAGAACGTGGAGTTCAGGAAAAGCCTCTTCGGCATCTTTGGCCTCGCCGGTCACCTCTATACCGTTTTCCTGACCAAGCCTTGCCCGTAGCCCTTCTCGGTAGAGCACTTGGCAATCGATTAAGAATGTCCGGAGCATCTTCATTTACTCCAGCGAGCAATGTTACTCGCCCATTCGGGCATCGACATTGACCGACTCAGGTCAACCGTACTAGCATTTTATCAGACATCCTTACAGCTTCGTCAATAGTACTTTCGACCCAGAATCAAAGGGATCTCGGTCTCAGCAAATCTCACGGCAACTGGGGAGCCCTGTTGCCGGGGTCATTGAGGGGCTGCCAACCCTATGACAGGATGCCATTGCTCGGCGCAATGCCGATGCCTCTTGGCAAACGGGATAACCGCCAGCCAGAAGCCGTAGTGCTTGCCAAGGGTAGCAATGCCTTGCAGAATAACCATCTCCCCACAGTTGGAGCATTCCAAGGTAATCACCCCTTTGCCTTCGTTTTCCCACGGTTCGGGGATGCGAGCAATTATGTGGTTGTAGCCGGGATGATATATAGCCTTCATTTAGAACAGAGCCCAGCTAAAATGAAACTCATCACAACCCGCTATTTCGTGGCCTCGAAGGTTGGAGCTCACCATTGCAGCCCCAGCCTCTGCTAACCATCTCCTTCCATCTTTTCCAGGATATCTTCTATCTCTGTGCGCAGCTTCTCCGAAAGGATATCCCTGTCTTCAGCTGTTGAATGCTTATAGAGGCGCTCAAGCATCAGGTCAAGTATGTGTTCGATACTCCTCTTCTCCCTGAATTCATCCCGACATGGCTTGGAGCAAAGATAAACGATCTCAGCCGAAAGGGAAAAGTCTATCAAGACCATATCCTCAGGCTCTAATTCCCTACCACATATATAGCATCTCATGATTTCCCTCAGTTTGAAAGCTTTGAGACTCTTGAGGAGGCATGCTAATCATTGCTCACAACCACCCGCACTCCCACCGCTCCACGGCCTGGAACTCGAACTCCTGCCTTCCCCCAGGGTATGGAATGGCACGCCACGGAGGTCGTTACCGCAGAACAGGTCTTTCGCTTGCGGTTTGCTCCCGGCTTTGCCTACTTTTTCTCTTTCTTCTGTCCTTTTTTCTTTTGCGGCTTCTTCTTGATTGCCTTCTTGTCCATATCCTCAACCGCCTTTCTTCGCTCGCTCACTGGGATTGTCGGCTCACGCCCTTTCCTCTTTCGTATTTAGCAATCGCCTGAGTGCTCAGCCCACCTCTTTCCCGAAAATAGGCTTCTACTGCCATGGAGGTAGGCTGTAATAGTTGCACTAAATCAGACAGGATACGGTTCACCGCATGTTCTTGCAGTATACCTACATTACGGTAGGAGGTTAAGTAATATTTCAGGGATTTGAGCTCCACTACGTAGCGGTCTGGCACGTATCTTATTATCAGTAGAGCGAAGTCAGGCAGCCCGGTCCAAGGGCAAACAGAGGTGAATTCATCCGTCTCATAGCTCACCTCTGTTCCAGAACCAGGGTAATCAAAAGGGATGGCTTCCAAGATATTGACGTCGATGACATCCTCTGTTTGGATATCAAACCTTTTCAAACTGTATTTATCAATTGGCACCTTCTGCTCTGCTTCCATTTCTGCCTCCCCCAAATCCGCCTCGCTGGACAAATGCCTTCCCCAGCTTCATTTTAAAGCACTGACTCGTTATTGTCTACTTTTTCCGCCCCGATCGGGCGCAATCTCGCTTTCTGGTCATCGGTTGCTTTTTTGACCAAGCAAGAGGTCTTGTGTTTTCCGACCTCGGATTTCGTGGTGAGCGGGAAGCTTTTGACTCAATAGCTCCTCGGCGTTTTTGCGTAAATTTTCTTGACAGTGGCGCCAAACATGGTGTAGAATATTAATACAATGGGCGGGTTCAAGATGCAACAGGCACAACACCTGCAAACACGGCAAGAGGCCAAATTGATTGTCCGATTGGAACAGGCGAACTTGTTGGAAATGCCCGAGGAGGAGTTCCGTCGTCTCATCGCTGAAATAGAGAACAGCCCCCTTTTCAAAAAGCTTCACCGGGAGGACAAGATAATCCGTTACCAGCGATTCCCCAGAACTGACATCTCCCCTAATTTCTATCAGCTTAAGGAAGAGATCGTGGCTGACACAGGCTCTCTCGATGTCGAATCCGTGCTGCTGAACAAGGAACAGGTGGTTCGTCAGATACAAAGATTGGGACTGGAAGAATTCAAGCGATACTTCCTCTACCCTGAACCGGACATGGGTGTGGAGGACATCGCTCGAGAGTGCGATTTGGAGATTTCAGAGGTGCAAAAGATAAACAGCCTTGTCGATGAATTCTTTATCTTGAGCGAGTTCTACAATCCCTCTGCTCTCAGCGCGGAGCACGGAATCCGCTATTCCAAGATCGCCTCGGTAGAAAGGGGGGCAGATGGTTTTGTCATTGGCTATTTTTCGCCCTCCTTCGCCCGGGGAAGGTATGCCATCAATCAAGAGAGATTGGAAGAATTGAGGAGGAATGGCACTTTTGCTGACACCGATGTTAAGGAGGCCAAGCGCCTATTAAAGAAACTGGAGCTGATTAATATCCGCAAGGACACGATAACTCAAATATTGCGCAGCATCGTGGAAAAGCAAGCGCTTTACTTCGAATCTGGCGATTTGAAGGCACTGCTGCCCTTCAGCCAAAAGGAGTTAGCCAAAAAGCTCGGGCTTGTCCCCAGCTCTATCAGCCGTGCCATCAGGGGCAAAAGCCTGGACACACCCTGGGGTGAAGAGAAACCGGTTAAAGACTTTTTCCCTCGACCGAGGAGGTTCAGGAGGGAATTGATCAAGCAGCTCCTTGAAGCTGAGATTGAGCCCCTATCTGACGAGGCAATCAAGGGCAGGCTAGACAGAGAATTCGGCGTCTCTATTTCCCGTCGCTCGGTGGCGAGCCTGAGAAAGGAGTTGCAAATACCCGCAGCATGGAAGAGGGAGAAAAACCTTGCTAAAAAGTGAGAGGAGGTCCGAGAATGGGCATCGTCTATACCGTGCGCGAAAAATGTAAAGGCTGTTATGCCTGTATTCGCAGTTGCCCGTGCAAGGCAATCAGCGTGGAGCAGGGCTTGGCGCATGTTTTGAAGGAACGCTGCATCGCCTGCGGCACCTGTCTTCAGGTGTGCGTCACGGGGGCAAAGCAGGTGGAGAGTGACCTGGGAGTGGTTTGGCAATTACTGGCGCGATATCCTAATGTAATCGCTATCCTTTCCTCCTCCTTTCCAGCTGCCCTGCCCGAGATTCGCCCTGGACAGCTGGTAACTGCCCTAAAAAGGCTAGGATTTAGCGAGGTTCTGGAGGACTCCTTTGCTGCTGAGCTTGTCGGCCGAGAGTATGTCCGGCTTCTGAGTGAAGACATACATAGGCCCATCCTTTCCTCTAACTGCCCAGCGGTAGTGACCTACATTGAGAAATACCATGTGCGGCTCATCAGTAATCTGGCACCTATCGTCTCGCCTATGATTGCCATGGGTCGAGTGGTCAAATGGCGGTATAATCCTGAGGCTAAGGTGGTCTTTATTGGTCCTTGTGTTGCCAAGAAGGCCGAGAGCAGAGAGGAAAAGGTTGCTGGGGTCATAGATGCTGTTCTGAGCTTTGCTGAGCTCAAGGAGATGTTCGCTGCCAAGGGCATTACTCCTGAATCTTATGAGGAAGGGCAGTTCTCAGGTCCTAAACCCTATCTTGGTCGCCTGTTTGCCATATCAGGGGGGTTACTTAGGGTCATGGGACTCTCCGATGATATTTTGGAAAACGATATCATCAGCGCTCATGGCAGGGATTATGTGGTCCAAATCCTTCGGGAATTCGCTCGAGGCGACATCACTGCCAGATTCATCAACCTACATTTCTGCCACGGGTGCATTGATGGACCGGTTATCGATAATGATCTAAGTGGCTTTAGGCGCAAGGAACTCATTGCCAATTATACTACGGCCGAGGCAGATCCGGTTCAGACTGAGAGGGACACCCACGAGTATGCCAACATTGACCTCAGCCGCAAATTCACCAGTCAGAGTATCGCACTGGCTACCCCTAGCGATAAAGATGTGCAAACTGTGTTGAAACAGATGAATAGGGCGAACCAGGAAGACCAGTTCAACTGTGGCGCCTGTGGCTATAGCTCCTGTTGGGAGTTGGCTGTCGCTGTCTGTCAGGGCTTGGCTGAGACTGACATGTGCTGGCCCTATGTGGTCAACAGGTTGAAGGATACCCAAGAAGAGCTCATACAGGCAGAGAAGCTCACCTCCTTGGGCCAGATGGCAGCCTCTATTGCTCACGAGGTCAATAACCCCTTGTCCGGCGTTCTGGTTTACACCAGACTATTATCCAAAAAAATAGAGAGCAACACCTTTTCTACACAAGAAGCCCTGGGCTATCTGTCGAAAATGGACTCAGAGATCAGCCGCAGCTCGAGGATAATCCGCAATCTCTTGGATTTCGCGCGCCAGTCGGAGCCAGTGTTGAGGACAGTTGACGTCAACCAGGTTGTGGAGAGAGCCGTTTCTCTGGTAGGCCATCAAGCCAAGCTCCAAAACATCGAGGTAATAAAGGAGCTCAGTCCATCACTGCCCAATGTCACGGGTGATTTCGATCAGCTGCAGCAGGTCTTCACCAATCTCATCCTGAACGCGGTTCAAGCCATGCCCGATGGGGGCAGGCTCACCCTCCGCACCTCGCTGGCCGATGGTCAACTGGCGATCGATGTTCAGGATACCGGCTGCGGTATCCCGAAAGAGAATCTGCGTAAGCTGTTCACCCCCTTCTTCACCACCAAGGAGAAGGGGAAGGGCGTGGGCTTAGGATTGGCGGTGGTCCACGGGATCATCCAGAGGCACCAGGGAAGGATCGAAGTGGAAAGCGAGGTGGGGAAGGGGACTACCTTCACTATCTACCTGGAGACTCACCATGAAGAAGAGGCCTAAAATCCTCGTTGTTGATGATGAAGCTATTGTCCGCGAATCGCTTCACGATTGGCTAAGCGATGGTGGCTATCAGGTGTTCACTGCGGAAAATGGCCCTCAAGCATTGGAGATTATCGAAAAAGAGGAGCCGGGAATTGTCATCGCCGATCTGGTGATGCCGGGGATGGACGGGATCGAGTTGATGAAGAGGGCCAGGGAGCGCCTGCCTCACATCCAGGTGATCATCATTACCGCCTATGGAAGCATCCCCACCGCTATCGCTGCCATGAAGGAAGGAGCCTATGACTATATCGAGAAGCCCTTCTGCCCGGAGCGGGTGGAATCGCTGCTCCAGAGGCTGGTCGAGCACCAAGGACTAATTGAGGAGAACCTTTCCCTGCGCCAGAGATTAGAGGAGCGCTACCGCTTCGAGAATATCATCGCCAAAAGCCCCAAGATGCAGCAGGTGATCGAGGTGATCAAGATCGTGGCCAGGAGCAACGCCACAGTATTGATCACTGGCCAGAGTGGCACCGGCAAGGAGTTGGTGGCGCGTGCCATCCACTCTCAGAGCCAACGTGGGGACAAGCCCTTTGTTGCCGTCAGTTGCGCTGCCTTACCCGAGAGCCTCTTGGAGAGCGAGTTGTTCGGCCATGAGAAGGGTTCCTTCACCGGGGCTTACGCTCAGAAGAAGGGGAAATTCGAGTTCGCCAACCGGGGGACACTCTTCTTGGATGAGATCGGTGAGATAAGTGGCAACATTCAGGTCCATTTGTTGAGAGTGTTAGAGGAAAAGGCATTGACCAGGGTCGGTGGCAATGAGGAAATTAAGGTAGATGTGAGGATTATCTCAGCAACCAACAAGGACCTGAAAAAGGCGGTAGCGAGCGGGGAATTCCGGGAAGACCTTTATTATCGGCTCAACGTGGTGAGCATCGAATTGCCTCCATTGCGGGAAAGAAGGGAGGACATTCCGCTGTTAGCCGACCATTTCTTGAATAAGTTCGCCTTGGAGAATGAGAAAGAGGTTGCCGGATTCTCCCCCGAGGCGATGGAGTTTCTGCTGCGCTATGACTGGCCAGGAAACGTCCGTGAGCTGGAGAACGCGATTGAAAGAGCCGTCATCCTGGCCAAGGGTTCTTTGATCGAGGTTGCCGACCTCCCTCATCAAGGCTTGTCCTTGACCCGCTCAGCTTCGCTGGGGAAAAGCCTGAGAGAGATGGAGAAAGACCATATCCTGAATGTCCTCAGTGAAACTGAGGGGAATTATAGCAAAGCGGCCAGGATCTTGGGAATTGCCAGAATGACACTGTACAACAAAGTGAGGGACTACGAGGTTGATGTAAAGAAAATAGACGACCGCTGACCAATTACTTTACACATTACAGAAGGGCAGTCAATCCTCGGCCTGCCCGTTGAGGCAAAGAAAGAGGCTATCCTGAGGTTTCAGGGTAGCCTTTTTGGCAACAAAATTGCAATCCATAAAGGTGGAAACGGTTCTAAAAAGGGAGAAAGAGAGTTGGCAGAAAAATTGCAACACCATAAGGTGAGAGGGGGATGGTAGAGATGAGGAAACAATCTCACCCGACAGTCAAAAATCAGGAAAAGGAGGCAACTGAAATGAAACCGGTATTGATCGTAGAGGACGAGGCCATCATGCGGGAGTCGCTCAGAGACTGGCTTGAGAATGAGGGCTACAAGGTAGAAACAGCTGAGCAAGGGGAAGAGGCTTTGCAGAGGATTGGCGAGGTGGACTTCGGTGTTGTGGTCCTCGATCTGAGGTTGCCAGGGAGGGACGGGCTTGAGGTGTTGCAGGAGGCCAGAGCACGGAGACCACAGCTCAAGGGGATCATCATCACGGCCTATCCCTCAGTGGAGACAGCGGTGCAGGCGATGAAAATCGGGGCTGTTGACTATTTGCCTAAGCCCTTTGCCCCTGATGCCTTAGAACAACTGATCAAGGAAACCCTTGGGCCAATACAGGTGGAGATAAAGCCGAGAGCTCACGTTGAGGGAGCCGTGGTGGAAGCTCCCGCAGTTGAGGAGGCCAAGGTTGAGGAAGTCATCGCCATAACCGAGGGAGAGATCCCCACCCACCTCCAGCAAGGTAAGGATCACTTCAAGGCGGGGCGCTACCGGGAGGCGGTGAAGGAATTCGAGGCTATTTTGCAGATTGCCCCAGCCCATATCGAGACTCGAATTTGGATCCGAAAGGCGAAGGAGGAGCTAGCGAGGCCGCTGATTGAGCTGCCTGAAGGGGAGGTTGCTGTTGAGGAAGCGGTGAGGCCCAAGGAGTGTGTGTGGATGAAGCTCGGAGTGGTCTCCTACCGACTCTGCACACGCGATTACGACTGCCTCAGCTGTGAGTTTGACCAGGAGATGCAAGAGCAGATGGCCAAGGCAGAGGCTACGGAAAGCGCCGACCTGATGGAGAGATTCAAGGAGCTGCCCGGGAATCAGAGGCTTTGCCGCTATGCCCTCAAGGGCGATGTCTCCTACCGGCTCTGCACTCACCTCTTTCAATGTGCCACCTGCGAGTTTGGTCAAATTATGGAGGATGCTCTGCAGCAGAAGCTGACCAAGCTGGCTGCGCGACGGGAGGCATTACGGAAAAAGGCCAAAGCTAAGGCTTCCTAGAATCGCTGGCAGAGCCATGCGGCCAATTACAATTCAGCAGTGACATATTTCCTGACCAGGGAGCATCGAAGAGGCGAAACGCCCAGCTATTTCTTAGCTGGGCGTTTTTGTGTCATTTATCACTCAGAATGGGGATTATATGGGCACTTCTACAGTGACAGTCGTCCCCCGGCCCAATTCCGATTGTAGCGCTAAGCGACCACCGAGTAGTCGGGCCCGCTCCTCCATTCCGGCTAAGCCGAGCTTGCCAGTGCTTGCCAGATCGCTTACCCTCTTTGGCAGCTCAAAGCCCTTGCCATTGTCACGGATGGTCAAAATCGTTTTGCCATCGTTAAATTCCACAGTAACCCAAGCCCTTGATGCCTGGGAGTGCCGCCACACATTCCGCAATGCCTCTTGAGCAATGCGGAACAGCAATAACTCCGCCTCAGAGGAAAAGCGGCGCTCAGAGCCAAGCACCGCCACACCGATAGATATGCCAAAGTGCTCAGTTAAATCAGATGCCAGCCATTCCAGCGCAGGGAGCAGACCCAAGTCATCGAGTATGGATGGGCGCAGGTCTTGGCTGAAGCGGCGCACCCCTTCCAATATGCTATCGATCTGTTCCCGTAGCTTCTCCAGAGTGATGATATCCTGCGTCGGACGCTGCCCGGCAGAGATGAAGCTATCTAATTGACGCGAGAGCACCACCAAAGCTTGAGCGGTGTCATCATGAAGCTCGCGGGCAATGCGCTTACGCTCCTCCTCCTGGGCCTTGGTGACCTGCTGTAAATAGAAACGCAGGTTTTCTTCCAGCCGCTTCTCCTCGGTGACATCTCGGGCGATATGCTGGAAACCCTTAGGCTGGCCACCCCTGATAATCAGACTGGTGGTCAATTTCAGAATGGCCTCTGTGCCATCTTTCCTCATCAGTCGCTGTTCATAAGGCTGGTCCAAAGCATTGCCGCGGAGCAACCCGTGCTCAATCTCCCTGCCCAAGCTCGGGCTTTCCTCTGAGAGGAGTTCCCAAACCTTCACTCCCTTTAGTTCCTCTTGGCTATATCGGGTGAGTTCGGCAAACGCCTTGTTGGCAGCGAGGATATTGCCCTCCAGATCTTGGATCCAAATGGCATGACGGGCATTCTCGAATAGCCCCCGATACTCCATCTCTGAGGCTCGCAATCGCTGCGCTATCACCCGCTCCTCCTCATAGAGGCGGGCGTTCTCCATGGCGATGCCGATCTCATTGCCGATGGCGCTAAGTAGCTCCACCTCCTCAGGGGAGAACTCCCTTGGCCGGCGCATGGCGACGCAAAGAGTGCCCACAACCTTGCCCTTGGATTTCAGGGGTACGATGAGTCCAGCGTGCAGCCTCTCCGATGCTACCACCTCCCGGGTAAGTCGGGGATCGTGGGAGGCATCCTCTACCAGCAATGGCTCACCGGATTCAGCCACTCGTCCCATCAATCCCTCGCCGAGCTTGATTCCGCGCACCCCGGCGGCGAATTCCTCAGACACGCCGTGATAGGTTTTGAGCTCAAGCTCCTGAGCCCGCTCATGCAAGAGAAATAGCAACGCGACCTCCACATCCATCACTTCCACCACTTTGGTCAATGCGCCGTGTAGCACCTGCTCTATCTCCAGGGACTGGCTTACGATCTCGGAAACAGCGTTGATGGCAGCAAGCCGCCTCTCATTCGATTGCAGCTCCTGCTGTGCTGCTTGCAGAGTCAGCAGTGCCTGGCGGCGACGTTCCTTCTCCCTTTGCTGGCTCTCAAACCAGAGATCGACCAAGGCGCCGATGACGATAACGCCGCCGGTCTCAAACAAGGCATCTGCAGGGTTTGGGGAGAGGAAAATGGCCCGCGGCAACATGATAGCGAGAGCAACTACCAAGCTGGCGATGCCTCCTTTTATGCCGAAGAAGAAGCCAGCATATGCTATCGGCAGCAGAAACAGGACCCGCTCCACGGTATGCCGGCCTAGGCCGAAGAACGAGCTGGGGGCTGCGGCGCCAAATATCTGCTGCGGATAGTGAAGCACTGTCAAGATGGCGAACATGGCTACCAGGAGCCAGAAATGAGGATTGCGCATAATCCTCACCAGTCGAGCTACCACTTGTGAAGCCATAGCCCAATCCCTCGCCGCGGTGTAAAGCAAAAGCTAAGGCAGATCTTCCAGGGTAAACCAGCCTCGCCTCAGCCCGCAGAGAATAGCCTCGGTTCGTGAACCCACATCCAGTTTGGTGAAGATATTTGCTAAATGGCTCTGAACCGTGCGTACGCTGAGGAAGAGTTGCTCGGCAATATCCTTGTTGCTCATGCCTTTAGCTGCCAGCTTGAGCACCTCCAGCTCGCGTTCACTGAGGAGCTCTGTTACTCGCTCCTCGCTGGGCTTAGTGGCCAAGGGCATGAAGCGGCTCAGCACCTTGCGGGCAATTTTGGGGTGCAGCACTGACTCGCCGACAGAAACCGCTCGGATGGCATCGATCAGCTCATGGCCGCGCACGGTCTTCAGCAGGTAGCCTGCTGCTCCTGCCTCCAAGAGGGCAAAGATGTATTGGTCATTATCATAGGCGGTGAGGATCAACACCGCGGTAGCCGGATACAGTGCCTTGATCTGCTTAGTTGCTTCGATGCCATTGAGTTTGGGCAGGGCGATATCCATTATCACCACATCCGGCTGGAACTTGCCAGCCAACTGAACAGCCTCCGCCCCGTCATCGGCTTCAGCAACCACTTCCATATCCGGCTCGCGCTGCACAAGCTCGCGAGTGCCCTCGCGGACTATCACATGGTCCTCAGCCAGTAGAATCTTGATCTTGTCCACTTCATCTCAATTATAGCTCGCCTCCCTCATCGCTTCAAGCAGACGACATAGGCGAGAATGCTTAGCCTGAACAAACCACGGCTAATTGAAAATACTGAGTGGAAGCCCAGTTTTTGAGCTCTTTTTACGGTTCCAAAATAGGCACCATGGCAGATGGCACCTGACGGAGAGCGTGATAAGCTGAAAGTGGACAAGAGGGAAAGGAGGCAAGATGGCGACGAGAGCTTATTTCATGATCAATGTGGCGAAGGACAGGGTTGGTTCAGACGGCCAAGTAGACGTGGTGAAGGAGCTGGAGGCAATACCTGGGATAAAATCTGCGGAGCCCGTCTTCGGCGTCTATGATCTCCTGGTCGTAGTCGAGGCCCCGGTCAGTGAGGTCACTCACTCAGTGAATAAGATCATGGAAAAGAACTGGGTTAGGCGGTTGCACATCCTCAGGGCCGAGCCACTTGAGCGCGAGGGTAAAAAGGGTGGGCTTCTGCTGGGTGAGGCTTTGAGGGCTCAACGCGGTAAGAGTCTCTAACGCTCCGTGCCAGGAAGGGTTGGAGATGATGGATCACAATGAGTGAATGGGAGATTAAGAGGTGCCCCCCTGCCCAAAAGGGCGAGTTGTCCCCCTGCAAGCGCACATACCTGCCTTGTTGGATGGCCCTCAGCGTGGACAACGGGGGGCACCTCAATGATGAATGCTCGAACCGTGCCCTGTTTCAGCCTGGGCACGTAGTCGGAGGGCAGGTCAGCAGTGGCTGAGTTTCATAGCAAGGAGGCTGAGCAATGAACAAGCAGGAGTTGATGGCGAGGGTCAACGAGGATGGCTTTTTGGACGAGGTCTGTTCCATGCCCGGCGCAGAGTGTGTTCGCTGGTGCATGCAATGCGGCATGTGCTCTGCGTCCTGTCCCAATGTCTCCCGAATGGAATACTCCCCCAGGAAGATGATCGCCTTGATCCGGGCTGGGAAGCGATACGAGGTCCTGAGCAGCAACTCGATGTGGGTCTGCGCCTCCTGTTATCTGTGCACAGTGCGCTGCCCCAAAGATGTCAAGCCAACCGAGCTCATGCATACCCTGGAGTGCTTAGCTCTTCGTCATGGCTTAGTTAATAGGAAAACATCAGTCCCCGCTATGTATCGCACCTTCTTTGACTCCATCAGGAAAAATGGGCGTGTCTGCGAGTTTAACGTGATGGCGAGATATTATCTAAAAACGAATCCCATAGCTGCTCTCAAGATGCTCCCCCTGGCGCTGAAGCTGCTGTCACACAGGCGACTGCATCTCAGAAGCCAGAAGATCGAGGGAATCGAGCAGCTGAGGGCCATCATTGATAAAGCTCGCGCTTTAGGGGGTGCTGAATGAGATACTATTCCTACTACCCAGGGTGCTGTTCCCGGGGAACTGGTCTCGGCTATACTCTCTCAATAGAGGCAATCAGCCGCCCTCTGGAAATGGAATTGGTCGAACTGGAGGATTGGAACTGCTGCGGCTCAACGCCCTCCATCTCCATCGATGAGTTGGCGGCGATTTGCATCGGAACTCGTAACTTGGCGCTGGCAGAGAAGGCCGGCCTCGATCTGGTAGCATCCTGCAGTTGTTGTTACACCACTCTGAATCGAGTCAACCATTACCTCCAGCTCTATCCTGAATTGAAGGAAAAGGTAGATCAGGTTTTGGCTGAGGTCGGCTTGGAATATCACGGGAAGGTAAGAGTGCGCCACCTGCTGGAGGTCTCGCTCAATGATGTCACCTTCGAGGTCATCGAGTCCAAAGTAGTGAACAGCCTCAAAGGGTTGAGAGTCGCCCCCTATTATGGCTGTCAATTGGTTCGCCCTGACCTGGGCTTTGATCACCCGGAATTCCCACAGTCACTCGACCGCTTGATAGCAAGCCTGGGAGCAGAGCCGACCCCGTTCACGCTGAAAAGCCGCTGCTGTGGCGGCTCCCTGACCATACCAATGCTCGCTACCGCTCTTCCTCTGCTTCATCAGTTACTTGACAGCGCGCAAAGCGGCGGTGCGCAATGTATCGTCGCTGCCTGCCCATTGTGCCAGACCAACCTCGATGCCTATCAGGCTATGGTCAATCGCAAGTATAAGACCAAATATAACCTCCCTGTGCTGTACTTCACCCAGCTTATAGGCATGGCATTGGGCATTGAGTCAGAAGCATTAGGTTTAGACACAGCTATAGTCTCGCCGGAGAGCATTTTGGCCCGGCGTTGATAGAAAACTCAAAAGGGGTTCGAAGTGAAGCGAAGAATCGGTGTTTACGTCTGTCACTGCGGAACCAATATCGCACCGATGGTTGACGTGGCTGAGGTGGCTGAATTTGCCCGCAGCCTGCCTTCGGTGGCGGTGGCTCGGGACTACAAGTATATGTGTTCCGAACCGGGGCAGAATCTCATCAAACAGGATATTGAGGAACAGCAGCTAAACCGGGTGGTGGTTGCCTCCTGCTCACCGCGGATGCATGAGCCCACCTTCCGCCGTGCCTGTGACGATGCCGGGCTCAACCCATACCTATTCGAGATGGCCAATATCAGGGAGCACTGCTCCTGGGTGCATGAAGATAGCGCCATGGCCACGGAAAAAGCCAAAGCTCTGGTCAGCGCTGCAGTGAGGAAGGTTTATCACCATGAGCCCATGGAGATGAGGGAGGTCCCGGTCACAGCTGCGGTTCTAGTCGTTGGCGGCGGCATCGCCGGCATCCAAGCGGCGCTGGAGATCGCCGATGCTGGCTATCAGGTCTATTTAGTGGAACGGGAGCCATCCATTGGCGGGCACATGGCACAATTGGATAAGACCTTCCCCACCCTGGACTGCGCCGCTTGTATCCTAACACCAAAGATGGTCTCGGTGGGACAGCATCCCGATATCAAGCTTATGACCTACAGCGAGGTAGTCGATGTCTCAGGCTACGTCGGCAACTTCAAGGTCAGAATCAAAAAGAAAGCCCGGTATGTCGATGTGATTAAGTGCAGCGGCTGCGGCATTTGCTGGAATATGTGCCCAGCTACAGTTATTCCAGCACAACGGGTAATTAAGAAGGGCGATGAGGTGATAAAAGTAGTAACGAGGGAGAATCAAGATGGTTATAGAGGTCGATAAGGTTGATAAGGTTGACCAGATAATAGACCAATATGCTGGCGAGGAAGGGGTTCTGATCCAGGTGCTTTTGGATGTGCAGCGGGAATTCAATTGGATCCCCAATGATGTTATCAAGCGCATCAGCGAGAGGTTACAAATCCCGATAAGCCAGATATACCGGGTGGCCAGCTTCTATAAAGCAATGAGCCTAACCCCCGTAGGTCGGCATCTGGTTCAGGTCTGCTTAGGCACTGCCTGCCACGTGCGGGGTGGGCCTAAGGTCCTGGATAAGGCAGAGCAGATGCTGGACATCAAGGCTGGCGATACAACCAAGGATATGAAGTTCACCCTGCAAAGGGTCAACTGCCTTGGCTGCTGCGCCTTGGGACCGGTCATGGTAATCGATGGTGAGTACCATGGCAAGCTGCCTGTGGCCAAGGTAGAGGAGATTCTGGAGAGCTATGATTAGCCATGGGAGGGAATCTATGGCACGGCTAAATTCAACCTCTGACTTGGAGGAGCTAAGGCAAGGGATTCTATCCCAAAGAGACCCCACAAAGCCTTGCATTACTATATGCTCCGGCACTGGCTGTCACGCTTATGGCAGTGAGAACGTCGCCGCCGCATTCAGAACGGAGATTGAACACCAGGGCTTGGCGGAACAGATAGACATCAGGAGAACTGGCTGCCACGGCTTCTGCGAAAGGGGCACCCTGGTTGTCATCTTCCCTGAGGAGATTTGCTACTGCAATGTGCAGCCGAAAGATGTTGCCGAGGTCGTCGCCCAAACCGCTCGAGGTAACGTGGTGGAGCGCCTGCTTTATACCGACGCTGCTACCGGGGAAAAGGTAGTGCATGAGCATGAGATCCCATTTTATAAATATCAGACTCGGCTTGTCCTGGGCAACAATACCAAGCTCGACCCGAAAAGCATCGATGACTACCTCGCCCTTGGCGGTTATTCTGCCTTGGCCAAAGCCCTTCTCCAGATGACCCCAGAGCAGGTGCTGGAAGAGGTGAAGAAGGCTAATCTTCGGGGTCGTGGCGGAGGAGGCTTCCCTGCGGGCAGGAAGTGGGAGACCTCGCGCAACGCCCCCGACGAGATCAAGTATGTCATCGTCAATGCCGATGAGGGAGACCCTGGTGCCTATATGGATAGAAGCCTCATGGAGGGCAACCCTCATAGCGTGCTTGAAGGTCTGGTCATTGCTGGTTATGCCATTGGCTCCCATGAGGGTTATATCTATGTGCGGCAGGAATATCCCCTGGCGGTGGAAAATGTGACCATGGCCATCAGGCAAGCTGAAGAGTATGGCCTCCTCGGCGAGGATATCCTTGGCTCTGGCTTTGATTTTAAGATCAAAGTGCACCGTGGCGCCGGTGCCTTCGTCTCCGGCGAGTCAAGCGCCCTGATGACGGCAATAGAAGGAAGGGTGGGAGAGCCGAGGCCGAAGTACATCCGCACCGCGATCAAAGGGATTTGGGATCGACCCAGTAACCTGAACAACGTGGAGACCTGGGCCAACGTACCCCTCATCATCAACCACGGCGCCGACTGGTTCAGCTCGATTGGAACCGAGGGCAGCAAGGGAACCAAGATATTCTCCCTGGTGGGCAAGGTGAATAACACCGGACTTGTGGAAGTGCCTATGGGCTTAACCTTGAAGGAGATCATCTATAACATAGGCGGGGGGATTCCCAAGGGCAAGAGATTCAAGGCAGTTCAGACCGGCGGGCCGTCTGGTGGCTGCATCCCAGAGAGCCTCATTGATACCCCGGTTGACTTCGATCAGCTGACCAAACTTGGCTCCATGATGGGCTCGGGCGGCATGATCGTCATGGACGAAGATACCTGTATGGTGGATGTGGCCAAATACTTCCTCGATTTCTTGGCTGATGAGTCCTGCGGCAAGTGTGTCCCCTGCCGTGAAGGCATTAAGCGCATGCTTGAGATTTTGACCGACATCACCGAGGGCAGGGGAAAGGAAGGCGACATCGAGCTCCTTGAAGAGCTGGCTGAGGTAATCAGAGACGTCTCATTGTGCGCCTTGGGGGCGACAGCGCCCAACCCGGTGCTGAGCACCCTTCGCTACTTCAGGGATGAATACGAAGCGCATATCGCAGAGAAACGCTGCCCAGCTTATGTGTGTAAGGCGCTGGTCTCATACTACATCGAGCCAGATAAGTGCCAAGCTTGTATGATCTGCCTCCGCAATTGCCCTGCCGAGGCCATTAGCGGCACGAAAAATCAGATCCATGTCATCGACCAAAGCAAGTGCACCAAATGCGGTACCTGCTTTGATGTCTGCCCGCCCCGTTTCGGAGCCGTGAAAAGGCTCTCCGGCGAGCCCGTGCCGGCGGCACCAACCGCTAAGGAAAGGGTCCTCGCCAGGTCGAAGTGATACGAAGGAGTTGGAGATGAGCAAAGTAACCTTGATTATCGACGGCAGAGAGGTTGAGGCAGAACAGGAAACCTCGCTCTTAGAGGCAGCGAAAAGCATAGGCATCTCGATACCGACGCTTTGCTATCATCCGGCGTTAAGTCCCTTCGGCGCTTGCCGCCTGTGCACGGTGGAGATAATTAGCCGCGGAAGGTCAAGGTTGGTCACCTCCTGCAACTATCCGGCGGAGGAAGGGCTGGAGGTGAGAACGAGCTCACCACCTGTGATAAGGGCACGCAAGATGCTCATCGAGCTGATGCTGGCGCGAGCGCCTAAGGCCAAGGTGCTGCAGGATTTAGCCCAGGAGTATGGCGTGGACAAGGTCAGATTTAAGATGGGGCGAGAAGAGGAATTATGCATCCTCTGCGGATTATGTGTGCGGATGTGTGAAGAAGTGGTGGGCGTCAGCGCCATCAATTTCACTAAAAGGGGCGTCGAGCGGGAGGTGACGGTTCTGCCCGAGATCTCTCCTGAGGTATGCATCGGCTGCGGTGCCTGCGCCTCCGTCTGCCCCACCGGTTTGATCACGGTCGAGGATCTGTATGGCAGGAAAGTGCTGCACGCTGAGGCTGGCCTGGGCCCAACCACTCCTATTCATATTCCGTATATGTACGCTGTGCCTTGCATCCCGGCGATCGACCACGACAGCTGTATCCATTTCCAGACAGGGGGCTGCAAGATCTGCGAGAGGTTCTGCGAGCGAGGGGCAATCAATCACGAGATGGAGGATGAGTATGAGGAAATAGAGGTCGGGGCGATTATCGCCGCTACCGGCTTCCAACCATTCAACCCAGCACAGATCCCTCAATATGGTTATGGAAGGTATGATAATGTCATCACCGGTCTCGAACTTGAGCGGCTGTGCAAT
>Ga0209427_10002567_pt1 | contig 21383 bp, 16 predicted proteins | sample DeeMarSWOR136_30_FD_187465 | JGI IMG/M metagenome (GOLD analysis project Ga0209427, IMG submission 187465) | Marine sediment microbial communities from White Oak River estuary, North Carolina - WOR-1-36_30 (SPAdes) (version 2) | ecosystem: Environmental > Aquatic > Marine > Intertidal zone >...
AAAGGACACCTTCATTTAGATCGTTTTGAGCATCCTCACCAAAAATGTAGGTGTAATACTCAACAAGTCCTTTCAAATGATATTCAAACCATGCTGTGAAATATCTCCTGGATATCCTATGTTGCTCTTCAAACTCTATACCCTTAGGTTCATCAAGACCAAGAAACTCTGCTATCTTTGCCATAAATTCATCAATAAAACCGATGTGATTGCCACCAGTGATACAGAGATATTCTTTAACTGTGGTATTCGAAATAAGATCTGTATAAAAAGGTAAAACCCCCTCCGGTGGAACCATGCCATCTTTACTTCCTACCTGCAGTTGTAATGGAACTGTTATATTACGTGCTGCATTCTTTGCCTGATCTGAACGAGCTGGTGCTAAGGCAACAGCGGTATCAATTTCTGAGTCAAACATACCAGTTGCCTCAAGGCATCCTCCACCACCCATAGATAGTCCAATGACACCAAATGTTTCAATATCAACCATATTATGTATCGGTGAAAAAATCTTACTATTCAAGGTTTTAAGTTTTTCAATACCGCCCTTAAAACCATATGCCCACTGCGTTGTATATGGAAATATCTTACGAGGTGGTGTAAAACAAATTGTAACATAACCATACGATGTGAGGTGTTTTGGTATCCATTTGATGTTCCACTCAGAACCCATTAAACCATTTGAAACAACAATACCCGGGTAAGGCGCTCCTGATGTATCTTTTGGCGTGCGCCATCCATCACTAGTCGATGGATATCTCACTGTTGCCCAATATCGTCCATAGGGTTCAACATAAAAATTTGTCTTGAAGTAACCGACATTATATGGTCCTTGTTCATCTGGAGAAGAAATAATTTTAATATCTACTGCTTGGGAAGGAAATATAAGCAATAGAATTATTATTGAAAGTAAAAATAGTATTAATTTCCCTTTCATTATTAGTTACCTTCTTTATCTTTTTATTTTTAATATATATAAGTACTTTTTAAATGTATTCCGGGAAAAAATAAAAAATAAATTATAGTTTTAATTATTCATTTATTTGCAGTAATATTTTTAACACCTTTAAAAAACAAAAGTTACTACTAAATATTTCATAGATAGGATTATTAATAATTTGTTTATATCTTGGTGTTTTTAGATAAACATCAATTTCACAATAATCTGTTGCATCAATTAAACTATTTACCTTTATTTTGCCTGTGAACTGCTTGTTTTTTTGAGTTGGTGCATATGCAGTAACAAGGACATCAAGTGAGCCATGGGACGGCATAAGTCCAGTACCGCTGCTTGGTGAAAATGTCCAAGTACCCCAGTTTGGCCATTCTTTTATCTCCCAATCAAGTAATGATCCTGGATCTCCAACATTTTCTATAGTGAAGGTTCCAGTGACTTGACTACCTGGCTTTATATTGTTCCAGCTGAGGGTTCCAGCACACTGCAGATCTGGCACTCCTCCAGCAGCACTATAGTTTTTATAAAAAATATCATTATCAGTTCCTGCACCATTATAGTCTGTCATATCCCCCCAGGCAAAATGAATTGTTCCCAGGTTATCTATATCTATAGATGGCCATTCTGAATGAAATGTGCTTTCCGTTGAGACAATTTCTGTTGTGCTCCAGCTTGAAATATCCCTATTTTTATAAAAAATATCTGCATCAACACCAGATCCACCATAGTCTGTCATATCCTTCCATGCTACATATACATTACTGCTAGTAGCATCTAGAGTGGATTGATAGGATATATCAGAACTTTCAGTTGATACAACCTCAGTTGTGCTCCAGCCACTGCTCTTTTTTACCTTATAAAATATATCTTCATCAGCTCCAGCACCACTATAATCAGTCCAATCGTCCCATACTACATGGATATTACTGTCACTATCTACTTTTAAAGTTGGCCAGAATGAATGACCTGTACTTTCAGTTGACACAACTTCTGTCATACTCCAACTTGTATCTTTATATTTATAAAATATATCAAAATCTGTCCCGCAACCAAGATAATCGGTGTTATCATTCCATGCAACATGGACTTTTAAAGGATTTTCAATAAATAATGAAGGTGCAGTTGACTCATCTTTGCTCTCTGTAGAAACTACTTCTGTGACGCTCCAAGTTCCATATGAGGATTTGTTTTTATAAAAAATATCAATATCATTACCTGAACCAGCATAGTTAGTTTGGTCATCCCATGCGATATGAACTATTCCATCATTTCCAACTGCTAAGCTTGGAGCATAGGAATCATCATAACTTTCAGTTGATACTACTTCTGTTGTACTCCAAATGCCTGTTGCGTCTCTTTGTTTATAAAATATATCTTTATCAGTTCCAGAACCACCGTAATTTGAATAATCACACCAAGCAACATACACAATTCCAGAACTATCAACAGCAAGAGAAGGTTCTCTTGATTCATCAGTACTCTCTGTTGATACGACCTCTGTTAAACTCCAGACACCACTTGCGTCTCTATATTTATAGAATATATCAAAATCAGGTCCTGAACCACCATAGTTTGTTAAATCTCTCCAAGCAACATGTACTGTTCCAAAATTATCAACAGCAATAGATGGAAAACCTGAATGACTAGTACTTTCGGTTGAGACTACTTCAGTTATAGTCCAACCTCTATTTATGTTCCTAATATTATCTCTTAAGCTATCACCATTAGAGATACCAGAAAAATTCACTAAAAATACGAGGAAAATCAAGCTTATTATAAGTCCCTTTTTAAATATATAATTGCCCATTTTTTTTATTCCTCCCATAAACTTTATTTAGAAAAATTATATAAATTATTTCCATTTAAATATTACTAAATTATTATCAATTATGGCAATTCTAAATTTTTAAATTAAGTGCAAAAATTTTTATATTTTACACGATATTCTGTACAACATTTGGATGAAATAGATGAAGGGATTACAATTGAATATCAAAAATTTACAAAAAAACACTGAATTTGATACTAAAGTTATATCCGAAATTGATGATGAAGGACCTACTAATCGTATTAAATGGATTGAACATAAAAAAATACCAATTTTATTTGCTGATTATTCTAATTTTGAAAATCCTGAACAAACTATTAAGACAATTCAAAGAGTTACCAATTACATAATTAAATTAGGATATAAGGAAATACTTATGTTAATTGATGTTAGAAACAGTTTTGCAGACGAAAAGAAAGTAGTTGATACCTTAAAGAATGCCTCAAAAGAAACTAAACCCTATTTAAGAAAAGTTGCAGTTGTAGGAGTAACATCTACCCAAGAATTTATTCTTAAGATTATAAATATGTTTTCAGGTTTAGGAATAAAAAGTTTTGAAACATTTGATGATGCAAAAGAATGGTTAGTTGAATAATATAAAAAATTGATTTATGATATAATAACAATTTTTTGTTCTATTTTTAAATAATTAAAAGATATCTATTTAATAAATTCCTACTTTTAAAAATACATAACAAAGGGAAATGAGGGGAGACTATTGATACGAAGCGAAACGAAACATGCGAATATATTTATTAATTTTGGAATGTTATTATTTTCCTCTGGTCTCCCCTTTTTATTAGTGGAGTCTTGGAATATTTGAGGGAGGAATACGAATATAGAAAAGTTTAGCTTAAAATTTATACTGTATTCCGGTTTAAGACTCCGCAATATCATAAATTAAAGCTTCTATATATATTACTTGTGCTCTTAATTTTACAAAATTTAAAAAATAAATTATTTTTTTTAATATAAGTGCAAATCTTTATTAAATTACTAATAATAAAAATCTTAGTTGCTTTTTATTTGAATTAATCAAGAATAGATTTGAAAAATGAGGTAATATACATATATTATAAAATCTTTGATTTTTCTTCTAATTGATATACTCTAATTCTTTCTAATCTAAATGGCATTACCATCTCCAGAAGTTCTGTTTTTTCAATATAAGGATTATAATTTTCTAACATCCTATTGCAAAATTCTTTTGCCTTTACAATACTATTTGCTGTAAAAGTTATAATAAAATCATAATAACCATTTATATACATTGAATCTACAAAATCTACATCAATATTAGGAAATAAATCCGTAACTTTACCCCTACAAGCAAATTTTGTTATATCATTAGTCAAAGGTAAAGGAGTTCTTTTGATAAGAAGTAAGTAATAGTTTTGATTAAGTTTTCTTGGATCAATTATTGCACTATATCCTATTATTGTTTTATTTTCTTCAAGTTTCTTTATGACTCTTCCAACTTTATATCTAGAACATCCACATTTTTTACCAATTTCATCAAGATTTGCTCTACAATTCTGAACTAGTTCATTTAAAATTTTTTTTTCAAGACTTGATTTTTGCTCATCTTTGTTCATAGTAGATAATTCACTTCCTTAATAGAATAATAATTAGAATACTTAATTTTTTTTATAAAAAAGGGGGGGGAGGTAGAAGCGAGATATTCATTTTTGATACGAATTTTTAATCACGTTGGAGGATTCCTTCCTTCCCCTATATAATAAAAAATGTTCTAGGATATTTAATAGTTTACATCTAATAGTTGTATAAAATATGAAATTTTTAGTTTTTATTTAGCTTTTTGAACAAATTTACGAGATAATATTTATCAGAAGATTTTGTGATTTTAATAATTGTAAGATGGAGTCTAGGAATATTTGAGGGAGGAAGTAAAGAATGAAAAAGTAGATTTGAATTGAAATTTCATTTCAATCTTCCGAACTAGGCTCCATCATATTAACAATTGTTAACTATATATATAAATGTTTTGTTTTTAGGTAGTGGTGTATATAACGGTGTTGCATTAACTGTGGTGCAAATACGATGTTTTTCAGGCTTTAAAACTAAAGTCTTATTTTATAAAATACAATAAAACTTTTTGAATTAGCGGATATTGTTCTAAAAACCTGAAAAATTGGGAATTTGATAATGCTTTGATTCTAGGCATTTTTATATTTAACCTACACCAATCACTCCATGCACCATGTTCATCCTTTGTTTTAACTCGAATAGTAAACACATCACTACCAGTATATTTCCAGCTATGAGAACGATTTATTGAAAGTCCAGATGGAACAAATTCTGTCCAACCACTATTTGAATCGTCATCCCAATCAAAAAAATACGAGATATTATCACCATCTGGATCAACAGATGTAGCCATATATGTATACTCTTTATAATATCTAATTTTTCTGGGACCCTCAATAATGGGTTTTTGAGGCGGACTGTTTCCCTCAACAGGTTCAAGAGCATATAAATATGAATAAAAATCAGGTTCAGATGTAAAAGTTGAGCTAATATAAATTGTACCATCCTCCCCTATTGCTGGAGAAGAATGAATAAAGTCTAATGTCTTAAACGACCATCTTAGAGTTCCATCAGGATTTAATGCTAATAACCATCCATCACATGTTCCAAAATAGATAATTCCATATTTATCAATAGCTGGAGAAGTATGTATATGTTCTGTATAATAATCATATCTCCATTTGGTATTTCCATTAGGATTTATACAAAAAATGTCACTTCTATATATCCAACTATCATGTGATACTGCTACATATATTGAACCATCTTCAGCAATAGCTGGAGAACCACTCGCAGAAAGACCTAAATCTCTTCTCCATTTTCTTGTACCATTTGTATATAATGCTATAAGATACCCAGCACAATTTGTAAAATATACTGTTCCATCATCCGCTATTGAAAGACCCCAAATCCAATCTGCTGAATTATATTTCCATTTCAATGTCCCGTTGTTTTTGTAAATCGCATAAACATGCGTATCATGTGATCCACAATAAAGAGTATCATTATCAATTACAGGAGAACAGGCAATAAAACCATCTGTTTTGTAACTCCATTTTTTTGTACCATTAGGATTAACCGCATAAATTCTACCATTTGAAGAGCCGAAAAAAATCGTTCCATTTTCATCTATAACTGGTGATGAACTCCAGCCTCCATTACTTGTTTTCCATTTCTTTGTTCCATTTGGATAAAAAGCATAAAGGTATCCCTCATTTGAACCTGCATAAATTGTACCATCTTCATTAATTGCAGGAGCATTATCTATATTACCCCATGTTTTATATTTCCATTTTAAAGTGCCATTTGAGTTAATAGCAAATAGATACCACGAACTACCAATATATATAGTCCCATTTTCATCTATAACTGGTGATGAATCACACCAAGAATCTAACTTTATATGCCATTTTTCCCTATACCAAGGTCCAGATTTTCCATATTGACTACGACCTGTATGATGAGTATCAAGGCAAAACATTGGCCACGCAGAATCCATAGGACCATCATTAGATTGTGTTGACGGAATTGATTTTTCTTTATTTGAAATATTAATATTATGGCCAAAAACAATGGGAGATATAATAGATAAAATAAACAAAATTGTTATTCCAACCGCTAAGAGATGGTTTTTCATTTTTCCTCCCCATACTTATATATAAGAGATTGTTTAAGAAGTTTTTCCCATTTATTTTACCTAACTTTAAATTAACTCCTGATTTAAGTAGGTGATAAAATGTGAGAGAATTTGTTAATAAAAGCATTAAAACATCAAAAGAATTAAAAGTTGATAATTTAAGATGGAGTTAGGATTGTATTCGAGGGAGTATATATGAATAAGAAAGGTTTTTACCAAAATTATTTTCTATATCCCAATTCTTGACTCCATTATTTTTATTTTCTTTATATCTGTATTTAATACTTATGTCATGGAAAGGGGGGGACAACCATCATTCAATGGGGAACGAGGTTAATCCATTTTTATAATTCATTATTTTTTACTTTTTCTTTAAATATGTCAAATTGTTCTCTTGTTAATGTACAAATATTGTCTTTTTCTCCAATTATAACTCTATCTTTTTGGACATCAACAATAGGGCATTTTGGAGGGACACAACTCCCTTCGCTACATAAAACAACTACCATCTTTCTTTCAACCTCCCTTATTTATTTTAATATTATTTAATATTGAAATATTTTAAATATTTTATGGTATGTTCATTTTTTTGTATATTTTAATTTTATATAGAACACCGTGTTTGCACCACCGTAGATGCAACACCGTTAAATAATTCAATACCTATTTTCTAATTTTATTACTTTTGAAGTTGTTACATCAGCGTTGTAACAATAGCCTTTGTTAATAATGTTTTAACCTCCAGACGGGTAAACTATTTATAATATTAAGGTTTAAAATATTAAATATGGGGAAAATTAAACATTTAAAAACTCCAAAAAAATTTAAATGCATAAGCTGTGGAATGATATTTTTTATCCGAAGAAAAAAAATAAAAAAAGAAATAAAATGCCCATATTGCGAAAGTGAATTATATCATACTTTATTATCTGAATAATCATTTATCATTTGATTAATCACAATTATTGTTTGTTACTAATCAAAATAATAAATTTTCCTATTTCTTATTCCATAGATTAAGATCACTACCAGGTTTTAGTATAATTTATTTTTATAATATAACAAAAATATTATAAACTATGAAATGTAATAATATTTGATAGGTGAAATAAAAATGGAAAAGAAATTCGAAAAACATATGAAAAGAAGAATTCGAGAGTTACATCAGAGAGAACAAAAATACCGTAAACTCACCTTTCACACAAGTTATAAGGTAAATTATAATAAACAAAAAAATCTTTCAAATTAATACTGGTTTATTTAATATATAGAATTTTAATGAATTATTTTCCATCTTTCAATTTCGTGTAAAATGATCTAATTGGTTATATTAATGATTGTAAGATTTTATACAAGCATGGGAAGTTATCCAGTAACCTAAAGAATACATAATGTATTGCTTTATTTCTTGGCATTGTAACAGTAAACTCTGCCCAATCGCTTTCTAAACCTTCTGTGTCTTTTGCTTTTGCTTCAATTGTAAATGTTTCTTCTTTTGTATAGGTATGAGCGAAATCTACATCTGTTCCGGATGTGTGAGGACCATCCCAAATTTCAAGATAACCATCATCCCATTTTATGTAAAAATATACATCATCACCGTCTGGATCCACTGAGTTAAATGTATATGTATATGCTGTACCTGCATTACCTTTGGAAGGACCAGAGATAATTGGTTTTTCAGGCGGATTATTAGGACTTGTAAAAGGATTGCCAACAGGTATAACTGATAAAGGTACAAGATTTGTCTGAGAAGGTATTCCAATTGCAGAACGCAGTCCAGATGCATCAGTTATGTCATAAATAACATTTGACCAAAGACCAAGAGCAGTTGCCTCAAGTAGTATATTATGAATTATTGCACCGTTCTCATAATACCAAAACCTTTGATACTGAGGTACACCAACATTTGTATCAAGAAATGGAATTAAAATAAAGGATGCTGAGGTAATTACTATATCATTTGCCTCAATACAGCTTTCTATTTCATCACGTTGATCACCTTCAAGGATTTCAGAAATAGAATGGGTATTTGGAATATACTGATATACACCAGTATGATTAGCAGCATAGATTTTGAATGGATAATAAGCTATTGCGCTTGGAAGAGTGCGATGTCTTTTGCTATTTACATTATCATAAAGATATGAATAACCATATGAGCTCCAAAGAAGTTGAGATTGTTCAAGAAGCGATAAAGGTATGTTATCCCAATTTTTTATAATAAGCCGATTATTGATTGCATCAGCAAGTGTGAGTTCATTATCTATAACTGCTGGAAGATTTGAAGGTGGAAGTGGATTATATGTAAAGTCATATGCTGGTGATGGGTGTCCAAGTGGCATTATAATTTCTGGTTTTTCATTTGAGGGAATTCCAAGTTCATATAGATCCTCAACATACATTCCAGTTGTAATTGTTGCTAAATCAAGGGCATTTGCATCAAAATAGATGTTTTGACAAATCATCCCTATATCTGCCATACCCCTCAATTCATCTGATTCGATATCCATATCCCAAACAAGACCAAATTTTATAGGGGAAGTGTATTGGCCGAGATGTAGATAGTTCCCACTTTTAAATAAAGAAAGAGAATGATTCTCAGGGACATATTTATAAGTTGCATCACTTCTTATCACATATATAATTGATGAATAAGTGTTGTCTGGATTGAAAATTGAGCGATTTCCTTCATCTGTTGTCCCATATGCTGCCCATAGAATTGTTGAAAGCTCCTCATCAGTAACAGTATCACCAGTAAAAGATCTGTAAGACATCCTTCGACATATTGACTCTTCAAGCACCATATCAATATCTATTGGAGTTGGAAGAGGATATTCATCTACAGAATAACTAATATTAGTATTATCATTATTTTCAATATTTTGTTGTTCACTTGTTGCTGGTAAAACAGACATTATTACTAGCAACATACACACAAAAAAATTAAAGATCACTTTCTTCATTATAAGTTATCCTCCTATTTATTATAAATTATTAATTAATGTATATTAAATAGGTATTATTTAATGTTCTCTAAGTATAAATACCTTAAAATATAGATTTTTTATTGTGGATATAACTGTTTATTGGTAATTGAAATATTGATAAATATTATAAAAAAACCTTAAACATTTAATTAAAACTAATTTATTTAATGAGAGTTTTGTAAGTATATCTTATGTTTAATGATTACTTAATCAAAAAATTATTTTGAAGATGGAGTCCAGGAATATTTGAGGGAGGAAGTAAAGAATGAAAAAAAGATTATACTGAAATTTCATTACAATCTTCCAGTCTAGACTCCATCTTATTAACGATTGTTAACTTAATATATAAATTTTTTGTTTTTTCTGTTTTTTTAAATTATAAATAAATTGTCAACTATACTATTTTATTCTATTCACAAATAGAAATAGTAGGATATTTTTAATAATGTTGAGTTGCTATCCTAAATAAAATTATGAGTGTTTGAAAAATGGTATTTAATCTAAAAGGACTTGGTTGGAATTCAACTTTTAATAAATTTATCAAAGAAAAAAATCTGCAAGATATAATTCCTGGAAGGATTTCCAGCCAAAATGGAAAACACTATAAAGTTATAACAAAAGATGGAGAGCAAAGTGCGATTTTGTCAAATTCATATTTTAGATCAATAAGTAATAAATCAGGTATCCCTACCGTTGGGGATTGGGTAGGATTGAAGGTAAATGAAGAAATAAATATATCTCATATCCTTTTTATATTACCCAGAAAGAACAAATTATCAAGAAAAGTTGCTGGAAAAAAATCAGAAGAACAAATTATTGCCACAAATATTGATATTGTATTTATTTTCACAAGTTTTGACCAAGATTTTAATATCCGTAGATTAGAACGTTATCTTTCAATGGTTTATGAAATAGATGCACAACCTATTATTATTCTAAATAAAATTGATAAATGCAAAAACTTAGAAAAATATATTAATGACACAAAAAGGGTTTTTCAAAACGTTCCAATAATTCCTATTAGTGCAAAAACTGGAGAAAATATCGAAAAAGTAACAAAATACATAAAATTTGGAAAAACAATAGTTCTAATTGGTTCATCAGGAGTTGGAAAGTCCACTCTTATAAACAGATTACTTGGATATTCTCGTCAGGCAGTGGGTGAAATAAGAAATACAGATGGTAAAGGTCGTCATATAACTTCATCTCGAGAATTGATAATGCTTCCAGAAGGAGGCATTATTATAGACAACCCTGGTATTAGAGAGCTTCAATTATGGTCATCTGGAGAGGGAATATCAAAAACATTTCAAGACATTGAAGAGTTAAGCCTGTTATGTAAATTTAGGGATTGTGCCCATGAGATGGAACCAGGATGTGCAGTCAAAAAGGCTATAGAGGATGGTAATCTCAGCATTAAAAGATTAAATAGTTATAAAAAATTGATACGGGAATATAAATATTCACAGCTTAGAAGAAATATCTATGAGCAAAGAAAAAAAGACAAAGAGTTAGGTAAGATGTATCGACAGGTTCATAAAATAAGAAAGTTAATGGGTAAAAAATAATTGGTTTTTCTTATTTTTAAAAAGTCAACTTTATAAATAACTATATTATTTCAAAGTTTTGGAGATAGAAATGGAAATCGTTCTATCTGCTGACCGAACATTGATGTCTAATTATAACAATATGACTTTTTTAGGATTTGCAGCTTGTGCTCCAAAATTCTTACCAAAAATAATTTATGAAAAGATTTTTTGCCCATCATTAAAGGAAGAAAAAGATGGACAACTGCAGACAGCCCATTGTGGTCAAAGAAAGATCCAAGCAGCTTTAATACAAAGTGGTTTTTATGAGGAAAATATCGCTGTTGCAGCTCCTTCACAGTTATCAAGATTTATAGGTAAGGATACAAAAGTTCTTTGTATTACAACACATGATCCACTTGGAAAGGGTCCAGCATCTTCAACATTTAGTGATCTTGGGGGAAGAGAAGCCTATACAAGGTTTTATTTTAGAAAACTTTTAGGTAATCCTTCAATTAAAAAAAACAATGTGAAAGTAATAGTTGGCGGTTCAGGTGCATGGCAGATAGCTGATGAAAAATTGATGAATGAATATGGGATAGATTGTGTTGTAATAGGGGAAGGGGAAATAACAGCTGTTGATTTGATTAATAAAGTGTTTAATTCAGAGGACTTACCAAAAATTGTTGAAGGAACAGTTGTACCCTTGGAGCAAATCCCCTTAATTCAAAAACCAACTATTAATGGCATCATCGAAATATGCAGAGGATGTGGAAGAGGTTGCAGGTTTTGTAATCCTACAATGATGAACTTCCGCTGTCAACCATTAGACTATATAAAAAAAGAAGCAATGATCAATATAAAAGCAGGAAAAAATATTACTCTACATGCTGAAGATATCTTAAGATATCAAGCAAAGGGATTTATTCCTGATGAAAAAGCAGTCATAAAACTTTTTAAAGAAATGAAAAAAATAACAGGTGATATTGGAATCAGCCATTTTGCTTTTTCATCTGTTGTTGCAAAACCAAAACTAATTGAAGAAATTACCGAGATTTTGGAGCTAGGGTCAAAGAATAATCCATTAATAAGTGGACAAGTTGGTATTGAAACAGGGTCATCAAATTTAGTTGATAAATATATGAAAGGTAAAGTAAAACCATTCAAGCCAGAAGAATGGGCAGAAACTGTTATACAAGGAAATAAGATACTTTCAGATAACAACTGGATTCCAGTTGAAACATTAATTATGGGACTACCTGGAGAAACATCTTCCGATGTTAGAAAAACAATTGATTTGCTCGATGAACTTAGTAAGTATAAATCTTTGATTATCCCTCTCTTTTTTGTTCCGATTGGAAAACTTAAAGATAAAAAATTTTTTAATAAAAATCAGTGCTTACCAGAACATTGGGAATTACTTGCTCAAAGTATTAGACATTCTTTGAAATGGTCATATAGAATACTTAAAGAAGAACCATTGGATGAATTCAATGGTCTTAAAAAAATAATATTGAACCGAATTATCAAAATAATGGAAAGAAGAATGAATCCATATCTTAAACTAATGGAACAAGGAATTAGTCCTCTTAAAAATAATTAAACTTTTTTATATATAAATATAAAAACTACTTTTGAATACTTATTTTGATTTAAGAGATGGGAGCAATGCCTGTAATTAAAATAAATAATCTAACAAAAGATTTTGGAGATTTAACTGCTGTAGATAAAGTCACATTATCAATTGATAAAGGTCAATTATTTGGCCTACTTGGCCCAAATGGTTCAGGTAAGACAACAATGATAAAGATGCTTACAGGACAGATTAAACCAACTAATGGAACAGCAGAAATTCTTGATATAGATGTTTTAAATAATCCAATAAAAGTTAGAACAAAGGTAGGAATAATACCTGAACAGGAAACCCCGCCTAGTTTTCTTACTGCTGAAGAATATCTTGAGTTTGTTGGAAGCATCAGAAAAATAAGCAACATAAAAAAATTATCTGAACAATGGTTCAAATTGCTTGATTTTGAAGATCAAAAAAACGCTCTTTGTAAGGACCTCTCACGAGGTACACGTCAGAAATTAATGGTTGCACAGGCATTCTTACATGAGCCACAAATAGCATTCATTGACGAACCATTAATCAACCTTGATCCAATTATCCAAAGAACTCTCAAAGATTTCTTACTTGATTATATAAAAAAAGGAAACACTGTGTTTTTTTCAACACATGTCCTTGAAATCGCTGAAGAGATATGCACGCAAATTGGAATTATTGATAAAGGGAAATTACTTCATAATGGACCAATAACTGAACTAAAAAATAAAAAACAACATCTGGAAGACTTTTTTTTGAAACTTGTAAAAGAAGGATAAAAAATGGCATTTGAAATACTAAAAATAATGATAAAGGAAGAATGGCGACTGCATACAAGCCTATTTGGGAACCGTATGTTTGCATTTTTCCCACTTATGATTGGAATTAGTGCTTTTATCGCATCTATGTTCTTACCTAATATCCAAACAATTATGACGACACAACAAATGCTGCAATCTGCAAATTACATTTTCATATTATTTGGTGTCACTATTGGCTCATTTGGTCTTACTGGAAAAGAAATTTTGAACAGACGATTTGGCCAGGCAAGTCTTATAGCCTACTCATCAAGAAGCTTACCTGTATCTGAAAGAACAATTTTTTTAAACTTTCTAATAAAAGATATTATTTATTACGTGATACTTTGGATATTACCAATAACATTTGGGCTTGTCTTTGCTACATTATTTATTGAAATAAATACAATATCGATACTTCTTGTTTGTGGGACCTTGATATTATCTTTTCTTATCGGTCTGTCAATTGTTTTTTTCCTTTCAACAATTTATGCTCATTCTATTAAACTATTGATTGTATTTTTAACTATAGGATTGGTTGTCTTTCTTGTTCTAATAAACTTTTATAATATTGGTATTACAACCTTACTCCTTCCCTACTCGATGTATTACAATCCATCATTAAGTAAATTTTTTCTAATAATGTTTTTAATATTTACCCCTTCAACTATATCACTAATATTTCTCAAAGTTGATTATCCTGAGAAAAAAAGACAATATAAAAATTCATTAATGGACCTTTCATATAAATTTAAATTCAGTCAGCATTCATATTATATAGCAAAAGATTTCCTTGATTTAAAAAGAAGCGAGGGTGGGCTTGGAAAGATAATTTTTTCATTTCTCTTTCCAATAGGTCTTACCTGGCTCTTTCTTTATATTTTTCTGGAACTTATCCCAACTGTAAAGGCGATAATGATATTTGCGGTTTTTTTAGGAATAGTTTCAGCATCAATTTACAATATACTTACTGCTTTTGATACTTTCAATCCTTATATGTTTTTACCTGTAAAGGTATCAACGATTATTAAAAGCAAAATTACAAGCTATTTAATTGTCAGCATCTTTTCTCTTTTAATACTTGTTTTAGCGACAATTAGTTTAAATCAGCTAGAATGGTTTATACCTGCTTTATTTTCATTTGTTACAATTTCGGTATACTCTTTATCAATGACTATCTATTTTGCAGGGCTTCATCCTACAATTCTTTTTTATAATTCAAAGATATTTGCTCAATATATCTGTACTGTCAGTCCAATTCTTTTTGTTTTTACAATTGTCTCCATATTAGATCCATTCATAATGCTTGCAAGCCCAGTTCTTTTAATCCCTGCATCATTTGTTCTTAAAAAAAGTTATAAAAAATGGGATAAATGGAAGCCGTTAAGCATCTAATCAATTATTGTATTAAAATTATCTTATAAATAATAAATTTCGATAAGTAAATTAAAACTAACTTAGATTAAAACCAATCTAAAAAAGTATTAGTTATCACTATTAATAGTTCATACAGTAAAATATTTATATATGCAACTATCTCTGGGAAAACTTATGGTTTCCTATGTAAAAGAGTTAATGGAAATATTTCAAAAATTACCACAGGATTTGAAAAAATTCGCACCTGACAAAACTAACGTTGGAAATAAGTTTGGTATCACTGGAGTTCAACTAATGACCCTACATTTTATTAAACATAATAATAATTGTAAAACCAGTGAAATTGCAAATTTTCTATCAGTTTCTGCACCAGATGCAACAAGAATTGTAGAAACATTAGTAAAAAAAGGATTTGTTGAAAGAATCAATGATGAAAAAGACCGTAGAATTATTCGATTATTAATAAAAGAAGAGGGAAAAAAGGTTGTTGAAACAATAAAACAAGAACTAGCTTTATCTTTTTCAAAAATTTTGGAGAAAATTAACGAAGAGGATGCTAAAGCATTGTTGAGAGGAATGAAAGCTTTATCTAATGCTTTAAAAGAACTGGATTAAAAAATCTTATTATTTATAACAAAGAGGTAAAAATATGATAATGGATAGATTTGGAAAAAAAGTCTCTAAATACCCCAAGTTAACAATAGTAACAGTTGTAGTAATTACTTTGATTGCAATGGGTTCAATACAAATATTTGGAATTGAACAGGAATTTTCAGAAGAATCATTTATGCCTGATATGGAAATTGCAATAGCTTCTGATGAGATTTCAATGAATTTTACAACCTCGGCTAGTGTATCAATTCTGGTAAAATCAAAAGATGATGATGTTTTAACTTCAGATAATCTTGTTGAAATCCTTCAAATCGAGAAGAATATTATCGAAGATTCAACAATTATTCCAGTACTTGCAATACCTGAGATGCCTTCTGCAAATGTGAATTCTGTTGCAGATATTGTTGCTCAGATGGCCCTCCTACAACAAAATATTACAGTTCCTACTATGGATCAAAAAATTATTATGATTCAAAATATGAATGACGAGCAGGTAAAGCAGCTCATAAGTGTGATATTGAGTTCAGATCAAACACCAATTGAAGTAAAGGGCATATTTTCAATGATTTTAACAAAAGATTTTAATCCGATTCAGGGTGAATTCAAAGCTAAGGGCTCAATGATTATTATTAATTTGGATCCCTCGTCAGCTGGTGCTTCAAATGGTATAATGGGGCAATCAGACTTCTCAGAAATAGAAAAAAAAATGGATGATATTGTCAAGGATACTAAATCAGAATGTACAGAAATGACAGTGATGGGTTCAAGTATAATCATGGATGAGATAATGGAGGCTAATACTGCTTCTATGGCAATTCTGTTACCACTTGCTTTTACGTTGGTTATTATTATTTTAGCAATTATCTATCGAAGTGGAATAGATATGATGTTCAGTCTTATTGCTTTAGGATTTGCAATAATATGGGTTTATGGTTTTGGATCTGCATTAGGGTATACTTTTAATCCTATGACTACAGCTGTACCCATATTAATTGTTGGTCTTGGGATAGATTATGGGATACATATTACAATGAGATATCGGGAAGAGATAAGAGGCGGTAAAAAAATTGATCAATCAATAGTTATAACAATTGCATCGGTTGGAATGGCCTTACTTCTAGCAACAGTTACAACTGTAGTATCATTTATGTCTAATTTAGCTTCCCCAATAAACCTTCTCGGACAGTTTGGAGTTTTATGTGCCATAGGCATTATTGGAAGTTTTGTGACTATGACCACTTTTGTTCCGGCATGTAAACAACTTAGGGACAATCGAAGATTTAAAAAGGGAAAAATAAGGGATATCGGGTCAAATAATAATCACTCTGAAAACCGAAGATCAAAGATGAAAAATGTTGGTGAGAAGGTTCTTGATAAAACTATGAGTAGTGGAGCAGTAGCTGCAGAGCATCATCCTATTATTGTTATCATCGTTGTGTCTTTAATTACAATCGGAGCCGTGGTGGTGTCATTCCAATTAGAAACAACTTTTAATTTTGAGGATTTCCTTCCAGATGATTTAGAGATATCAAAAGATTTAGATTATATGATTTCCGAATTCGGAATCAGTGGTGGAATGGCTGAAGAGGTTAATATCTTAATTAAGGGTAATATTGCCGATCCCGAACTATTAAGAGTTATGGATGAAACTATAAGTAATATGAAAGACGATAAATCAGTAATTAAAAAAGTAGATGAGCCTGATGTTCAATCAATTTTATCAGTTATGAAAGATTGGGCAACAAATACGACTCTTTATGGAGTTCAGGATGCAAATTATGACCCAGATTTTGAAACTATGTATTATAGTATTATGACTGGTAATGGAGTCCCTAGTCAAGGTACCACAAAAGAAGATATTACTAATTTGTATAATTGGCTTTATTCAAATACAAAATCTATAAAAGCTGTGCAATATGTTTTACATAAAACTGATAATAATATTTATGATAGCTCGGTTTTACGTATTTCTGTTAATGTTGATTCAAATGATAATAAAGCAATTGAAGCGCTTCAAAATGATTTAAATAAAGATAAAACACCATTAGATTACAGTGCAGATAAAGTAATAGTAACTGGTGGTTCTATTTTAACAAAAGTTATAATGGATTCTTTAAATGAAAGCCAAATCCGTTCATTAATCATCACAATTATTTTATCTCTTATTGTTCTGACTATTGTATTTTGGTATAAATGGCGATCAATTACACTTGGATTAATTACAATGACTCCAGTGATATTTTGTGTTGCATGGACTCTTGGGACGATGTTTCTAGTAAACATCCCTCTTAATATGATGACGATAACAATTGCATCTTTAACAATTGGTCTGGGAATTACTTATGGAATACATATTACTCATAGATTTCTTGAAGGTATTGAAAAAAATAGTATGAAAAATCATTTTCCATTTATAATAAAAGCAAGATGTCCAAACTGTAGTGAAATTGTAAGTGTTAGTGGAAAACCTAGCGAAGTTGTAAGAGTTACTTGCCCAAAATGTGCTACTTTAGGAAAAGTCTTATTCAAAAAACCTACCTCTGCCACCTCATATATTGATGACGTTTGCCGAAGTACAGTTACTAATACAGGTACTGCTTTATTTGGAGCTGCAGCTACAACAATTTCTGGCTTTGGATTACTTATATTTGCTTTAATGCCACCCCTACAACAATTTGGTGGTATTACTGCTCTAACTATTTTATACAGCTTCTTAGCATCAGTGTTCATTCTTCCAACATTTCTAGTCTTATGGGCTAAATGGAAACAAAAAAACAACCGATTTGATCATTAGAATACATCTAGTATGATTTATTAATGAAAGACATCTAACTAAATTCTATCTTTTTTCTTTACAAGATATTTTACAAATTTTACAGTTATTACCACAAGGTTCAAAATGAACATCAACGTTACATGAACCATAGGTTCTTTGAAGAATTTTTTCAATCTTATGGCAAAGATCGTGTGCCTTTTGAACAGGCATATCATGATCTACAATTAAATGCATTTTTATATCGTCTTTACCTATTCCTTTGATAATCTGGATTTTATGATAGGATTTTACTTCTTTTTGAGTTTTTAAAATCTTTTCAATAATCTTATTTCCTTTTTTAGTATAAGACTTTTTATTTTTAGGTTCAAGATGGATAACTGTGGAACAATTGGTTTTTTCTTGGATTTTCTGCTCAAGTATATCTGCAATCGAATGCGCTTTTTCTATTGATAAGTTTGATTCAATTTCTGCATGTAAAGTAATTACTTTGTTTATCCCGTAATCGTGTAAAAAAATCTTATGAATTCCTTCTACGTATTTGGTTCCTTTAATTATTTCTTTTATATTACTAATTGTATCTTTTTCAACTTTAGTTCCTAAAAGAAAATTTGATGATTTTCTCATCAGATCTATTCCAACATAAATTATTATTACTGCAACAAAAATTCCAAAGATTGGATCTAAGATTGGAAAACCAAACCTTGCACCAAGAATTCCAATTGCAACACCTATTGATGAAATTGCATCGCTTCTATGATGCCAAGCATCTGCTTTTAAAACATCACTTTTAATCTTTTTAGAAATTAGAATTGAATATCTTGCCATCAATTCTTTTAAAACTGCTGAAATTAAAACAACAATAGTGATAATTATTGCATATTCTTGATTGGCTATATCTTCAATATTTATTATTCTTTCAATGGATCTTTCAATGAAACCAAATCCAACTATAATTAAAATAATTGCGATAATTAAGGTTGCAATATATTCTGCTCTACCATGACCGAAGGGATGGTCTTTATCGGGTTCTTTTTTAGCTATTCTGAAACCAAAAATTACAACTCCTGATGTTGATACATCAGATAACGAATGAACTCCATCAGCAATTAGAGCAATACTATTAATGAAAAGACCAAGAATTAATTTTAAGAAAAATAACAGAGTATTTCCAATTATACTTACTGCTGCTTCTAAATAGCCATATTTGGCTCTAACTTCCGGTAATTTTGGATCTCCATATTCTGGTATAATTTTAAATTTGCTTGATTTTAACAATTAAATTTGTGATTGACTTAGAGAATATAGGTTTTTTGTTATTGATTAATAATCATTAGAATATTGTTTTTTTACAATTTTATGTCCTCTAAAAAATGGTAATCTATCAAATTTCGGGAATTCTGCTTGTGTTATAGTAAGCTTTTCATCGCTTTGAACGTTTCTAAAATTATCATGATCTCGCTTTGTGAGCAACGTCACAGCATCTCCATTATTACCCGCCCTTGCTGTACGGCCTATTCGATGAATATATTCTTTAGGAGTTTTAGGTACATCATAATTATAAACATGTGTAACGTTATTGATATCAAGACCTCTTGCAGCTACATCCGTTGCTACAAGCACGTCTGTTCTTTGTTTTTTCAAGCTGTCCAGCGATCTTAGTCGTTTATTTTGATTCATTCCACCGTGTATCTCAGAAGCATTTATCCCCTGTCGTCGAAGATTTTTTGCGACAATATCTGTTTCTTTTCTTGTTGCACAAAATACGATAGCAAGACCTTTTGTTGAAGTTCTAAGTAAATGAACAAGAAGAGAAAACTTATCATTATGGTTGTAAATATCATAATATTGTTGATTTAATTTATCAGTATCTACAAATGGTTTTGTTCTAAACATTAATGGATTTTTTAGATGTTTTCTTGCTATCCTGTAAACATCATCTGAGATTGTAGCACTAAACATAAGGTTTTGTCTTTCTTTTGGAATATTAAAAATTATTTTTTCAACATCATCAATAAAACCCATTTCAAGCATCTTATCAGTTTCATCAAGAACCAAGAATCTAATATTTTTTAAATCTATAGTTTTTCTTTCAATATGATCTAATAATCTACCAGGGGTTGCAACAATTATATTTGACCTAATAATATTTCTTATTTGAGGTTCGATGTTTACTCCACCATATACTCCATTGGCAATAACTCCAAGATTTTTCCCAAAATTCCTAAAAACATCAGTTACTTGGATACATAGTTCTCTTGTAGGTGTTAAAATAAGCACTTTAAGTCCATTATTTGATTTAATCATATCCAAAATAGGTAAACAAAAAGCAAGTGTCTTCCCAGATCCTGTCTCTGCTTGACCTACAATATCTTTTCCTTTTAGTATTTCGGGTATGCATTTCTCCTGTATTAAAGTCAAATCATTAAATCCTAATTCATCTATTTTATTCTTTAATTTTATATCAATATTTAATTTATTAAAATTCATTTTCTTTCCTCTTTTATCTTTATATGATTTAAAAAATCAGTATTACTCAAAAATTTCTTTTATTTTTACTGCTTTTAATCCATTCTTTGTTTTTTCTATTAGATACTCTACATGATCGCCTGCATGAAGTAATGTTAAAAATGTAAGGTCTTTTTCATAAACCATTACATTTTCACCGTTTTGTCCTTCTATTAATCCTTCCTTCTTTTTATCGCTATACCAGTTAACAATTCCTTTCATTTAAACTCACCATTTACAATTTGTTTACAAAAATAAACATCAAAAAGCATGTATACAATTTTCACAATTATTTTGAGTATTAGAACTAATTTTTGATCTAAATTTGGAGCAAACCTCATGTTCGAACACAGGTCGATTTAAAGCTTTGCATCTAACTAATTTTTTTTGTTTTTTATTTTCATTATTACGTCGTCTTCTATTATTATTTCGACTCATATTTAACTCACTTTCTAGCTGTATTATATGAAAAAAATAAAAAAAATAAATCCATCCTAAACTTCAGAGATGAAAACTCAAGTTTCTATTTCCTTCTTATTTACCATACTGTTTACACTACTTATATAGTTTTGCATGATCGAAATCAGTGTTTTTTATATTAGCATATCAATATTAAGTTCATTTACGATTTCTTTGTATCTATTACGAATAGTTACTTCTGTAACCCTTGAAACTTCAGATACTTCCCTTTGTGTTCTACGCTCTTGACAAAGAACTGAAGCAATATAG
>Ga0209427_10002569_pt1 | contig 21367 bp, 19 predicted proteins | sample DeeMarSWOR136_30_FD_187465 | JGI IMG/M metagenome (GOLD analysis project Ga0209427, IMG submission 187465) | Marine sediment microbial communities from White Oak River estuary, North Carolina - WOR-1-36_30 (SPAdes) (version 2) | ecosystem: Environmental > Aquatic > Marine > Intertidal zone >...
AGGGCTCGATTTTAGGTCCTGGAGCTTTTCTAGTTAATTTTGTTTTACATGTTGTAGCTGTATTTTTCCCTCTAGATGCTGGTGGGGAAATTACAACTCTGAGAGGAAAAATGCATCTAGTCCTTGTTGTTACATCGGGGCTCTTGACAATTGCAGGGATGGTTGCACTTTGGTTTCGATTAGAATTTGTAGAAGGCTGGAGCACTTTCGCAACCTATTCACTCATTTCAGCAATCGCCTCATTTATTCTAATAATTATATCTGCAATTTTCATTAAAAGCAGGTACAGAGGTGTGTTAGAAAGATTCGGAGTTAGCCCCTTCCAAATTTACTACTTTATAATTAGCCTGATGGTATTTCTGAGCAATTAATTTACGCAAGACCTAGGAAGGGACGGCTCAGGTCACCAAATCAATTTAGATTTGATGAATTTTGAGAATTTTATGAGGAAAGAAAAAAAGTTCTACGAGTCCAGTTGAAACGCGTTTTAATGTGATGAAAAATAACAACACACTAATTTTCTTATCTTTTTGTTCGGTAGTGTATAATCATTTTCGATCACACATAATTTCTTTGTTGTGTATACTCGATTTAGCATACACATAGTATCTCTGTTGTTTACAGTATGGTACCTTCCTTCCTCTTCCTTATAGGATTAGGATATAGATAGTACCTAAATCGTATATACAGGTAACAGGCCGTCCGTTCGTCGTATGGCCCGTTGTTCGTTGCCCTCATCCGACGTCCGTCGTTCAGGTCGTCCGTCGTTCCGTCAGGGGGATTAAAATTTAAGCCCAAATAGTCATCTGCAATATTTATTCAGAATATAAAATATTTTTAAACTTTAGCTTGACATTGAATTAAATGAATGAAAAATGTTAACTGAAGAACTTGAAATGGGCATACTCGATTTGAAAAATGGGAAGAAAGCGGTCATAAAACTCAAAGATTATGAAATTTGTACGCAAGGTTTCAGAATTGATTTGAATGGAAAAATTGCAAGAGGCGTACCTCATAAAAACCAAAATGACTGCCACAGATTTTGTTATGCTGATACTTGTGATTGCATATAACTTCCTAAGATTCTACCACCAAATTGAAAGAAATAGTCTACTACTTTTGACAATACAAAAAGGGAGAAACTCGGGCGTATATGCCTCGAGAGAATTCTAATGCTGTTCTACTTCTGCGTTCCTTCTAGGATGGGAGCAAAATTCTTTTCGGCTCTGTTCCTTTTGAAACCAGCAAGTTTAATTATCTCTTCTTTGTTGGCATCGCCCTTAACGAAATCAACATTCTCCAGAAGCTTCTTTCCTTTCTCAGACCGCACTATCACTGTTGAGTATCCTTCATCGCTTCCCACCGAGCCAACAGAAACATCAGAAAGTCTACCAACAAAGTCGTTACAGTAAGCGCATCCGCCCTGAATAGCATTATTGAACTTTTTTACCTTAGCTGAGTATTCCTTTCCGTCTATCTGGACTATAAATTTTCCTTTATGTATCTGCGTCTTCTCTGCTTTGTCCAAATCAACACCCAACAATCTTGCTGTCTCTTCTTTCAGCTTATCGTAATCGAAGGCTTCAAAACAGAACAACCCTACTATGGTAATCTCAAGGCTGGGATATTCCGTTAATAGCTGCTGCTGTATCTTCCTTCCTGTCCGAACCTCGCAGGGAGTCCCAACAATGGCAATTTTCCTTTTCCCTTTCTCCACCAGCTCCCCAACCTTTGACATCATCTTAACCCTCGAATACTTGGTGCCTCGTGCGTTCAGTATCTCCTCAGCAGTCTCTGCAATAATTGCCTCTGCCTTGTACCCAACTGTTCGCTTTACAACAATAGCAGCATCAAACAGACCTCTTTCAAATCCCGAAAGCAGCAGAGCAGTAGCCATTCCGCCATCCTGTCCATCAACAGAGCTTTTTGCTGCAAAAATTTCAGTGTGAACGCCTAAGAGTTCATCTCCTGTTCCTTTCAAAAACTTCTTTTCTGCTTCCCTTATGTCTTCTTCCAGCATCGGATACGTGTTTATTCGAACTTTTTTTGAGTCTGTAGGACACACGATAGCGCATGCACCGCATCCAACACAATCATCGGATATTGTGTGATAGGGAGCAGTAACTTCTCGTTCCACACCTCGGTTCGCAAAATTGATAGCAGATACGCCAACTAATTCTTCACAAACACGAACACACAAACCACAAAGGATACAATCCTCCTCTGGGTCTCCTACCCAAAAGCTCGGCTTCTCAACACCATATTCCCACGCTAAATCCTGTATCCTCTTCACTTTTGGACATCGCGCTAGTAACAACTCAAGCAGCAGTTGACGGATTCTCATTACTTTCTCAGATTTCGTATCAACTACAAGTCCTTCGGAAACAGGGTAATTGCATGAAGTCACAATCGTTTTTCTTCCTCGCTTGTCAGTTATTTCCACAGAACACACACGACAAGCACCAAAAGGCTCAAGAGCTGGATGGTGACACAGGGTAGGAATGTTAATTCCAAGCTTTTTTGCAACATCTAAAATGGATATTTCTTCTTTGGCTTTGACCTCTAATCCGTTTATCTTCAATGTGATTTCTTTCTCGCTTCCTTCCATTTTCTGTCACCCCTTTTAGTTTCATTTCTCCTTCTTCGGTCTTTTTATCAGCCTCTCTTCTTCTGGAATGGGTGGGGAAACTGGTTCACCAGATATTTTTTTCACTGCGCTGAATCTAGGCGGGCACATATCATAACAAGTTCCGCATTTAGTGCACTTTGATTGATCAATTACGTGAATCTTCATCTTTTCTCCGATTATCGCATCGGATGGACAATTCCTATGACAAATCATACATGCTTGACATTTTTCCGGCTCAATATAATAGGATATTAGTTCTTTGCATGCTAATGCGGGGCATCTTTTTTCCTTTATATGTGCTTCATATTCGTTTTTGAAGTATCGAAGGGTTGTTAACAAGGGATTGGCAGATGTTTTTCCTAAAGCGCAAAGGGAAGCAACGCTGGTTACCTCTGCGATTTTTCCAAGCTTTTTTATATCTTCCTCGGTTCCTTTACCGCTAACGATTCCGTTCAATATTTTGTTGGCTTGCTTTAATCCTTCCCGACAGGGTGTACATTTCCCGCATGATTCGTCGCATAAGAAGTTTACAAAGTAGCGGGCTAATTCTACCATGCAGGTATCTTCGTCCATTACGATCATCCCGCCAGATCCCATCATTGAACCTAGCTTGGTGAGTTCGTCAAAATCAACAGGAGAATCTAAGTGCTGCTTAGGAATGACTCCTCCAGAGGGACCGCCAGTTTGGACACCCTTGAATTCCTTTCCATTTTGGATTCCGCCACCTATTTTGTAGATAATGTCCCTTAATGATATCCCAAAAGGAACCTCAACTAAACCAGTGTTGTTCACTTTGCCTGCTAACGCAAATATTTTGGTGCCTTTGCTGCCTTCAGTACCAATGGATGCAAACCATTCAGCACCTTTATTGATTATAAGGGGTATGTTAGCCCAAGTTTCAACATTATTCAGTGTGCTTGGCTTATCCCAGACCCCTTTCTCAGATGTGTGGATATATTTTGGCCTTGGCTCGCCCACTTTTCCTTCTATTGCAGTCATCAGAGCGCTTGACTCACCGGACACAAAAGCACCCGCTCCTCTATGGATCTTAACCTTAAAGTCAAATCCTGAACCGAGGATGTCTTCACCCAAGAGCCCGATTTCTTCTGCTTGTTTAATGGCTATCTCCATATTCTCTATTGCGAGGGGATACTCTTGACGAACATAGATGAATCCCTCGTGCGAGCCTATTGCATAAGCTCCTATAATAAGTCCCTCAAGAATGGAATGTGGATTTCCTTCCATCAATGCCCTGTTCATAAAGGCTCCCGGATCGCCTTCGTCGCAGTTTACGATAACATATTTGGGCTCTCCCGGTGCATTTCGGCTAGATTCCCACTTTCGGTAAGTTGGGAAACCGCCTCCACCACGACCACGAAGATTGGAGTCCTTTACTTCTTTCATTACTTTCTCAGGAGTCATTTGAAAGAGAGCTTTTGCTAATGCTGCGTAACCACCGATAGCTAAATAATCCTCTATCTTCTTAGGGTCGAGTTTTCTGTTGCTCTCCAGAAGAAGCCTGTTTTGATACTTGTAAAATGGAACTTCAGACAGATACCGTGCTTTTTTGCCAGTAACTGGATCCGTGTAAAGTAACCTTTCAATAATTTTCTTGTTAATTAAAGTCTTCGATATGATTTCGGGTACATCTTTTGCGTTAACTTGGAAATAGTAAATCTCTTCAGGATAGATGACTATTCTAGGACCCTTTTCGCAGAAACCCAGACAACCTGTTTCTTTAATTTCAACTTTACCTTCCAAGCCCTGTTTTTTGATTTCTTCATCAAATGCTTCAAGGATTTTTTGGACGCCAAGAGCTTGACAGCCTGTACTCACACATGCTGCAATAGCTAGCCTTTCAGGATCTTTTTTGGCGAGTATATCTTTTCTGAGTTTTTCCAGATCAGAGGGAGATTTTAGTGACTTCATAACCTTTCACTTCTGTTAATCACAGCTAGAAAGTATCTTGTCAAGTTTTACTGAATTGAGCTTTCCAAAATATTTTCCATCTATTTCGATAACTGGCCCCAAGGCGCAGCAACCCAAGCAATTGACGGTCTGTAAGCTAAACTTGCCGTCGCTTGTTGTCTCACCCGATTTAATCCCCAGTTTATTTTCTACTGAATCCAGAATTCTCGGTGCTCCTCGAACATAACAAGCAGTACCGACGCATACTCTTACAAGATGACGACCGATAGGCTTGAGACTCAGTGCAGTGTAAAAACTCGCAACCCTAAATATTTGACTGTACGGAATCTTGAGTCTATCGCTAATTCTTTTTATCGCTTCTTTTGGTATCCAATTAAACTCGTGTTGTATATTCAGGAGTAATTGAATCAAAATCCCTTTTTCAGTCCCATACTTATCTATAATCTGATCTATTCGATCCTCATACATAATAGCCTCAGCCCCGTCATTTTTTGGAACGCTAGAGTTAATTATCCTACTAAATAAATATGTTTATAGAATTCTCCGGGTTTCTAGTTGATGAGATTTAGGGACAAAAACTTCATGTAATCCAGTTAATCTATAAGAATTTGAACATTCTTGTCGGATAAATCTGACACAATTTTTTCCAGAGCTCTTTTCTGTTCATCGACTCTCATGCGTGCTTCTTTATGCTGTTTCTCGAACCTAGCGTCTCTGGCTTCAAGGAGCCTCTTTCGTGTTTGCAACTCATTCATGCGATTCTGTAACCTTGCTCTTTCGTCTCTAGATTCACTTATTGTTCCTGATGTTGACAACTCGTTTTTTTTGCTGAAGGCTTCGCTGCAATTCTGATGAAGCGTTACTAAGGCGGATTTGTTGAGAATACTGTCTATCTGGTCTTTCGCCTTTCTCATGCGACTGGGCTTCAGTTTCAGTTTTTTATCATCTAAGGCAACGTCTATCTTTTGAAGAATACTTCTGAGAAGAGGGCAGTCTTCCTTCTCCGTTGCCAACGCCTCGAAGGGGTTTGTCAAGTATTCGTCAAGCTTCTTGGTCGCCTCCGGAAAAAGACTGTAACTTGGGCTGTTAACTAATGTTTGAAATTTTAGAAGCGGTTTTTGGAGATGACGCAGCTCATGTTTAACAGTATCGGTTAACTCTCCGATTCTGTTGTTTAGTTGAGCGAGTTCAACTAACTCATCTTTAGTTTGGATCGCCTGTACTTCCTGTTGATTTTTTGCTATATTCTTCTCAAGAAGCTCTTTTTTCTTCTTTCTCGCTTCTTTAGATTTTTCAGACTTGCCTAATTCTGCTAAAGATTGACGTAGCTCTTCGATTTTAGAAGAAACGCCTTCAGCGCTTTCAGCCTTAGCGTACTCTTCCGATAAAAAGTCAATTAAATTTCGAAACGAATCATCTGCTCTCTTCAATGCAACATCAAATCTTCGACGAGACATTATGAAGTAAGGGGAAATAGCGCGGAACCATTTTGTTCTCTCTTTACCGATTGATTTTAGAGTTTTTTCGATTTGTTCAGAAGTTTGATTAAGGCTTTTTCCGGAGATTTCTTCGGAAATGGTTACTTCCTCAATTAAATCGGCAAACTTTCCAGCGAGTTTATGAAGGAATTTTGCTCGGCGATACGTTTTGCGGCTGCCTTTCGCTATCTCTTTCTCTGCATCATCTAACAATTTGTCACAGCTTTCTAGGAGGTCTTCAAGCTTGGCTTGGGTGTCTTCAAGTAGCTTTTTTGCATCCGCTCTCAGGGGTTCAACTAGAGAAGTTGTTTCTTTGTCTACCCATTCTTTGACGGCATTAAGCGGTATCTCAAGAGTGTCAGACATAACCCTTGTTCCACTCTTCACTCTAAGATAAAAACGATTTCTTTAAAACCTTTTGTTGAAAACAAAAAAATATACTCGCTTGTGAGTAGTTACTCTTAAATAAGTTAAGAAGATAGAAACCAGCTACTGGAAGATTAGCTATGAACCTCAACAGACCAACAATAAATGTCGCAGGCGCCACCCTATTAGCACCACTAGCAGTAATCCTGCAGATTCTCCCCCCACTTTTCGTATCACCATGGACTATGCGAATAGACCTCGTAGCCATCCCTTGGATGATCTGCTGGATAATCTTTGGTCTCAAACCCGCTCTTCTAAGCATAATGATCAGCGCACCTCTTGTAGGATTTTTAGGACCCTTCGCTGGAGGTTGGGTTGGAGCCACCATGAAATCCGTAGCAAGCATCTGGATGTTCCTTATCCCAGCAATTTTTGCGTGGAAAACAGGCGGAACAAAACATCTTCTGGAAAACAAAGGGCTTTTTGTTCTAGTAGCTGCTTTGACGATTCTTGTAAGAGTTGTAGTTACTCTAGTTTTCAATTTCTATTTCGCCATACCCTTCTTCTTCAACATGACACCTGACGCAATAATCGGCTTCTTCTCAAGCGTAACTACATTAGGTTTCATTGGTTTAGGAGCCTACATCGCCGAAGTAGCTTTCTGGAATATTATACAAGGAATAATCGATCTATCCGCTTCTCTGATAATTGGGCTCATCATTTTGCGAAGATTTCCCGAATTAACACCCGACTCATTGAATGAACAAAAGCTCGCCAAAAGTTAACTCTGCTTTTTTCCCAAAAGGCTTTAGTGAACAACTAACAGGAAATAATAGTAGGTGCTTACATGAAACTAGTATTAGCGATAACTGGAGCCAGCGGTGTTATCTACGGCAAACGCCTGCTAGAAGTATTAAGTAACAAAAAGGTTGATACCTATCTTGTCATCAGCCAAGCCGCGGAAAAAATAATTGCACACGAACTTGGCACCACCAAAAAATCCCTTGAAAAATTAGCTAATCACGTCTATGAAGTGAACGATTGGAGTTCCCCAATCGTGAGCGGGTCATTCAAAACGGATGGTATGGTGATTGCTCCTTGCAGCATGAAAACCCTAGCAGGCATCGCTAATGGATTCGCTGAAAATGTCATCTTGAGAGCAGCCGATGTGGCACTTAAAGAAAAAAGGAAACTGGTTCTTGTACCCAGAGAAACTCCCTTGAATACTATTCATCTCAGGAACATGTTAGACCTTGCAAATCAAGGCGTCATAATTGTTCCGGCGATGCCCGCATACTATCATAAGCCGAAGAGCATTGAAGCTTTGGTGGATTTTGTTGTTGGAAGAATCTTGGATGTTCTAGGAATTGAGCATAACCTTTACAGAAGTTGGCAGGAAAGCCAAACCACGTAAATGAAAGTTAGGCTTGGAACTTTATTGACTTCTTAAAGACTTCCACGTCGATTTTTCCGGCTCTAAATGTTTTACCTGTTTTAGAGTTGTTGATCACGAAGATTGCTGGAGCAAACAATCCTGGGTCAATCTTGTAGAAATCGTAGTCTGCTTCCTTGAAGATTTCCATGAAGGGCTTTCCATAACTCTTAGACGCTGAAGCCGGCGCCTTCTCTAACAGCCTCTTCAACTCCTCGTCATCATCGCAAGTTACCGTATAGTATGCAGTGCCAACGTAAACTATCGCGTCGTTGGTTCTTCCCATAGCCTGAGCCAGTTTAGGATGCACCGGAGCTAATGGAGCGTATCCACAAGCATGAGTAACCAGTTTCGGATCAAACCCCAACTCCGTCAGCTTATGTAAGCCCGTCTCCACAATCCTTCCCGAAATCTGAACAGAACCAGCAACGGATGAAGTGGGCACCAGAACCAAAAACAGATTCTCGGGATCAACGTTACATTCCTCAGAAATCTTTGCGACCGCCTCTTCTGGAGGCTCATTGGAAGTCTCGAGAACTAGCACAGCCACGTCTGAAGAGTCCTTGTAACTGATCTTTTCATAGAGTTCTTTGGGCTTCAAAGATAAAGCGCGAGCTGGACCAGAGCCCATCGCAGTGTATTTGTCAGCTTTGATTTGCCAACCCGCAAACTGGGACCCCAAAGTCGAAATAACTGGATAATCAGTATAAACGAAGATGGAGGGAAGCTCAAGTTCACCATATCGTTTATAGATGATTTCCGCTTTGCCGAGACCTCCGAGACAGATTTCTGTTATGGTCTGACCTGCAGCGAAGCCTCCCTGCGCTTTGATTCCGGCGTCAATCAGAGTGGCCCCTGACGGCATCTTTTTGACACTAACTCCGAACTCGTCAGCGCGATCACACAGCCTATTAACAAGATTATAGGCTATCCGATTAACACTCAGTTTCGATGTTGACATTCTTTTTCCTCTTTTTAGATTAATGCTGAAAAGAGTCTATTCTAGATATTTTTCGTAAGAGCTTAAATACTGGTTTTTCGGTTTGGAAACAAATAGTTTTCCTTTACCTTTGTCCGCTAGATCGCCGGTGAATCGGTAAAAGGGTCCTTCTATCTTTTCGCCGTCAACCTTGACTTTTGCTTTAATTTCGTCGATTGTGAAAGTTGGCATTACATCTTCTGAATGACCGGCTAAAATTATTTTTCCGTTAATCATTTGTGCGCCGGCCCTTCCCTGTGAAGTACCTTGAACGAAGATTGTTCCATTATTCATGTGGATGCCAGCGAATATGCCCACGTTTCCCAATATTTTGATGAGTCCGTTTCTCATGAAGCATCCGACTTCGTGACCAGCATTCCCATGAATGATAACCTTTCCTCCGTTCATCCCCTTGGTGCTTCCACGATACGCTGCTCCTATGTAATCTCCGGCATTACCCTTGATTTCTATGGTTCCTTCCTTCATTTGTGACCCAGCCCATGAACCTGCATTACCAGATACCGTTATGGCGCCACCGCTCATTTCTTCGCCAAGGTGCATGCCAGCGTCGCCGTCAACAATTATTTGTCCCATGGACATTCGGAAACCAATATTTCGCACCTTGCTTACATCGCCTTCAATCTTTATTGTGAATTCTTCTGAAGGGGAGCTTTCGTTTTTTATGTCGAAAAGTTCGCCGAGGGAACGTTTCCGGTTTCCCTCCCAAACTTCCAAATCAATTATCTTTTTAAGTGATTTTTTGGCGAAGATGTCAGGAGTAATATTTTTTCCTTCGATGGGAAATTTGAACACACGTTTTGGGGTGAGAATTATCAAGTTTTTAAACCTCCGCTTTGACGGTGATTGGAGCGGGAGCATGTAAGAAGCCTTCGCGAATTGGGTAGTTTTCGTATTCTACAGTCCAATATTCCCTGAATTTCCTTTTTATGTCATCATTTATGTCTTGGGGCATCGAGGTTTTCACGTCGACCCAATAGGTCTTTCCGAAGACCGGCTTCACAATCTCCCCGTCTTTTACCACGATTTGTCCGCTTTTAATTGTGTAAGCAGCACTTGTGAAGGCGTTTCTAGCAGTCACAAATTTTTTGGCTGGATCATCGCGTTCAGGGTTTATGTTATAAACTGCAATGTCGGCGTCAGCTCCAACGCCCAAATGTCCCTTCTGTTTCAAGCCAAGAGCCTTAGCTTGACCCGCCCTAGTGACAATTGCCAGCTCGTAGAGACTGAGTTCCCTGTCGATGCTGGGCAGCAAGCTTTTCTTTCTTGCTCGTTTGTTGATTTTTTTCAACACTTTCTCTCTTGCCCCTCGGCTTATCAACCATGCCATGATTTTGGGGTAAGAAGTGAAAGGACCACCGTTAGGATGGTCTGTTGTCATGAGGATTTTCCACGGGTCCTTAATTAAAAGGGCGATTTCAAGTGCAATTGACCACTGTGTTGCATGGACAGCGCTTGACCGTTTGTATCTGAATGGCACTATTCCTCCGCTTGTCTCTGTTTCCACATCGTGATTAACCCATTTGTTTCCAGTCAAATGATAGAGACCATACTGGAAGGGACCGTCAGCGGTCATAGTGGTCGTATCCGAGAAGACCACCTGTCCCATGTCAAGGGTCACGTGACTGTGATTGTTAACGTAATTCGAGATTTCTTCTGCTCCAGAACTTAAGTTTCCCCAATCTTCACCCTTGAAGGCACAGAATTGAATGTGAGTAATGTGCAATACTGGTCGGTCTTCTCTCGCCAAATCTTCTACGCACTTCATGCTCTCTAAAGCTGTGACATAGTTTCCAGGCTGTCCAAGATTGTTCGTGTGAAGGTGAATTGTGTGAGGAAGATTTAGAAGAGTATTAACTTTGCATAATCCACGAATGATCTCACGGGGAGTTATGCCAAAGTTTGGCACCGGGTCGTCGAGACTGTGAACGTTTCGTCCGAAGCCCCATGCCTCTAAGCCTCCGGGGTTAACGATTTTTATGGCGTATCCTCTTGTAGCTTTCAGCATCCATGCTATGTGGGCAGCGTTCTCTTCGATTAAGCCGTCTCTTATGTGTTCTAGGCTGAACCACCAGTCTCCTAGCAGAGGATATGCTGCCTTGTCAATCATGGGCGTGTCGCTTAGTTCCTCATGAGTGTGACGTGCCTGAAGAGGCGCCATGGATGGATTCATGGCAGCTGTGTAACCCATTCTGGAGTAACGATAACCTGTTGTGAAGGTGGAGGGAATCGAATAGCCCACTCCAGACCGGGTTAACGCTGTTTTAACTTCAACGTCCTTAACGTGGTCTTCAGGTCTCAGTAAACGAGCAGTATCTACTTCACCGCCAGCTATGTGGCTGTGGATGTCAACTCCTCCGGGCATAACAACCATGCCTGAAGCGTCCACAACATCTGCCTTGTCCTTAACTGATTCTACAATCTTTCCATCCCGGATAGAAATATCCATTTTTTCGCCGTTTATACGATTCAGGGGGTCGTAAACGAATCCGTTCTTTACGATGAGTTCTGTCAATTCATATCCCTCTTTCTTAGTTCGCGAACTTTTTGAAGAATTCTCTGCAAGATTTCTTTATCTGAAAGAAATCCTTCTGGAGGTTCTACAACCTTCTTTAGGGGCAATGGAACATGATCCATGCGGTAGGCTGTTCCTTCAGTTTCAATTCCCACGAAAGTAGGAGGCAAAATCACATCAGCCAACATTGTGGTAGGAGTGACCTCAGGGTCTATGGCAATAAGCGGATGTTTTGCAATATTTTTTGAAGCGGCTCGTGGAAAATGGGCAACTGGGTCTGAGGCTATCACGAAAACGGCATCGGCTTCGTCGCGGCAGAGAATGTCAACTGCTGATGTTTCTCCCGGATTGTATCTGGGGTATCCGTTAGATAAGTCAACGGCGAAAGGGTATCCTGTTGACCAGGCGGAAACTATGTCTGCTCCCGTTACGTTGTAGTGTCCTCGCATGGGCATGATGAGGAACTTTGTTCGATTGTTCAAGTCACGGGTGAGACTGATTGCTGCGTCTATGTTACGGTGTTTTCCTTTGGTCATGGTTAACCCTAATCCAAAGAAGAGGATACCTAGTTTACATCCGATCATGACGTCAGTTAGGTCCTCAAGAGTTTCCACGGGAATTCCCGCAACCTCATCAACATCCAGTTCTCCGTCATTGACGAGTACACGTAAAGCTTGCAGAAGTTCATAGTCTTTGCCTGGTTCTACCTGAAGGAAACAGTCAGCTGCATCTGCTGTGCGGGTTTTGCGGACGTCCACAACTATGGTTCTCCGCTTCTTCGTATACATACTGTAGGGCAAGCCTTCTTCTTGGCAAGGAGCAAAACAGAAGTCCTTTTTCAAAACTAGATTAGAGGCTCTTTGAATTTTTTTCTTTGACATTTCGCCTCTTAATTTGGAAAGATAGTTTGTCCAGCTGCTCTTTTGAAATCTGCCATCCGAAAACATGGTATATCGTTCTGGATGCCGCGGATGAGCGTCCCACGGATTGCTGGCCCAATAGATAATTAGGTCTGCGCGATGCCTCATCTGTCCTAGAGTGGCCGACGATATACCAGCAGCTTGAACACCCAAGATAGAGGGACCATGGCAGACAGTTGAAGTGTTATCTATGACTCCTCCAACTTCTTCCGCCAGTTCTACTCCTACGCGATTTGCTTCACAACTCGTGTTGCTCCAGCCATATAACAGAGGATAGTTCGCGTCAACGAGAATTTTGGCTGCTTTTTCGATAGCCTCATCTATTGTGGTTTCGACCAATTCACCGTTTTTTCTGATAAGGGGAGTTTTAGTACGGTGAGTAGAATAGTTCAGAAATTTTGCTGCGCCCATAGCGCACGCATTTCGGGCTTCAATGATCTGGTTGTTGTTATCCAAAACTATTTCGATGTCGTCACAAAAAGTTCCGCAGACTGGACAGGTTACAGCAGGAATAACTTTCATGTTTATGCCTCATTAAGTTGGTTAACTAGCTCCTGTAAAGTTAACACTTTTTCGTTAGGTGCAGGTTCGAGTTCTCCAGCCATCCCCTTTAACGAGGGCATACCTGATCCATGGGTTTCTGGGTCCGAGATTACGCTTGCCCAAGGACCGTAGGCAATAAAAACCATTTTGGGATGAGGACCTCTAAGGGATTTGACGGCTCTCAGGACAACACTACCAAACTTTGTGGTGACTTTGACATTGGTGTTTTGTCTCAGTTTGAGGGCTTTCATGTCTTCGGGGTCGATTTGACATTGCGTCACATCTTTCAAGTATACGTCTGATAGTTTTCCCATTTCTTTTCCTCTGCCTTGGTCAATAGTGCGACCGGTTAAAACTAGGACATTCAATTTTGGCATTGTCCTCACTTTGAAAAAGTTACTTCTTATAGCAACCTATTAACGTTACTGGTTTTCCGCCCTTCTCAACGTTCAGTAATTCTTGGAAATCGAAAACAGCTAGGTACTCTCGCGGTTACACATAGAACCTTTCAGTTCTCTCTTCCTTCTTTTTCTCCGCGACTTTTTTCGGAGACTTTAATCCCTTCTTGACCCCTAAGCTGGTCATCTTTAGGTCATATTCTACGAAGGAACGAGTAAACTCAGATAATGTTTTGGTCATTGTCTCCAAGTCTTCCTGCGAAAAAATAGTCATTATGTCCGGGTTGCCCACCCACTGCGTCCAGCCGATCAAGCTTCTCTGTAACACGCTCAACACAAAACGCAGGGACTTTACTAGCTCCAAACGGTCTTTATCTTTAGTATCCTCAAGACGTTTTAGCTGATCAAGAATTCTCTCAGAAACTCGAATCCACCCCTCACTCAAAACTCGTCCCTACCTGTTAATCATTCAATAGAAGGTCTTATGATATAAAAGTTAAGAGCGAATCATTATTCAGCTAATCTTGTCTGTTTATCGGTCGAAAACAAGTTTGAAAGCCTAACACCTATTAAACGAATTTTTCGGTCAGGACGCAAATAATCTTGCACAAGGTCTCTGGCGCTTTTCTGTATGTCTTTTAGACGATCTGTGAAGAAGGCCAGGGTCTTGCCGTGGGTGTGGGTTTCAAAGTTTTCGTATCTTATCTTCACTGTGGTTGTCTTAAAAGTGAAATTGGAAGCCGCAAGTTCTTGATGCAAATCTTCTGAGATGGCATCCAAAGTATCAAAAATAAGGGCATAATCGGATGTGTCCTCTTCGAAAGTTATTTCTCGGCTCATAGACTTTCGTTCCCATCGTTCTTGAACCTCGCTATTGTCGATTCCCTGTGCTGAAAGATACAACTGAGTGCCTGCAACACCAAATTTTTCCGCCAAAACAGACGCATCATAGCTTGCCAGATCACCTATAGTTTTGATTCCCAACATGTTGAGTCTGTTCTCGGTTTTTCTGCCAACCCACAGCAGCCTACGCACCCCTAGAGGCGCCAGAAACGCTTTTGCATCCTCTCCTCGGACAACTGTTAAACCGTCCGGTTTCTCGAAGTCGCTGCCTATCTTAGCCACAAGCTTGTTCGGTCCAACACCTATGGAACAGGTCAGCATTTCCTTTTCGTAAATCTCTTTTTTGATTTTCTGCGCCAGTTTCTTGGCTTCCTCAAAATTTTTGACCTGAGAAGTCACATCCAAGAAGGCTTCATCTAGGCCCCAGCGCTCAAACTTGTCCGCGTAACTCCTCAGAATCGCCATGATTTGAGCAGAGACTTTCTGGTAAAGGCTGTAGTTAACGGGGAGATAGACGGCGTTGGGACATAGCCGCCATGCTCTTGCTATTGGAATACCTGATTTGACACCATATTTTCGTGCCTCATAATTGCTGGTGCTGACTACGCCTCTTCCTTTGCCTTCTTTTGGGTCGGCTCCTACAACAACTGGTTTACCTTGAATTTCAGGACGTTCTCTCTCTTCTACGGCAGCGAAAAATTGATCCATATCAACGTGAAAGATTATTAGCTCCCTCTTTTTCGTCACATTCAAGGACCCCCTTTTCAGAAAATGGTCTGCAGAACATAATCAATGGCTTTGAGTTTCGCTAATGCCTCTCTCGAGTCCTCGGCACTTAACCCTTGCCTTTTCTTGAGTCTAACCAATCTTGAAACTGTTTTATACAACGAATCGAAGGCAGCCTTAACCTGAAGATCATTGTTCATGTTCTCCTCAAAATCTGTCTTTATTTTTTTAACCAGTTTCTTTGCTCTAACGCTAGATTTTTGTTCAGAGCCTTCAGCAACAGTGAGGTTCTTTACCATATCCCGAAAAGTCTTGAGTGAACGGCAGACTTGAGTGTACTTTTTGAATGTGAAATTCAGTTTTTGTCTATAGTGACCGTAGATAAAGAAGAAGCGAATATGGTTCCATATGCATTCGGCTTCCAAGAGGTCCCTTGGATATTCTATGTTGCCTTTACGTTTAGACATCTTTTCTCCCTCTAGAAGGAGATGACCTGCGTGGAGCCAGTAGCAAACAAAGGGTTTGCCAGTTATAGCCTCAACCACGGCGATGATGTAATCGTGATGACGATAAGTGCTGTCGATTCCGCTGCACCAGATATCTGCTTTGAAGTCAAAAGTTTTTGGCATCATAGCGGGGTCTTGAATGTTCCATGAGGGCCTCCCCTTACCTATTCTCGTGTTCCAGTAGACTTTGTCGCCCTCTTTGTAGCCGTGCCATAAAATGAAGTCCCCTTTGTTCCACCTGTTTCCGATGTAGGTGTCTCTGTGGAAGCGCCGTTTTTTCTTAGGCCACTTACTCATGTCTAATCCGAAGAGTTTGCCGAATCCATCAAACTTCAACGGGTCATAGTAGATGTTTTTGCGTCCCTTGTGCGTGTAAGGGTAGGCGTAACTCTTCTCCAGCAGAATCGCTATAATATGCACGGCTTGGTCAACGGCGGTTGAAGATCGCGGCAAATAGTCGGGAATCTTGACTTTCAGGTGCTTCAGTTCGCTGATGAAAGTTTCGATGTTGCTGTCGGTCAGTTCCTTTAGATTTATGTTTTTATTCTCAGCCTCAGCTAAGGCTTTATCCTCTACGTCAGTGATGTTTAATACTCTCTCTACTTTGTAGCCGAGATATTCAAGGTAACGTTGAAGGATGTCTTCAAAGACAAAGGTACGATAGTTACCGATGTGTGGCAACTGATAGATGGACGGTCCACAGGTGAACATCTTCACTTTTCCATCTTCTAGGGGTTTAAAAATCTCAAGCTTTCGGGTTAACGTGTTGTAAAGTTTGAGCAAGGGCGTCACCGTTTTTGAGAGTACAAGGATTTAATTCTGTTATATTTTGTTTGGTTTGCGCTATTTTAATGTCAAGATAGAGAAGGGTCTGAACAATGGCAATCTGGTCTGTGACTCTATATGAACAGAAAATTTTCTTTGATGAAAAATTGAAAATATATATTTAAGAGGCTCTACATATACGTTAAATATTATCCGTTAACTGTGAGGTGTGTGTTTGGATCAACGCAAAATTATGTCCCTTGGACGTTCGTCACTAGTCGTTTCCTTGCCTAAGCATTGGATAAAATTAACCGAGTTAGAACGCGGCGACTTTGTAACATTGAACATTCAAAAGGACAATTCCCTAATCGTTTTCCCGGGAATAAGAAAGGAAAGAGAGAACCGAGAGATTACCCTGCAAGTTGACCCCTCCGAAAACAAAGACCTTCTAACCAGAAAAATAATTGCCTGCTACTTGAACGGTTACTTTGGAATCACTTTAGTTTCCACAGATATATTCACGGCTGCTCAACAGAGAGCGGTACGCAACATTGTTGGAATGTTGTACATGCGGATCTTAGAGTCGGATTCTAGAAGAATTTATGCTCGAATATTTGTCGACGAATCCAAGGCGCCAATCGATACGGCGATTCGCCGAATGCATGTAGTCACTAGTTCTATGTACCAAGACGCATTAGAATCTCTTCGAAATCAAGACGTAGAGTTGGCGAGGGTTGTGCACGGACTTGACAACGATGTTGATAATCTTGCCTTCTTCCTCCTGCGGTTACTTCGTGGCGCAGTTCTCAACCCCGATCTGGCACTGAAACTGGGACTTGAGCCTATCGACTGTCTAGATTACCAAACACTGGTTCACCGAATCGAATACGTTGCCGACCATGCAGTAACCATCGCAAAAAATGTGATAATGTCTTCTGGGAGAGGATTATGGTTATCGCAATCTATACTGGAATCCCTCATAAATTTTGGCAACCAAGCCTTCGACATGTATAACGAGGCTATTAGAGCCTACTTTGCAAGGGATATAACCGCTTCGAACGATGTGATAGAACGACTAGAGGAAATAGAAATGCTTAATCAGAAACTTGCTCTCAGCACCATCAGCGTAACCGAGGCTTTGACGGTTTGTATGCTGTGTATAATACGCGACAGCATAAAAAGAATCGCCGAGTACTCGACAGATATAGCTGAGATCACCATTGATCACGCGTACAAACCAAAACCAATAGTCACTACCTAAAAAGAAGAGTTCCAAAGGTTAAAAAGAGAGAAAAAAAGGTGCCAAATTGAGCACAGGGTTTTGATTGGTCTATCGCTTAGCGCTGTTTTTGAGTTATCTCGGGCACAGCAGTTTCTCGAAGTAGGTCCCTCGCCTTGAATAGGGCATATTTGTAGTCATAGACTTTTTTGGTTTGGGTTTCGTAGGCTTCCTTAAGAATCTCTTTCTGCAGCTTATATTTTAGATCGCCGATTATGAGGGCTCCGATGCCGTATATACCATGTGCTAGCTCTTTCATGTAATCATTGAGTTCCAGTCCTTCTACGCCAAGGGGTGGAACAGCGTTGGTGTCAACCAGTACTTTGGTTGGTTTCAATTTGTTGATTATATCTTTCTCGATTATCCTTACTCCTCGAGCTGCAACAGTGAATATCACATCGGATTGATTCAAGATTTTAATTTTTTCAGCTTGGGTCGGTGCAGAAACGCCGTGTAAGTAAGCGCCGTGTCTCTCTAAGACTCCTCTGAAAGACTCATGTTGGAGCAAATAGTCGGAATTCAGCATGGGATTTGGTTCAGCAACCGTTACAACGCAGTCAAGGCTCGTCAGAATCTCTGCCACTGTGATTCCCACAGGTCCAGTTCCGAATACAGCATAGTTTTTGCCGGTTAAGCCTCCGAGTCCATGTGCGTTCATAGCGTCTTCAACTTTGGCAACCAATGCAACGGCTGTGGTGTAGGCTCCGCTTGGATCGATTATTACATTGGTTTCGAAGGGTGGAAACATGGCTTGCTTGACGGCTTTTAAGGTTTCTTCGGCTTTTTTGACGTCTCTGCCGTTGATGAAGAAGCAGGTGTGTTTGAAGGCTTTGGGGCTTCTAGAGAACATGGCGTCTTGTGTGAGACTTGTTGCATCCCGTGGGGTTACGTTTTCGTAGGGGATCACTGCGTCGAAGCCAGCGTCGTGTGCCATTGTTAGGTCGAAGGGGCTTGCTCTTCTGCTGGTGTCAAACATGAATAGTAGTTCTTTCAATATTCTCACCTGAAATATTGTTAAGCAGTGATTAGTATATACTTTGTCGTAGTATCCTATATACTAGTAATAACATATATTTATCTGCAAATATATATTTACTTAATCTGTACTCATAAATACAAAAGACATAAATCGCACTCTACAAAATATCATTGACAAAACTTTATGAGGTAATGAACCTTGTCGAATATCTCTCCACCCAAAACTAATCGAAAAAAGGTGATAATATTTCTGGACACAGACAAACACGCAAGCCCATTCGACATCCTGATTGCCATCGACCTATTTCCAGAAGCACAAATCCTCCACTACAGCGACGTTACCATCCGCGACGCAAAACGAATAATCCAAGATGCCATGTTTCCCAGAGGACCTGGAGGAGCCAAGCACACTAAAATTTTCATAGGAGGTCAAGATGTTGAAAAAGCCCTTGGAATTCTAGAAGTTGCAAAGAAATCGCTGTTCCCACCATTCGAACTGTCAGTTATAATAGACCCCAGAGGAGCATACACAACCGCGTCAGCTGCAGTAGCGAAAACCATGAAACTCTTCAAAGAAAAAGGATTCGGCGATTTCAAAGGAAAAAATGCAACAATTCTAGCAGGCACCGGACCCGTTGGACAAGTTGCCGCGCGTTTATACGCTATGGAAGGAGGCAATGTTGTCCTCACCTCACGGAAACTGCAGAGGGCAACGGCTGTTGCAAGCAAAATCAACACTGAGCTTGGCACAGCAAAAGTTCGTGGTGCGCAAGCAGCTGCTCCTGACGAGATAGGTGAAGCCATAAAAGATGCTGATGTGATTTTGGCTGCAGGTGCTGCAGGCATTCAACTTTTGCCTCTGAACGTACTTAGGGATTATGGAAAAAAATGTAAGGTGCTTGGAGACATCAACGCTGTGCCGCCTTTAGGTATTGAAGGGTTGAAATCCACGCATAAAGATAAAGAGTTTCTGCCCGGCAAATTTGGTATAGGCGCCCTAGCGATAGGTCCGCTTAAAATCCAGATTGAAGGCGAGATGTTCAAGCAAGCAGTGGAGTCTCCAAATGGCATAGTAGATTACAAAGTCGCTTATGAAATCGCAAAAAAACTAGCCTAACACCGGAGACATATCACGGGAACCTGTTTTCGGGGTTTCCGTAAAAGCCTTTCTCTACTTTTTTGCAATCAATATTCAGGGTTAGTATTCTCTGTTCATAGTCTTTTTGTATTCAACGAAGACAAGGTGACAAAAGATGAAGAATGAGGCTTTCAAACAAAATCTTGTTGATGTGGCTCGCGGTTATGTGGATAGTCTTTTCTATCTGGGTATTTGTGGTAACTCGATTTCCGCTAAACTTCGGTTTTGTCGGATTGCAATCTCTCACAGGTGTAGTTCTGATGTGGACGATGCTTCTGTACAGAGACAACTAAAAGAAGTTGATGTGCCGTCGGAGTAACTCTGAGATGTCATCCTGAAGCGTCAAGCTAATGCCTTTTCGTCATCCGGCACAACAATTAATATTAAAACATAAATAAAAATTTACCTTAGTTAAGCATAAGAAACATCATAAAGTTTAACTTTGCGATTCGATATTTATTATTTGATGCTGAAATGATCAAAAAAGGATATTTGAAACAGAAATACAGGAATACCTTTCACTGAAGAGCAAAACAACCAAATCCGTTTACCAAACATCATTCCGAGAATTCTTAAGATACTACGAGAGCAAATCTAATTTTTTGTTGAAAAAATCTCTAAGATGTGGAAGTTCGAGTTCTCATTAATCTTTTTCTAACTAGAACCACAATCAATGTTGCTGTTGCAAATAATGGCAGAATAGTCCATGATGGAAACTCTGGAATTACGTTTACGAGTGGGTAATTGTCTTGGTTATTTTCGTCTATGATGCATGGTGTGTCTCCTATTCCGTCCCCGTCAGCGTCTGTTCCGTTGTATTCGTTCCAGTGGTTTCCTGTAGTGCCATTGTCAAAGGTGTTCATTAACGGAGTATGAACTTTTTCCCACCCCCGAATGACTGATTCGCCTGTTATGAAAACGTTTAGGGTGTTGTTATCAAAATTGTTGTTGTAGATGCTGTTGTTTTGAGACGCATAAATCGATAAACCACGATGGTTACCTGTTATGTTGTTACCAAATACCTTATTGTTACTGGTGGTAGATTCGAATGCGATCCCATTAATGTTGCCTATTATCAGGTTTCCAGTTATGACATTCGAGGTTCCACCCCAAATATCAATTCCTAAGCTTAGCGCGCGCGATTCCAACTCGGTAGGAGAACCAGTTACTGTGTTATTAGCGATAGTGACGTTTGAACAACTTTCTAAGTGAATATTGTCATCCATAGAATGAATAATTATTATGAAATTTTTTATCGTTACATTTGTAACGTAGCCTACGAAAAGGGTATGCGAAAGCGTATGTCCGTTTCCGTCGAGGGTCATATTGCTTCGATTAACATTTATTCCATCTGCATCACCAGTCAAAGTGTAGATGTCACCATCACGTTGAATTGGCGCTCCAACAGGGTCAACGCTTCCATCCGCCCTGATGCAGATTGTGCTTTCTGCTTTCACTATTGCAATGTGTGGAAGAGAAACCAGAACAACAGAAAGAAACAGCAATAGAACAAGCAAGAATGCAGAGTTCCTCAATTGTCTGCCATCCCCTGATTCTTTGCGGGTAGTCTTCGCCTGTAAATCACAGCTACAGCTACCATCGCAACTAACGTAATCAGTAGGGGTGTCAACGAGGGAAATTCTGGGATCACGTTGAATATGTCTGTCGCCTCGTTTCCCATTTCATCATTAGTTTTCACAACATAAGGACCAATTGAAGTTTGGTTTAGAACACTGATTATTGCCGTGAAATTACCATAACTATCAGAAACTAAAGGACTTGGAATAGTATGTATTGTGGTATCATTCCAAGTAGCAGAAATTTTGGAATTTGGCGCAAATCCTGAACCAACAAGAGTAGTTGTAGCAATTCCTGATGTTGGTTCCAAACTTAATTTGGGATCCACCTCAAAAACAGTAAAAACT